>Ga0160423_10001354_pt1 | contig 20540 bp, 7 predicted proteins | sample CRUFie14St8metaG_FD_108191 | JGI IMG/M metagenome (GOLD analysis project Ga0160423, IMG submission 108191) | Marine microbial communities from the Costa Rica Dome - CRUD Field 142mm St8 metaG | ecosystem: Environmental > Aquatic > Marine > Oceanic > Photic zone | place: Costa Rica: the Eastern... | reverse complement strand
TCGATAGGCAGGGAGGATGGTGACGCCTTCCCTGGCCAATCCTTACGCGGGAAAGTCGAAGGAAAACAAGGGCACGGCAACTCAGGAACACCTTGTGTTGGTGTCCAACCGCACCAAGGGCGAGGGGGCAACAAGTGCGACGAAGACGAGGACGACCACGAAGAAGAAGAAGAAGTATCAGATCGCGGTGAACTTGTCGAACTGCAAGTATGACGTGGTCCGGGAGGTCATCCGCAAGAAGGGCTGGGTCGAGGTCGACGAGGAGGCGGACTGGCAGCTGTGCTGGACGGACACTTCCGTTGGCCTGGAGCGCCTGCTGAAGCTCACCAAGACGCAGAAGATAAACCACTTCTCGGGGATGCTGGAGATCTGCAGAAAGAAGTCCCTGTGCCGCAACATCGAGAATATGTCGAAGAAGTGCGACAAGGAATACAACTTCGTGCCACGGTCCTTCATGCTCCCCGAGGGCCTGGACGACCTCCTGGCGTACGTGGGCCAGAAGAACCGCAAGGGCAAAAAGCCGACGACTTTCATCCTAAAGCCGGACAACGGGTGCCAGGGCAAGGGCATCAGGCTGCTGCAGACCACCAAGGACGTGCACAACGCCGTGGAGTACTGCGAGAACCAGAAGGCCGTGGTGCAGCACTACATCCACAGGCCTTTCCTGATCAACGACTTGAAGTTCGACCTCCGGGTCTACGCCCTGGTCACGTGCTGCGATCCGCTCAGGATCTTCCTGTACGACGAGGGTCTCGTCAGGTTCTGCACCGAGAAGTACCAGGCGCCGAGGCAGGACAACCTGAACATCGCGTGTATGCACCTCACCAATTACGCTGTGAACAAGCACAACGTCAACTTTGAGGCGGAGGGGAGCAGCATGGACTCCTTGGAGGGCAGCAAATGGAGCCTGAGGACCCTGAAGGAGTGGATGGAGTCAAACGGGCACGACTGGGACAAGATCTGGGACGACATCGGGGACATGGTCGTTAAGACTGTGGTCAGCATCCAACCCATCTTGAGCTACTTTTACCAGTCGGCGTTCCCGATCGACAATGACGGCCTATCCTGCTTCGAAATCTTGGGCCTCGACGTCATGCTCGACAACAAGTGCAAGCCCTGGCTGATCGAGGTGAACCACAGTCCGAGCTTCAACACGGACACCGAGCTCGATTTGGATGTCAAGGAGGGGCTGATCTCGGACTCCATCAACCTGATCCAGCTGTCGGCGTCTCGGATCAAGAAGGCCAAGGCCGAGGACAAGAGGGCGTGCAAGGAGCGCCTGTACTCGTCGAGGTCGTACTCGGCGAGGAAGATTACGAGGGAGGAGGCCCAGAAGAAGAGGAGGGAGGCCATCTGCTCCTTGGAGAAGTACGAGGGCAAGAACAAGGGGAGGTTCACCAGGTTGCTGCCGGCCCCCTCGTGTGAGGAGAAGCAACAGAAGTACGACAGGCTGCTCGAGATCGCCACGCAGAACTTTAAGGAATCTTTCCACTTCAAGATTGGGACGACGCTGGAGCGGTTCAAGCTCGCCGCCGTGGAGAAGTCCGCGGCGAGGGACGCGAAGGAGGCCGCGAAGAACGCCATGACGAAGAGGAAGAAGACCCCGCGGAGGCCCTCCCAGATCAGCGACAAGACCATCGCCAGACTGCACCAAGACTTGCGGAACCCTAGGTCCTCCAGGGGCAGGCAAGTGTCCACGCAGCCCTCCAACTTGGGCCCCTCAAAGAAGGGGGAGGCGGAGAGGATTGCGATGATGTTGGAGAGACTCCCTCCCGGCCTGGCGGGTCACACGGGCGCGGTATATGGCAGGGAGTACCTCGACGTCGTGCAGAGGACGTCCAGGCAGGGCTTGGACTACTCTGCGTCCTACACTGGCGGTTACGCGAGCAAGGGCCACAGCCGAAGCAATTCCTTCACAAAGAAGGAGTTTCCGCAGTTCAGGGACATCATTCCAAACGCCCTGTACAAGGACGATTTTAACCTCAAGTACCGGACAGACGGGCTGGGAGGGCTGGGGGGCCTAAAGGACGCCAACGGGTACAATTCTCTGACAAATCTGTCCATTTCGGGAACGAACCTTGGGACGAGGATCTAAATCCTCTCAATTCTTTTTTACATGTCTACTAACTTTCGCACGGGTCAGTCCATGATGTAGCCGCTGTACCCCAGTCCCGGTGACCCCGAACCGAATACCGTGGTTCTGTGAGCAAAATCTGCGTTGCCATTTGAAAGGTTGTACCCCTTCATCCTCCGCTCACTGAGCCACCTCCTCACCGCTCGCTGAATCTTCAACGCGCTTGTGTGGATTTTGTCCACACGCCGATTGTCCATGATGTAGTCCTTGCTGGCCATCGAATAGACGATGTCGTCCTCCTTGATGACGGTGTCGCCTGGTGGAAGGGTCCACACGAAGGGAATCTTGTTTCCGTGCTTGTTGCCGACCTCTGGCACCCTATAGAGCGCGAAACACGTCGTGTCCTCCCTCAACCCGTCGAGGTAAAGCTCAGAGAAGGTCCTGTTTACCCAACGATAAGGATGAAAGGCCCAGAGCGCCTGGGTGGACTCGCCCCTGTCCAGTAGGGCCAGGAGGATGTCCAGGATGCCAGGCGTGTAGTAACTACAAGCTAAAGTACGCAGCAAGTCCTTCACAAGAACGATCTGCCCGGACCTCAGGTGGTAGCTGTTCCCGTAGGTTTCGGGGTGCTTTGCGGGCTCCGGCAGGAGCTTGTGGGAGCCGCCCTCGTGGAAGGTCAGCAGGAGAGGCACGGACCGGCCCACGCGCCTGAATTCCTGCTCTAGGATGGAGGTCACAAAGACCACCGTCTGGTCCTGCATCAGCTGATTGTTCGCCTGGGTATCGTGAGGCTGAGAGAGCACGATGATCCTCGCAGCATGCGCGACGTTGGCCTTCGCGGTGAGGTCCTCCATCGAGTGCGGGTCTCCCACCACGAACCTGACCCATTTGTGCTTGGCTCTCACTTCCTGTGGGGCCTCGTAGGGGCACAGGAGCAGCAGCTTGATCCGGAAGGTGGTCTGCATCTGGCGGATGTTTCGCGCGATCACATGAACCAGGCCCCACTGCCTGTCAGAGTGGCACAAGATGATGATGTGATTCTTGAGGACCTGCCCGTCGTCTATCCCGTCGTTCAGCTGGATATCCACCGTCCCCCTCCTCGGCTGATCAACCCTGAAGCTCGGAATCTGGTGAAAATTGACCTCCGTCTTGCTTATGAGCCTGTTGGCGGTCCTTTTCATCTTCCGCCGCTTGTCCAAGATCGAGGCAAGGTTCTCGTTGTACTCCTCGTCCCACTCTGTCGACACGGACCCCCTCGACACGAGGTCCAGGTCCCTCTTGTCCCTTGGCAAGACGTACGCGATGGTGTTGGCCTCGGTCAGCTCGGGGCTCTTTGAGTCGCAAGAGCAGTAGAACCCGGTCCTGCTCATCAACCCCACGAGCACTATTTGCCAGTTCTTATACAGCGCGTGCGCGAGCTGGTTGTAGGTCAAGCCTAGCAAGGGCTTCTGCAGCAGCACCCCGTGGACTTCCAGCTTCAGGCCCTCCACGTAATCGTAGTTGTGGTTGTCCTTGTCGATGGAGTATATGATGGGCTCCTGCTTGATCATGTTCCCCAAGATGACAGCGATTCCGGGAGCCCGGCACTGATTCACTAGCACAAGGCCCTCCAGGTTCTGGCTCGAATAGCACACGAACGGCGGGATGCCCATCGCTTTCGCGAGCTTGTTGCTGTCCCTTTTGAGCATCATCACCTTCATCTGGATGTGCGGGTACACGTTCTTGATCACCAGCGCGGTTACCAAGTTCCGCTCATCTTCTTTCCCCTGATCCTCGGCGTCCACATCCCCCAGGATGAAGACCATCTTCGCCGTGCTCAGGCTCGTGCGCTTCATGTCCTCCAGCCTAACCAGGGACCCTTGCAGGAACCTGATAAAGCCCAACGCCCACCACTGCTTCAGGTACTTCTTCTGCACGTCGGGCCGCAGGCCTTGGGACGCCACCAGGAGGACCTGGGGCCGCTCCTCCCCACGGCTGGGATGGCAGAGCTCCTCAACGAAAGGGCCGAATACTCTTACGTTTTGGGCGTCCAGCGCGCCACCCGTGACGATGACGTGGTTCTTCTTGGACTTGTAGGACCCCTTGCCCGAGGTCATCAGCTTCGTGAGCTCCAGGATCTTGGATGTCTCATTGGTGAAGAAAAGGATGCCGCCGAAGATCATGACGATGGCAACGATCCTACCGAGCCCACTCTCGGGGTAGATGTCGCCGTACCCCACCGTGGAGATCGTGACGAAGCTGTAGTACAGCATGATGAAGAAGCTAATCTCCTTCCCCTTCTCGTTGTGTGTTCGCAGGCTAGCCTCGTCAAATATGTAAACGTCGCCGAGGGTCTCCACCAGCAGCATGGTGGACGCCGAGATGGTCATCAGGGTGACGAACTTGGACAAGGTCTTCAGGCAAGCGGCCTGGAAGTCGGTGAGGAACTGGGTGGACCTCACGATCCTGTCCAGCGACAGGTGGGCGTTAAAGACCCTGAAGTAGGCCAGCGAGAGCCAACCGTCCTGGTGGATGAGGGCCATCGCCAGCGACGTGCACGACAGCACGTCCGCAACGGTGCTGGCCTTGTACGCCACCGAGATCCTGAACTCGTTTCGGAATAGCTCCAGCACGCCGTGCAGAAGAAAGTAAGCGCAGCAGGCGATTCCCACGAACTTTTCTACCCGCGTGGGTCTCTCCAGCGTGTACGACTTGCTGATCCACATCCCGACGACGACGGTGCTCAGGCAGTACTGGACAAGGTTGAGGACCAGGTAAAGCGCGGGCTGGTTCCTGGCGACTTGCTTATCCGAGAAGTCTCCGGGGGACCCCAAGATCCTGGCGGAGAGCCTCTGAAGCCAATACTGCTTGTCCTTCTTCCTAGCCAGACGGATCTTTTTATCGTAGAACCGGTTCCCCAGGATGACCATGGACACGTACGCCGCGATGACGACGATGAAGAGAATGAGCTGCTCCCACAGGTCGTCCCAAGTGCCAAACTCCTCGGGCATCTCGAACGGGTCAATTGCCGAGGACGACGGAAGGAGATTCGACATGGCTGTGTCTTTAGGCCTGACGGGGGTCGTTGTCGTTCTGAATTCGGACGTCACTCCACTCTGTCGTGGTGGCCTCGACCGCCCCTCGAACCCTCCATCCCCCCCTCGCCCTCCCAAGCCACGCCCGCGGCCCCCCCCCCTGATCGAGCGCTCGAACAATCAATCTCTGCACTGCCTTGTGGCAGCCCGAATTTCGTATTCACACGTTTGAAGAGATGTTACATGAAATGAAATGGATTCGGTCCTCACGCTCCTCAGCGAGAACAAGGCTCCTGGAAAAAGATCTCAAGCCCCGTCCCGTCCCGTCACGACACCAGGTTGGCCAGGCTCTCCGCCTCGAGCTCCTTGTAGATCTCGGCCTCCTCCAGCAAGGGGTGGTATCTGTACACGTCCTGCGTGGTCACTTTTTCTGCCAATTTGTTGAAATAGTGAAAGTTGGTGTTGTTGTGCGAGAACCCGTAGAGGTTGATGGGATGGTCACAGGTCCTGAGCGCGAGCACGATCCCTGCTAGCCCCGTCGACGGCTTCAGCTTCCGGTGAGACACCCAGTCCCAGATGTGGCACCAGAACTCGGGGTTGAAAGTGAACTGCTTTCGCTTCCTGTACCTCTTGCGGTGGTTCACAAACTTGGCAAGGTCCCTCCTTGTCCGGGCCGTGAAGATGAGGTACCGGTCCGCGGCCTCCTTGAAGCCCAAGTTGTCCACGTTCTGGATCCTGATCGTGGTCTTGGTGCCAACGTCCTTCTCAAACTTTGCGGTTGGAGCACCGTTGAACCGTATCACTGTGTCATGCCCGTCAATCTCCTCCCCGTGGGCCTTTCCGAGCAGGTTGCCGCTGTTCCCCACGACGGCGCACTTGCCGAACTTGGCGCTGCCGATCTCGTCCTGCTCCGGGATGACCTCTGCGAGCTGGGGGTGCGCCGCGAGCACCGCGTCCACGTCCTTGAGTTCCATGACCGGCTTGCCACCGCAAGAGATGCCCCCCCTCATCTCCAAGTTCACCTGATTCATCACCACGTCGACCTTGGTCTCCAGCAGGCCCTCGATCCTCGCCCTGTTGTGGAGCTCGCCCTGGACCCGCTTGCTCAGCTTGTAGGGCTCGGCCTTGGGCTTGGCTTCCTTTGCCTTTACCTCCCCAGCCCTTTCCTCGGCATCCTCCCTCTCCCTCACAGCGGCTCGCACCGCCTCCCGCTCCCTCCTCCGCTCCTCGCGCAGGGCCTCGCGCTCCTGGCGCTCCCTTTCCCGCCTCTCGCGGCGCTCCCTCATTCTGCGCTCTTGGACTGACTCCTTGGGCGGCGTTGCTACCTCCTCCTCCTCCTCTCCCCCCTCCCGGCCTTCCTCCGTGTTGTCGTCGTCGTCAGCCTCCGGCAGGGTGGTCTCGAACCCTGACAGGTCGATCCTTGTGTTGAACTTGGGAACCACGGCGGGCGCGAGGTTGTGGTCCTCGGGCTTCGGGAAGTCCGTGTTGCTAAAGTAAAGCTGCGGTCTTGGCAAGATGCAGCCAAAGTCCTTGCTGCATCCGGATTCTATGCGGTGTCTCGAGAAGAGGTCCCTGCGCACGAACTTCGCGATCCTTCTGTGAGAGGCCCTCGCCCGGTCGGCCATCGTCCGAAGGGAGAATGTAGACCCCCGGGAGTCCTTGGTGTCGAGCTCGGCGAAGAGCACGAAGGAGCTCAGCGTGTACACAACAAGGAGAACGAAGAGCAGCTGGAGGATGGGGAGCCGCCCTTTAAACTGGGGCAGTGGGGGAGTTGCGAGTTGGAATTTGGCGAGATGCCGCGAGGGAGGGGTTCGAGTCAGTAAGCCTTGACGTGGGAGAGCGCCAAGATCGGATCTTTGGCCAGGCCAGAGCCTCCTTGCCGAGCAAGCGTACCAGAGCGTTGCTCGCCCGCCCCTGGCGCCTCATGGAGGGCGGTCTCATCTCCCGCTCTCCGTGATCGACGAGGCGCGCGGCCTCGCCCGGAACGACCTCAGCTCGACGGCAGCGCGCTCCGAACCCCCGCTTCCGGGGCGCGTCCCTACGTCTCCTCGATCAGGCCTCGCGAGCGGCCCCGCTCGACGATCTCCTCTCCTCTCCTCTCCTGATCGTACTTCGGCCTTGGAAATCTTGCTGGAAATCTTCGGAAAAGCAGTTCAAACTTGATCTTTGACTGCCCCAAGGCAGGCCCAAGGGGGGTGGGGGGGGGGGCAGAGCCACTGCACGAGTGTTGAGAGCGGACGACGCCCTGTGAGCGACCGATTCTCGACCGATTCTCGGTAAGACGAAGGGAGCCTGGTCCCCGACGACTGGGGGGCCTCTCGTGTCGCTTCGTTGGGCCGGAAGGGGACCAATAATTGGGCGTCCTTCGCGGTATAGGACTATGCTGGAGGCGTAGGCGCGGTCGTGTGGTCCTTTCTACTTAGCAGACGAAACACCCACGAGTTAGACCGAAATGTCTTCTGTGGAGTTAGAAGAGATGGAGGTGGAGGAGAGGCTGACGAGCCTGCTGGAGGAGCAGTTTCCGGTATGGAACCAGGCGGAGATGGACGCCATGAAGGCGGAGGACTCTGCCGATAAGTACGAAGACGAGTTTGGCACCCTCACTCCGACGTTCCTCGTCAACTACATTGACTGCTGGAAGCGGCCGAACAGCCTGGTGACCAATAATCCGGATGTGCCAATGGTTACCTTTGAGGAGGAGAACGCCTCGGGGCGAAACGTGAAGGGAGAGATGTTCGCGGGTAACGACAAGGGCTTCGAGTGGCTCGTAGCGATTATGATGGCGATCAGGAACAAGTCGAACAGCATAGCCCAGAGCGACTACCTTTGGGAGTCCATCTACCCCAAGGACAAGTCGACTGGCTTGCCTGCCGTGAACCCCGCTGGCAAGTACTGCGTTAAGATGTACTTCATGAAGGAGTGGAGGAGGGTTGACATTGACGACAGGATCCCCGTGGACCTCTTCGGCAGGCCCCTTCCCGTCGGGATCAGGCCCATCCAGCTCTGGCCACTCCTGCTGACCAAGGCGGTGACGAAGCTGATGGCCGCCTTTGGGGTTTTGGAGAAGACCTCGCCCTGCGACGTCCCGGCCTTCACATGGCTTACGTCCTGGCCCACTGAGACCATGGAGCCGCCCAACATCACGAACACGACCGGATCGCTGTACGACAGGCTGTGCGACGCCAAGATCAACGACAACATCGTGGTCTCGTGCTGCCTGATTGAGAGGGCCGCGTCGGACAGGCCCCCCCCGAGGATGGTGGTGCTATGCGGTCCAAGTGGCGTGGGAATCGGGAAGGTAATGGAGAGAATTCTGGCCAACCACGACGACAGTTTTGGCAGGTGCGTGAGTCACACAACCAGGCCACCGATGGAGCACGAGGTCTTCGGGCTGAGCTACAACTTCGTGGATGAGGCCACCATCATCGAGATGGACGAGGATCACCAGTTCCTGGAGTGCAACAAGATCGAGAAGTACTCCAAGGTCTTCCCAGGGACCTACCGTTATGCAACGTCCCTGTCGACCGTCAGGGAGATAGCGGCGGCTGGCAAGCTGTGCATCACTACCGTGGACCTTCAGGGTTGCCAGGACCTATACAACAGGGAGGGTGTGGACGCCCTGTACATTTTCGTGGAGCCGCCGAGCATAGACTTTTTGCAGGAGAAGCTCACGCTGAGGCTCAAGGAGGCGGACAGCACCGTCAAGAAGAGGATGGAGTACGCCGAGAGCGAGATGAAGAAGTGCGAGGAGCTCGCCTCGTTTGAGCACAACATCGTCACGGACGACTATGAGACGTTCTTGATGGAGGTCAAGGAGGCCATCTCGGTGCTGAGTCCCATCATCCGTAACAGGATCCGCGGCCTCCCCCCCTACCTGCTGGACTACTCGGATCTGATCCCGTCCAACAGCGTGGAGAAGCCGGATGTGAAGCCTGTGGTCATCGCGGGGCCAGACGACACTGTGAACGACAAGGTTATCAGCGCCCTCTTTGAGGAGTTCCCGGACGTCTTTGGGTTTGCGCTGCGGTACACGAACAACGAGGAGCTGGCCGACCAGGAGCACGGGGAGGACGAGATCGTGCAGAGGTACAAGTACGTTCCAGACGAGGAGTTCCAGGCCATGAAGGAGAGGGGCGACTTTGCGTACACGACCTCTGACCTGTTCAAGCACGAGTCTCTGGTGAAGGAGTACGGCACCACAATGGAGGAGATCCAGAAGTGCATCGACCAGAGCAGGCTGTGCATCCTCAAGTCGACCGTGGACGGCACCAAGGCCTTCAGGGAGAAGTGTGAGGACTCGCTGTGCATCTTCCTGTCGCCTCCTGACATGGAGACCCACATGGACAGGCTGAGGACGTACCTCGCCGAGCCGGAGCATGCCATCAAGTCCATGCTGGACGCAGCCTCGAGGATGAGGGAGAAGGCCGAGGAGATGGGCATCTTCGACAAGTTCATCGTAAACGAGGACCCCGACAAGTCCTTTGGGGAGCTCAAGAAGTGCATCAGCGAGTACCGGCCGGACATCATCGCCCCCCAGCTCGAGGAGGAGCCGGAGGAGGGAGAGGAGGTCATCCATCCCCCGCTTGTTCTCTGCGGCCCGCCAGGGCTTGGCAAGTCTCAGCTCGTGGAGGCCCTGGTCTCAGCCTACCCAGACAAGTTCGAGTCCTGTGTGTCATACACGACGAGGGCGGCCCAGGCTGGCGAGGTGGATGGCCAGGCCTACCACTTCGTGGACAAGAAGAAGATGGAGGCGATGCAGGAGTCTGGGTCGTTCTTGGAGACCTCCCAGATATTGGGCAACACCTATGCCACGCCAGCGGAGGACGTCAAGGCGATCGCGTCGAGGGGAAAGATCTGCGTCTTGGACTTGAACCTGGACGGAGCCCAGCGCGTCGCGGAGTCCCACACGGATGCCACCTTCATCTTCATCGGGCCTCCAGAGCTCGGCGTCCTCGAGGAGAACCTGAAGAAGAGGATCGAGGATAAGACAGAGACGGAGGAATCTGTCCAGAAGAAGGTCGAGCAGGCCACGACCGAGATGGAGAAGTTTGCAGCCATTGCGGCCGAGGGAGACTTCAAGTTCCATGCTAACATGGTCCTGAAGGGCGAAGAGAGCGGCCTGTCCGAGCTGGTCTACTACTTGTCCAAGCTCAAGCAGATGGTGGACGCTGTGGCGAAGCCCGTCTTCATCTGCGGCCCCGTGGGCTGCGGCAAGCACGAGCTCATCACGCACCTCTTCAGGATGTTCCCCGGAAAGTTCGCCGCCCCAGTGATCCACACCACCAGGGAGCCCACCGAGAAGGAGAAGGAGGACTCGGACTACGTCTTTGTCCAGAGTGACTTCTTCGAGGACTCCTCCGAGGGGCTCCTGTACCAGGAGGAGGCCCTCGGGCACCTGTATGGCCTGGCCGTCGCTTCAGTGGAACACATTTGCAAGCTCGGCAAGGTGCCCATAATCGACGTGGACACCGTGGAGCAGGCTCAGCAGATCAAAGAGGCGGACTCGGACTCTCTCTTCATCTTTGTCGGCCCGCAGAGCCTCGAGGATGTCAGGGAGAAGCTCGCTGTGGAGCTTGAGAGGACGCAGCCGCCCGGGTACTCAAAGGAGGAGGCCCTAAACATGCGCCTGGACTTCATTCGAGGCCAGCTGCAGGCCATGGAGGCCGCGGGCGAGGGCTTCTTCGACTCGCATGTCAAGGTCACCGCCAGGGAGATGGTCCAGCTCGAGGTACAAGCCCAGGAGCGGGTCGGCAACGTGTCTTACCACAGGCTTCTGGAGTGCATCTCCCTTTACGTTCCTCAGCAGATCTCGACGCCCCAGGTTTGGGGCTACGGCCAGCAGCTTTGGGACCACGGCGTGAGGCAGTACGGCCAGATGCAGCTCAAGGTGGTGATCTTGGGACCCGCGGGGTCTGGCAAGACCACTCAGTGCAAGCTGATTTCCGAGAAGTACCAGATTCCCATCATTTCCCCGGGTCTGTTGTTGTACGAGGAGGTGCAGAACAAGACGGAGATCGGACTGGAGGCCAAGGTGTACATGGACTCCACCAGGACGGTGCCCGAGGACTTGATCGTCAAGGTCATCAAGAACAGGATCGCCAAGCCGGACTGCCAGCTCCAGGGATGGCTCCTGGATGGCTTCCCTCACACCACCAAGGAGGCTGACGCACTGACCAGGGCTGGGGTGGTTCCCGATAAGGTCGTCTTCCTCGAGTCCAGGCAGGACGTCCTGCTGTGGAGGTGCAAGGGGCGAAGGATCGACCCAAGTAACCCCCACGATGTTTACTTTGTGCCCCCCAGCAGCGACGAGACCCCGCCAAAGGTGCTGGCCGAAGATGTGGCGCGCCAGGCCATCGTGCCCGTAAACGAGGACGGGGAGGAGGACCAGCCCGTGTCCTCGAGGCTCACGATCAGGCACGACGACACGGAGGAGAACTTTCGAAATCGTATCCACAAGTACGACATCTACACTGCCGGGATCAAGGCGGAGTACAATGTCACCAGCATCTACATTCCGGGAGGGGACTCCGGCATCCCCGAGGGGGAGGACAAGGCCAACTGGAGCAGGCTCTCGCCTCAGCAGGTCAACGATTCGATCGTGGACTTTCTCACCATCGAGCACACCCGCGAGAAGGAGATCGAGGTCACCGAGTCTAAGAAGCTTGTGGAGTGCCAGTACTGCATCAAGGACACGGTCAAGTTCAGGCGAAGGTGCGTTGTGCAGCTCGAGCAGCAGACGGGGCCCTTCTTGGGCAGGACCTTCTGGGTGGACATCGACGACATCTGCTCCAACACTTATTGTGTCAACTTCAACCACAACGCCAAGGAGATCACCAACAGGAAGGACACCAACACCAGCGACGTTGCCGTCAGGAACAGGACCTACCTGCTCCACATGGAGTCGGAGGAGCCCATCAGGATCCTCGCCACTCTCTCCCTCGCGCCTCAGTACTCCTTGCGGGACTCACCAGACGTGTCCCCGCCCCAGGTCGCGCCGCTGCTCTTTGTGTGCGGTCCCTCGGGCGTCGGAAAGTCGACCCTCATCAACATGCTCCTGGACGGCTACAGGGAAAAGTTCGCGTACATCAAGAGGCGAACGTCGTGCGCTCAGGCCGCCCAGCGGTACCACAAGGACCTCGAACTCACGGACAGGGACCAGATGGAGGAGAGCGCCAGGAAAGGGCTCTTCCTGGAGCACAACGAGGTGGCTGGGGAGTACTACGGCACCTACAAATCGGACTTGGAGGGCGTCGTTGGCAAGATGTGCATCTTCAGGACAGGTACCAACCAGGTCAAGGAGATCAAGTCGAACAGCTCGGACGTCAAGAAGGTCTTTGTCTTTGTTGCGCCCAAGTCTCTTGAGGCCCTGGACCGCAGACTTCGGTTGAGGGGGGCAGACGATGAGGAGAGCATCCAGAGGAAGCTCGCCTTGGGCCGGCAGGAGATTGAACTCGGTCAGGAGGAGGGCCTGTTCGACTATGTCATCACGAACGACGATCTCTCCACTTCCTACATGCGCCTGCTCAGCATGGTCTCGAACCTGTGGCCCAAGAACAACGTCTCATCGGCCTGCAACGCCGCCGTCAGCCTTTTCGACTTTGCCACCCAGGAGAACGTCAAGGCCAACCTGACCAAGCTCTCAAGCAAGATCGAGCAGAGCGTCGTGATGGACTTCTTGAGGGGCGAGCACCTGCTGCAGCTCTCGGTGGACAAGAACTTTGCGTACAACTTCAACTTCGTCTCCGACACCACTTTCGAGATCAAGGACGACTACGAGGTCCTCAAGGAGAAGAAGGACTTCAAGTGCTTCGAGATCAACGGCAACTACATCGAGCAGGAGCCTCGGGCTTGGTCGATCTGGTTCCGCAGGAGAATCGAAGTGAAGAAGCCGACCCTGGTCACTCTGAGGCTCCATGCCATCGATCACAGGATGAAGTCCCACATGCACCTCCAGGTCGTGAACAACGACAACGCGTCGGTGTAGACGCTCTACTTGACCACGGAGACCGCCCCCATTTCGTTCTTGCCCAACGAGCGCGGGTACAACATCATGGGATATTCGAGGAACAGCGGCGCGGACTCCCTCGCAGAGTCAAGCTGGAAGTTCATCGCTTACTCGGACAGCGAAGACTTCGAGCTGCTGGACTCGTTCAGCGACAACACGGAGGTCCTCACGGACTCTTACGCCGCGAACGTGAACTTCTTGGTGTGCCGCTACGCCCTCAAGCTCCAGGAGTGGACCCAGGTCTCCTTTTTGGCCGAGGTCCTTGGGGAGAGCGACGAGCACAAGGACGCGAGGGCCGGGCTCTCCGTCAGCATCATCAAGGAGAGGAAGCAGGAGGAGGGCGGAGAAGGCGCGGAGGAGCCCAAGCAGTACATCGAGTACGAGGTTGTCAAGTCGTGGGACGTGGAGACGACTCTCACCGTGCCGGCATTCAACCTGGACTCCTCTGCCCAGGACGCTGGGGATTACATGATCCAGGTCGTGCTGGACCCTGGCAGGTGCAGCTTCCCACTGGAGGCCAACGGGGAGTCCTCGGTCCCGCTGCAGTGGAAGCTCCACGTCAACTCCACGAGCAAGGGCCTGGAGATCGTCAAGGACGAGTCTCGCGAGGTTTACTTCAAGTCTGTGTTGGAAACCTGGAACGCTGTGGAGGGAGACCCCGCCAAGAGGCAGGCGGCGGCGCTCAAGTCGCTGGATGCGTATGAGGAGAGCCAGCGGGCGGAGGAGAACCAAGAGGAGGCCACAAGGACCGGGCGCGACGGGGAGGAGGTGACGCTGAGCCCGTCAAAGCACAAGAGGAGGATTCAGAGCACCAAGGCCATGGACGAGCGCGTGTTGAACGAGCTCAACTTGCAGGGTTCGGAGGCCCAGGGGGAGAACGGGGACACGGGCGTGGACAGGGAGGAGAAGAAGGCGCTGAGGAGCACGCTGAGGAAGCAGCAGCGGGAGGAGGCCCTGAGGGCCATCGAAGAAGTTCGTTTGAAGGGGCTGGCCACGCTCAAGCCGGAGCCCAAAAAGGAACAGGAGCAGGTTCAGGCCTGAGCCAACCCTTCGGGCCCTCCACTGAGGCCAGCCCTTCAATGCACTGTTACCGCAAGATCACCATTCTTTCGTGTGGTCCTTCCTTCACTCTCTCGCTCTCTCTGTCTCCGTCCTCGAAAAAACGAGGGTTCCTTCGATCTCGAGGCAAGCCTGCTTTGGCCCGCCCTCAAGTAGAAATCCCTTCTTGTGGGGGGCGAAACAAAAGAATAAAAGCTTGCGCCTTGGGGGGTCCAAAAACAAAACGTACGTAACCGTCTTCTCAGACGCCGTGTGGAAGGCACGAGCGCGCGCTCCACAGACGGAGAGTGACGGAGACGGCGAGGGGCGACCGTAGCGGTACTGGACGGGGCGGGGTAAGACCGTCGAGGGGAGGAGCCGCGAAGGCCGCGAGGATCCGCTAGTGACCTGATCGAGGGGTCGGCCGGGCCCCGAACTTACGGAGCGTCGGGCGCAGCACCTTGAGATCCTCGGTCGCCGCTTGTCGGGATGGAGGTCGAGTACGCTGTCGCCCCAAACGGTGGCGCGGAAGCGACGAAGGGGGAGGGGCAGGACCCCCCGGAGGACGTTTTGGCCAAGTCTCCCCCAATCCCGTCGATCGTCGACGACGATGCAGCGGAGGGTCCCTCTGGGTCCCCCGTGTTCACTTTTTTGGGCGCACCGACGGACACGACGCCGGTAGCGCGCCTCATCCCGGGCGCGAGCGCCGGCCTTGAGGACCTGTGCAAGCACGAGAGCATGGAGGTCGGCACGATCTTCGAGGAGACGGGGGATCAGCGGCTGGCGCCCCCGCTCGAGCCCATGCCGGAGGGCAGGGTCGCCAAGGTCTTCCGCGAGGTCAGCGTCCAGAACGCACATGCCGGCACGACGACTACGTACAGGACCGACGACTTTGTTTACGTTGCCACCAGGGACACTGCGATGCCGCCCCACGTGTGCAAAATCGACCACTTCCTGTCTTGGGACAATGTAGAGGGGAAGGAGTGCAAGGCGGTCTTGCTGAAGCGCTACCTAAGGGCGGACAGCCCTGGGGCCTCGGGGGCGGTGCTCGGGGCGACCAACGCCTCGCCGGAGAGGCTGCCTTTAGAAGTCTATGAGACGAGCTGGCACTCCATCAGGAGGGTTGAGGATGTGCTCGGCCACGCGTCCGTGGTCTTGGGAGCCGGGAACGTCAGCACGACTCCTTCCTCGTCCGATTCACACGTGTGCCGGTACTCTTACGACCACCTCTCGGGCCGGCTGGAGCCGCTCCAGGGCGCGAGGGTGGTGGAGGACGAGGCAGCGGAGAACAATGAGACGGTAATGGCGCTGGAGCTGATGGGTGCAGCGGTGGAGGCGGAGGCGGAGGACCACTCCGAGGCCGGGGAGAGTGACGCCATCATCGAGGAAGACGAGCCGTCGGCCCCGGCCGGCCCCGCCCAACTGGTAGCCGCGGAAAACCAGGGCTCGGTCAAGAGGAGGAAAGTTGCCGAGCCAGCGGATCTTCAGAACTCCGTCCAGCCCCAGAACCACCCCTCCGGGGTCCTCACGTTCCCGCTGAAGCTCTCCACTGCCAGCCTCAGGTCACGGTGGACCCAGCAGAGGTACGAGAACGGCCAGAAGTTCCTTTTCGTCGCACTGATGGACGAGAAGGCCTTCAGTAGGGAGAACGCCATCAACAGGCAGGCCCTGAGGCAGGCGGTGAAGACGAGGGGAATTGGGGACCTAGGGCTCGTGGACCACATCATCAAGACTCTCACGGAGGTCCCCGTGCTCTTCTCTGGATACTGGATTAGAAAGCAGCATTCGCACAAGGGTGTCTTGCACTACTGGCTCTCTCAGGAGGTGCCAGGTGTAAACACGGTTGGCCTGAACCAGCAGCAGAACGGGAAGAGGGGCTTGGCCCACAAGGCGGCAGCCCAGCTGTTGGCCTCCCCCGACAGCGAAGGGAGCCTGGAGCTGCCCAAATCCATCCTTGTGTCGCTCAAGGACCTGACAACCACGTTGGCCGTCGTGAAAGAGAACGTCTCAAAGCTCACAAAGGTTAGGAACCGGCCCCCCTCTCCGCTGCACCTCCCAGATCCCTCTGCTGACGTGGCATCCGACCCACACCCTCGACCTCGATCTCGGTCTTGGACGTCGTCGCGACAGGCCGACGGCGGGAGCGGCGGCGCCTTCACTCCGCAGCTCGCCTTTGAGGTGGTTCTGCAGAATGTGGAGAAAGAGATGGCCCTCACCTTTGACACGTGGAGGAAGGAGGTCAAGGCGGAGGTCAGGGAGGAGCTCAAGGCGGAGGGAGTCTGGGGCGGCAGGGGGGGAGGGCACGAAATGGCCGGGGCGGGCGCCGTGTTTGGGGCGGGGTCGCCCTCGGTGGCAAAGCTGGAGACGGAGCTGGCGGTGGTGAAAGCACGGCAGGAGCTGCACCTGTCCGAGTCGGCGGCGCGCATTGAGGAGCTCGCCCGGAGGGTGGACGAACTGCAGAAGGAGCGGGAGAGGGAGTGAACCTGCTCGGTCAATGGTGGTCATCGCTGAAGGAGGTCTCTAGCGGGCGCTGCACCACTCACTAAATGTAAATAATGATGGGACTACAAATAACAGAAAAGAACCAAGCTCACAACTTGCTTGCGGCGAGCTCCTCGGCCTTCTTCATGGCCTCCCCGAGCTTGTCGATTCCCGGTCCCTGTCCTTGCGCCCTGTTTGGCTTGCCACCTCCCTTGCAGCCGCACACCGCGAGGGACTCCTTGATCCACGTTGGAGCCGCCAGGCCCTTGTCCACGGCGTCCTGGGACACCCCCGCGTAGGCCATCACCTTCTTTTTCTTGTCGTCAGAGCTGAAGACCATGAGCGAGAACGCGGGCTCCGCCTTGAGCGAGGCCTCCACAGCCTCCAGAAGGGCCTTAGAGTCCAGTCCGACGTCGATCTGAAGGACGCAGGACGTCTTGCCCTCCCCGGCGGCCTTCTTCACGCTCTCCACCGCCTCAGCGACGGCCTTCTTTTTGTTTCCGGCTGCGGCCTTCTTCCCCAGCTCCACGATCTTCTTCGAGTGCTTGGCCAGCACGTCCCTGATCTCGTTCTTGGTGGTCAGCGGGATCACCACCTTGTCTACCTCAGCCTTGAGCTTGTTCAGCTCCTGCTGCAACGCCGTAGCATCCTTCACGCCGTCCAGCTTGCCGGCCTTGGCCTTGAGGTCGGACCCCCTCTTGATGGCGGCCTGGGCGATCTCCCCCGTCGCCGCGGCAATCCTCCTGACGCCCTTGGCGACTCCCTCCTCCGACAGGATGGCGAAGGCCGCGGCCTCCTTGGTGTTATCCAGGTGCGTCCCCCCGCAGAACTCGATGCTGTACCCGTAGTTGTCAGAGGCCTTTGGGTCCTTGAGCAGGTCGTCCACCGGCTTACCGATGGAGACGACCCTGACCGGGTCCGGATAGGTCTCCCCGAACACGGCGCGGAGGCCGTGAATGGCCTTGCCATCTCCCAGGGAGACCTCCTTGTAGTACACCTGGAGCGCCCTGTCGATGTCGCCCTGGATATCCTTCTCGATCTTGCCCAGCCTTTTGGCGTCCACGGGCTTGTTGTTGTTGAAGTCGAACCGGAGCTTCTCGTCGTCCACAAGGGAACCCTTCTGCTGAACGTCCTCGCTAATGTGGTTCCTGAGCGCCAGGTTGAGCAGGTGGGTGCACGTGTGGTTGTTGGCGATCTTGTGGCGCCTATCGTAGTCCACCCGGACCGTGCAAGAGTCACCGACCTTCACAGAGGCGCCCTTGGCGACCTTGCCGACGTGGAAGACGTATCCGGCGGCGATCTTGGCGTCCTCCACAGCGAAGGTCGCCCCAGAGGTCTCGATGGTTCCGGTGTCCGCGACCTGGCCTCCCATCTCCGCGTAGTAGGACGTGGCGCCAACCACGAGCGCGACCACCTCGCCTGCCGCAGCCTGGTCCACGAAAGAGTTGGACCCCGAGGAGAGGATGGCGCAGACCTCCGACTTGACGTCGGCCTTGGAGAACTTGTGAGCGTCCACGGTGGCCGCAAGCTTCAGGGTGTCCCTGAGGTGGGCCGTCTGCTCGGCCTCGAACCTCAGGCCGGCCCCTGCGGCGCCCTTGTTCTTGCCTCCCGCCCTGGACTTCTCCTTGGCGGCGCTCATGGCCTCCTTGAAGCCCTCCATGTCCACACCGATGCCGTACTCTTCCGCCATCAGCTCTGTGAGGTCCACAGGAAAGCCAAAAGTGTCCCACAGCACGAAGGACTCCTGGCCCGAGAGCATGGGCTTGTCGCCGGCCTTGGACACCTTGTGTGCCGCGAGGATCTGCTTGCTTGCCTTCTTGAATCTCTCGATTCCCTTGGTCAGGGTCCTGCCGAAGCTGGTCTCCTCCTCGGCGATGATCTCGGTGATCTTGCCCTGGTGCGTGGCGAGCTCGGGGAAGACATCGCTCATCACGCGGACCACGACCGGGACGAGCTTGGAAAAGAATCCCTCCTTGGCCTTGAGGACCTCCCTGCCGTACCTGACGGCCCTCCTCAGCACCCTCCTCAGCACGTACTCCCTCCCCTCGTTTCCTGGCCTCGCGCCGTCCGCGATGGAGATGCAAAGCGTCCTGATGTGGTCGGCGATGACCCTGTAGGCCATGTCGACGTTGTCCGGGTCCTCCTTCTGGCCGACCCCCCCGCGGTACTCCCTCGGGGCCTCCGTCAGCGCCTGAATTTCGTCGAAGATTGGCACGAAGACGTCCGTGTCGTAGTTCGACATCTTGTTCTGCAGCACGGACACGATCCTCTCGAATCCCATGCCAGTGTCAACGTGCTTGTTGGGCAGGGTCTTGAGCTCTCCGCTTGGCTCCCTGTTGAACTGGATGAAGACAAGGTTCCAGATCTCGATCACCTCGGGGTCGTCCATGTTGACCAGAGACGAGGCGTCCCTGCCGCCCACACGGTCGAAGTGGAGTTCCGTGCAAGGGCCACAAGGGCCCGTGTCCCCCATCTCCCAAAAGTTGTCCTTTGTGCCAAAGGGCATGACCTGGCTCTCCGGCAGGATCTTGAGCCAGATGTCCCTGGCCTCGTTGTCCGGCGCCAGGCCCTGCTCCTTGGAACCTCCAAAGTAAGTGGCGTACATCCTGTCCGCGGGGAGCTTGTACACCTTAGTCAGCAGCTCCCAAGCAAAGTTGATGGCCTCCACCTTAAAGAAGTCACCGAAAGACCAGTTGCCCAGCATCTCGAAGAAGGTGTGGTGGTATGTGTCCTTGCCCACATCGTCAAGGTCGTTGTGCTTGCCGCCAGCGCGGATGCACTTCTGGGTGTTGGTAGCCCTCCTGAGCTTGCCCAGCGGCGAGTTGGGATCCGCCTTTCCCATGAAGATGGGCTTGAACTGGTTCATGCCAGCGTTAGCGAAGAGGAGGGTAGGGTCGTCGTGGGGCACGACGGGCGAGCTCCTCACGAAGGTGTGGCCCTTGAGCTCGAAGAAGTCCAAGAAGGCCTGCCTGGTCCTCGCCGCGGTCCACTTCTGGTCCCCAAAAATTTCCGGGAACATCCACCTTGCTGGGTTCTCCACCCCCTCCCCAAGAGGATAGGAGTACACAAAGTCGTCGCTGTCCATCTTGGCCTGGTCCAGGAGGTGGCCCAGGCTCTCGCGCATCGCGGGGACCTGAGAGAGCGTGGCGAACCACCTGGAGACACAAGGGAACTTCTTCTGCCTGTCCTTCGACTTGAGCATGTAGAAAAAGTAGATGGACAGGTCCACGAAGAGGACGACGTCCGCGAGGGTCATCGAGTCGCCCACAAGGTAGGTCGACGACGAGAGCTTGTTCTCCAGGGCGCGGAGGTAGTCCGTCATCTTCTTGGTGAGCTCCACGCCCTCCCTCTTGTCGCCCTTCTTGAACCCCAGCGTAAGGTCAAAGACGTCCTTCACGGTGAGGAAGAGCTCGCAGTCCAGGTCAAGCCAGCAATCCACGAGGGCGCGGGTGGTGGGATCCCTGGGGTACAGGGGCCTCGCGGAGGCCGTCGCCGCGGTGAGCGCGCTCAGCGCCTCGTTGCACAGGTACCTGCAGATCGCGTTGCTCTCGAAGATCGACCCGCCCTCCACCTCTAGCGTGGGGACCTGGCCGCGCGGGTTACGCTCCAAAAAGGACGGCGCCGCGTTGGTCTGGTCACAGAAAACGAAAGAGTCAGTCAGTCAATCGCCAAGCTTGTCACGTTGTTGTTGTTGTTTGTTGTTTTTGGCGCCAAGGAAAGACGGGACTGAGGTGTGTGAGGGGGGGAACGAAGAACGAAGTGTAGGGGAACTTACGAGTCCCAATACGACTGGTTTTTCCGTGATGGAATCCCATATTCAAGCCACCAGGGACGCGGCCTTGATCTTATACAGGGGCGGCCCCAGGGCGTAAAGGTCGTACATCGCGACTCTTGCTACTCTTCTCTCTCTCTCTCTCTCTCTCTCTCT
>Ga0160423_10001353_pt1 | contig 20549 bp, 12 predicted proteins | sample CRUFie14St8metaG_FD_108191 | JGI IMG/M metagenome (GOLD analysis project Ga0160423, IMG submission 108191) | Marine microbial communities from the Costa Rica Dome - CRUD Field 142mm St8 metaG | ecosystem: Environmental > Aquatic > Marine > Oceanic > Photic zone | place: Costa Rica: the Eastern... | reverse complement strand
ATGAACTGGTGGCCTGCACATATGCCCAAAATAGGAATGTCCAATTCTAGGAAAGCTGCACAATTTCCAAGCTCTCCCGACAAGCCAATTCTTGCTGCACCCCCCGAGAGAACTAAACCATCTAGGTTTCTTAGCTCATCAATGGGGGTGGAGTTATCGATAATCTGAGTGTCTACTCCCAAATATCTGAGCATTCGCCACTCTCGGTGGGTCCACTGGCCACCATTATCTACAACATCGATGACCAGTTTATCGTCTGCCATATCAAACTCGAGCCGCGTCACACCCTTGAACATTCCTTGTATCAAAGGACACCTTCAAAGAGGAGAGGCCGGTCGCAATGATGAGCGTGAAGGGTATGGCTGAACTTACTGTTGATTACAAATGCGCTAACTGTGGCGCAATTCAGAGTTTCACACGCGATCGTGAAGGAAAATGGCAACCGGCAATGACTTGCAAAGCGTGCGGCTCTCGAATTTTCATAAAATTACGACGAACTGGACACAAAATCCTAGACGCAGAGTGAACTTATCCGACCGAGGGGTTGAAAGACCCATTCGTCAGTATTAGGATTAATGGCATCATGGCTCGAGACGTATGCGCCTCGTCGTTTTGATGAATTGGCTATGAGCGATGCGATTAGAAATAATTTAGAGCGTGTATCTGTACAAGCCAATCCACCTCATCTTATTCTTGCAGGACCTGCGGGTGTGGGCAAAACAGCGGCTTGGCGTCTGATTGCAAGGCAAATATTAGGTCCTTCATGGGAGTCAACAACACACGTTCTTCAGGCCAGAGACCTTGCGAAAAGCGCTGGAGCGATGAAGAAATTTGAAGAATTTTTACGACCAGAAGGGACGTCGTCATCAGACACACTCGCTGGAAGATCCTCGCTTGATTCTTTTGATTCGAATATAACAGTTGCAACAGATGGTGACCAAGCGCCAGCAGGTAAAGAAAATAGAGAACTAAGAAAAGACGGAGAACACAATGTTTCGCGATTGATAATAATCGAGGATGCAGACCACCTTGGCCCAACAAGGCAGCCGTACCTCCGACGTATGATGGAATCAACATCCTCTACATCTAGATTTATTTTCACTGCTAGATCGCCCTCAAGATTGATTGATGCACTTAGGTCGAGGTCCAAGCAGATACGAATACCATCGACCAGTAAGGATATCATAACAAGCAGACTGGAAATGATATCTGCCAAACAAAATCTTACACCCGTGAGGGGAATTTTGGGTGATATTTCTCACGTATCTAATGGTAATCTTCGCCGGGCGGTATTTCTGCTTGAACTATTAGCTCGGAGGAATAGTTTACAAGACAGGAAAAATTTGCAAAATTTAGTTGCTGCAACAACATTAGTAGGAGTACAGCAGGTCTTAGAAGAGGCGTTGAGAGGGCGAATTCATGATTGGAAATGGGAAAAAAAAGGCGCCAGAAATACACGAGTTTTGAAAGGTGCTCTTGGCGCTCTTGACCAACTGATGAACGAACACGCTCTGGAAGCGGAAGACGTTGTTATGCACATGCATAGACTGCTTACAACCGGGCGTTTGTTACTGGAAGAATCAATGCTGTGCGATTTGCTCGAGGCATTGGCTGATTGTGATGTAAGGTTACAGACTTCGATGCACGGTAGAGTTCAACTCGAGGAATTTTTGCATCGCGTCAAAGATATTGCGACTATGCGCGAAAACTAATGGCGGACACGGCAGGATTCGAACCCGCGATCTGTGGCTTAGGAGGCCACCGCCTTATCCAGCTGGGCCACGTGTCCATGCCAACCGGCGCGGAACCCTTTGAACAACCTATCGCTGTAATTTCTTTCCAAAAATGACATACCAATGACGGTACTGCCAGCATCCATGGCAGAGGAATCATCGCTGAAGGTGGTTCCAGGAAAGGAATCAAGTTTGCCGAATCCATACAGCAAAGATTTCGATAGGGGAGAGGATTCAATTTCCCTTTCAATTATTGATTATGAATCATCAGAAAGAAATCGGATAAAATATGGTAGAATAGCCACTAAACCTGCATTGTTACTGACTCGTAGAGTTGTTGGATTACTTATGGCAATAACTGCGTTAGCAGGAGTAGTTGCTCCTTTTCATCCATTGGCTAGGCCAACTCTAATGATTTTACTTTGGATTCCTCTCTTGTTTATTTCAATAGGTCCTGCATTCTATGCTGGTGAGAAAGCAATGAGCGCACTTACATTGCGGTCATCTCTTTGGAAAGAAGAGGCGATTATGGAAGGCGTTAGGAGAGATATGACTGCCGAACCGGGCATGGACAGAATAAAGGCAGGACTGAATGATATACGCTTACACAATGCCACTGCTGCTATTCTAGCATTCATATCGATATTTTTGCTGATAATAGCTGCGGGACTGGAACCAAATGGTTTGGCTTACAACTTAGTGCTATTAATCACCTTAACTAGCAGTCTTTCGTTGTCTTTTCATGCCATCTTTACTTCTGATTCTATCAAGAAACTTGGAGATGAATTACCTTACCTAGTAATGCATTCACCAACCCATCACCCAATGAAATTAGACACAATTTTGGGGGATTTGATATTTGCACATCTAGACCCAGATCATTCTTTGTTGTGGAATATATGGGAAAGCAAGTTACCTGAATCAATCTTGCCGGGGGTAGATAACCGGCAAGCGAGGGAAAGGCTACTGTATCTACTTCATCTCAACAATAGAGGGGATCTAAGTGACGATGAGACTTTAAGCGAGTTAAAAGAATTCATCAAACCCATGGCCATCGATAAACTTCTTTTTGATAAACAGGCGTCATTTAATTGGGTTAAATTGCAGAGACTAATCCAACATGCAAGGGCTTGGCAGATAGAAGTATTCGACCTGTTAGACAGATTACAAAACGACTTACTTGCCGGCTCTCCTTCGATAACGAAGAGCCCTTGGCGAATGGACATGGCACTTGCCGAACGTTGTAGTAATCGTACAGGCCACCTATTCATCGCTCTGAATAATCAAACAAAAGAAGATAGACACCTAAAGGTAGAGGTAATTGTTCCTGGCGGCATGCCAGAAACTCAGGTTCATAGATTTGAGTTACCAGCGTGTCCAGGTCCACAGGGTGCTGTAAAAATCACAGACCCTTTGTTGGAGGATGCTCTTGATTGGATGCCTAAATATCTCGAAAAAGGCGTAATCCTTTGGATTGGAGTGGCTTGGAATGAAAAAGTTAGTGGGCGAAGAAATGTTCAGGTTATACTACGTGATGACGAGGAGAATATACTTGATTCTAGAATAATTCGAACCGATGTGTTAGTGGGCGAAAGCAATCTGACAAAGCAGCGTCTGAAACGAATGTTAAATGCTAGACGCAAAGGCGAAAAAGACCTACCAACAATCGAATTATCTCCAGTGAAGGGTTGAGAATTTAGCCGCGCTACTTATGACATACCCGTTCTTCGCTTCCTTTACCGGGGTGGAGTACATGGAAGCATGGGACATCATCGTGATTGGAGACGGACCTGCCGCACTTAGAGCTGCGGCAAGTGCAGCAAAGACTGGAGCTACAACTCTAATGATGTCTCCAGATAGCTTAGGCGCTGGTACTGATACTGCCATTGATGGGATAGCAGCGCCTTTGAAGGAAAGTACAACAAAATCCTACAGAGACGATACAATTCGCGCAGGAGCCTTTCTCTGTGATCAAGACATCGTTACTCTTCGAGTCTCACAAGCAACAAGACAAATCGACTTACTGGAAAGGTGGGGTGTAATTTTTCGCAGAGACGCTGACGGGATACCATTGGTTCGAAAGGCTTCGGGCCATTCTCTGCCAAGACTGGCCGGCGCAGGAGACTCCATGATACGAGAAACCCAACAAGTCTTGGAAGAACAGTGTATGAAACACAGTGTAGTCCGAAGAGGAGATCAAATCCCACTCGAGTTAGTACATACAAATCAACAGGTCAACGGCGTAATTGCTTTGGATATGACAACCGGTTCTCTAAACGCTCTGCAAGCTAAGTGTGTAATAGTTGCAGATGGCGGATATGAGGGTGTTTGGACTGGGAATAAAATTGGTCTAGGTCTTGATATTGCAATGCAGGCGGGTATAGCTGCAAGAAATATGGAATTTGTAGCGTGGGCACCTCTAGCTGTTGATGGGACAAACGTAGTCTTGCCTATCGGTTTACTAGCAGACGGCGCTACTCTCCACCATTCAAATGGTACTCCATTAGACGTCGATTTAACAGCGGACTCTACTTCTCTAGCTAACGCAATCAGCTCTAACCCTGATTCGGTTTTGGACGCGCGCAACATGGGTGAATCATCGGAGTGGTGGTCTCAGACTTTTGAAATGGTAAAACAAAGACTTGGAATCGATATGAAAAAACAGACTGTACCAATTCGTCCACGAGTTGCCACAACAATTGGGGGACTTGCAACAGACGAATACGGAAGGGCGGTCACAGGAAAATGGTCACGATGGTTCACAGGCCTCTACGCTGCAGGAGACTCAGCCTGTTCGGGTTTGCACGGAGCAGGCCTCATAGCAGGTAACAGATTACTGGATGCAGTAGCTGGCGGTGCTGCTGCAGGTAGGCATGCAGCAGAACATTCAGCAAAGGTCTCTCACACTGGGAGAGCATCTTTGGAAGCTGCGCTTGGTGCTGTTGAAGCAGATCTAGACATAGACATGAAAGGGTCCGAAGAAGGTCCGGTTCAAAGAGCGGCACCACTATTTGCAAAGCTGACCGAAATTATGCATTCAAGCATTGGTCAGACAAGAGATGGAGCAGGCTTAGAATCTGCATTAGACTCGCTGGGTAAATTACAGGAGTCTGCAAATAAGCTACACTTAGATGATTCGAGCAGATTATTCAACACTAATCTATTAGAAGCTCAACGACTTAAAGCTGGAATCAGATTAGCAATAGCCACCGCAAGAAGTGCTTTGTCAAGAACTGAAAGCCGGGGCACTCACCAACGTTCGGATTATGCAGATGAGGACAATGAGCAACTTCATCATACCCTTGTTGATTTTGATGGAAACACTTCAACTCTCGCAATAAGAAAGGGTGGCTCAGGCACTTGGGTACTGTCGCCAAGCGAATGAAAAACACCCTCAAAACTTTGAGGGAGATGGGACTAGAAGGCACATGGCAGACCAGACCCTATTTCAGAAAATCCTCTCGGGAGAAATTCCTGGGAATTTCATTTGTCGAGGGGAAGGCTGGGGTGCAATTTTGGATGTTTTTCCCCGCTCGGAGGGCCACACATTGGTCGTTTTAGATAACCCGAGCCAGCGATTAGCAGACCTATCTGAAAGTGAACTAGCAAAATTATTCGTTGGCGTGAAACGAACTCAGCAGATACTCGCACCATATTTTGAAACCCAGGATTTTACAGTAACGATACACGATGGCCCTTTGGCAGGACAGGAGATCCCACACGTTCACGTTCACGTAATTCCTAGAACCCACGGCGACGGGGGAGGCGCTTTACCGTTGATGTTTCCATTAGCCAACCCACAAAATCCTCCTGACTACGCAAGTCTGTCTAATCTATGTGAAAAAATTAGGGAGGCGTCTTCATGAAAAAAGGACAAGATGGAGCAAGGGATCACCATGGTGAATTACTTCCCGAATTATCTGCCTCAGCTGCCCGTATGAAATATGACAAATTGGTAAGTACGCCCTTGCCGAAATTTGAGAAAAACTACCCAGGATCGCCATTTTTCACCGAATTAGGGTACTTCATGCTAAGAAGGACAATGTATTCACAATTTAGAACGTTCGAAGTATCAGGGAGGGAAAAAATCCCTACAGATAGGGGAACTATGTGTTCTGCATGGCACACAAACGGGTTAATGGACCCTATTGCCATATTTCTTTCCCATCCAAAAAAATTCGTTGTTGGGGGTCGCCACGACCTCGTAACTAGGCCAATACTTGGTTTCTGGGCAAGGAAATTCGCAGTTCAGCCTGTTGTAAGGAAGGCAGAGTTGCTAAGAGGCGGATGTTCCGAGGACGAAGCAAACTATCTCAACGGGCGCTCTTTGCTTAACTTGGCAACAGGTATCTCTCATGGCTTTGGATGCGCTCTGTTTCCGGAGGGCACTAGCCACTCACAAAGCCATCTTATCCGTTTGAAAACGGGCCCATTTAGAACAGTGTTAGCTGCTGCTGCACACGCAAAGTCAAATGGAGGAAAAATACCAAAATTGATTCCTATAGGATTGCATTTTCGCACTAGGCATCTATTTCGAACAGACGCTTGGATAGAATACGGCGATCCTATTGATTTGCCACATGATAGCCTACCTCAAGAACTTGTAGATAGAGTTGGAATGGGAGATTGGATGGAACCGCCAGCGGATTTAGTAACTGGTTTGAGAGATAAATTAAGAGAAAAATTGGCCCCTATGACCCCGAACAGAGAAACTTTTAGCCAATTGAATCGAGATGGAGTAATTGTACACGCACGCCGAAGAATAAACTCAGAACCCATGCCGACTTGGAGAGAGGAGGTTCTTGAGGTTCGCCAACTGGCAGTAGAACCAGAAAGGTCTGCAGTACAGGAGGTTGCAACTAAGATTGGAGACAACCTTGCAAACGCCAACTTAGATGGTAGAGACATAAACACAGAGTGTACTGGCCTTAGGGGCTTCCGCCCTTCCGGTGCGGTGGGCGGCACAATCAAACTAATACCATTCATTGCTTTATTGCCAATTTTAGTTTTGTCCATGGGTTGGCAAATTGCACTAGGGCGCATTTTAGGTGATAGAACCGATGAGGGCTTGGATGCAAGAACATCTTATCACATGTTATTCGGAATGTTTGGGTCGATGTTATGGTGGCCAATACTAGCCACGATTTTGACAATAATGTCGGTGATTTACAGCTCAAATATTAACAATCTAGTGGGTGTAGATTTTTTGACAGTTCTAGGTGGTGAAATTTGGCAACAAACCATAGCAGTCATTGTAACATGGATTCTGTTGATTTTCTTGTTCTGGTTATCTGCAGTATCATTTGCAACGGGCTGGGATGCTGTCGCAGACTTTGCCCGATGGAATAGAAGAGTGAAAACCAATTCTTTAGTCAAGGAAGATCTGGCTAAACTACGCGACTTGCTAAACTGAACGGTTCAAAATAGTTGACTGTTTGGGACGACATATGGCGCCCGAGGAAGCGGAAAAAAAGGTCCGATCTTGGCTTGCTAGCGAAAGGATTGAAATTCGTGAGCAGGAGGACCCTAGGTCACAAATGCACCTATTGGTGAAGTACCCTCAGGGCAAGAATGGTCACATGTTCGCAGTAGTTATTCCAAAGGGTAGAGATCTACTCGCCATATCCTCCATGACAAGGGTCGATGAAGGACAGCAAGAGGCAATGCGGAATCTGATGAAGACAGACGCAGAAGAATGGAAGACGTGGATGCATGAGTGTCGGATGCAATTAATCGCTTCTGGTGTTGATTGGGGTATCCATCTAGGGCACGTTGGGAAGGACAGACCCGGCCCTCTTCAGGCGTTCAATGTCAGTGAACCATTGTGGTTTGATGGATTGAACAAAAACGAGATGATGCAAAATCTCCGCAGTTTATGGATGGCAAAACTCGGAGTGATTCATGAAATCAAGTACACATTTGGTCCCGGCTCAGGAAAACCTGGGCCTGTTGATGATTGGAAGAATAAAAACAAGTCCAAACAGAGAGTTGGCAGATCATCCGCACCTCAACCACCAACTGAAATACACGCTGATGAATCAATGTCATTTGGCGATGATTTCGACCCTACTGAGTGGCTGTAATAATCTAATTACGGCTATTTCTCAATATGACCTGAGAGGGTCGCGGTTAAGTACCAGTTGTTTAACCAAAAAGTGTCATTAGAGAGGAATCCATATGGGAGGAAAAGTAAAGTCGATTAGCCTTGCAGCAATTATGCTGCTTTCTACATTATCAGGAATTATGATGGCAGCACCAGCAGCTGCCACCCAAGTCGTCATCACGGAAGCGATTCAAGTCGTCGATGGAGGAGGCTCTTCAGATCGGATGGCAGCGGTAGCTTCGGATTCAGAAGGTAACGTACACGTTGTTTGGAGCCGTTCGAATCAGCACCTCTATTATTCCATGATTTCACCACGTGGTGAGACTCTAATCGACGCTACACAGGTGACAGGCTCTGGTCTGCACAAGATTTTCCACCCTGACATGGTTATTGATGATAATGACCGAGTCCATATTGTCTGGGCAGACCATGCGGGTCAACACAAAATCATGTACACTGCTCTAAATCCGTTTAACACCGCGATGGATGGATCAGTTTCTGACGATGGAACTTTGACAGCGATTGATGACTACATCGTTGCACAACACATTAACAATCGTGACTGGCCAGCAATCGACGTAGACTCGAAGGGCAACGTCCACATAGTATGGCAGGACAATTATGATTCTCTGGACATGTTCTTCCAACAACCTCAGATTTACTACAAAATGCTCCAACCTGATTACAGCGTTCAGAACGCAATTATCCTTTTCGATGACACACTACTAACCCCAATCATTGGACACAAGGGCCACCCTGACGTAGTAGTAGATGCTAACGACTATGTCCAAATCGCTTGGGATGATACAAGAGGCGGAAAAGTCGAACTCGTTTTCATCGTAGATACCTCCGGTTCGATGTACTCTGAATGGGCTGACGTATGTACTGTTATTTACGGGGGTAACTTTGCGTCAGGCGGCTTCTTCAAGGGAATCAAACCTATGCTGCAAGAAGGGAATATGACCGTTTACGAAACCATTTACGGCCTAGGAAACACCCTCCCTGGTGTTGCACAATCTGGTAATTGTGCCTCTTATTACCAAAGCGGACAGGGGCCCAGAAACACAGCATTGGGACTAATTCCAAACGATGATTCAGGCGGACTGAGAGTTCTACCGGGAACTGTTTACAACGGCGCGACTTACTCTGGGTACTCTGGTGAGGACTGGGGCCCAGGTTCAAACTGGGCTTGCCTGTCGTGGAAGGACACAATCGGAAATGTTCCGGGCAATCCACCAACATCGTCCGACCATCGTTGGAACCCAAATGCCACAAAGATAGTGCTGCCTGTTTCCGATGAAGGACCGAAAGACGGTGACCCTTCTCAGCAAGCTGATGATACAACCTCGATTAACGAAGCTCACGACAACTGTGTCAGCGCAGGAGTGATTCCTGTGGGATTATACGGTCAATCGTATGGAGGAGCAAATAACATTCAATCACACATGAAGGATTTAGCTCAGTGCCCTAACGGAGTCGTTTCTACAGCGGTTAGAAACTGCCCGGGTAACTCCATTCGCTCAACCGATGCCGGGGGGCAGACGTACGAATTCCCGTCTGGTACTGGAGGAGCAACCCAAATGCAATTGCTCGTTGAAGCAATGGTCTATATTTCCACCAACAATTCTCGTGAAATCTTCATGACAGTTCTTGATCCATACGGAAAAATGGAGAATGATGATACCTGGGTCTCGGGAAGCCCAGGCCACACTACTACAGGAAGTGGATATCAGGAAGACGTAGGGCGTGGAAGCGAAGGACACCTTGTCGTAGTGAACGACACACGTGTTACAATCGACGACGCTTTCTCATTCCACCCCTCAATAGCAGTGGATATGCAAGGGAACACACACATCGCATGGATGGACGGAAGAGACTACGGTTTCGAGAAGAATGTTCCATACGAGGTCTACTACACAAAACTGCGTCTACAAGGAGCAGGAGAGTGGGACGGTGTGCCAAACGGCCTCTCAACCTACGCAATCAAGCGAATTGAAGATACCGCGATTTCTGAGGTAGAAGGACCCGGAAACATGCCGCAAGGTGCTAGCCAAAACTCTGCATACCCTGCGATACTAACAGACCCACAAAACAATATTCACATTGCTTGGTTGGACTTTGGTAATGGAAGCGCTGGTGAAGAGATAAGGTATACTAGACTCAATGCAACAGACAATACAGGCCCTGGTGCTACAGCAATGGACGCATGGAACTCAACAGCAGTAACCTCTTGGTCCTCCTTTAAGCTAGGTCCGAATCAATTATCGAAACCATCACTTGGGCAACCTCCTGCATTCGCTAATGATCTTGGAAGCGGCGCACATATCGCTTGGTCCGACACTAACAAGTGTTCTAGCGAAAGCAATGGTGGGCCTTGGACGATTTGTTACTCACACGTGTTGACAGGTCAGGTTGATGTGGAATTTGATGAGGGAGAGACCTACTACCACGTAATCGAACCGGGTGAGCAGACAATCTACAACCTTACGATAAACAATACAACTCCAGGTCCTAAAGACCTAGTTGCAGACACATATAACTTGAATCTAACAGGTATGCCAGAGAATTGGACTGCAAATCTTTACTTCTCTAACAATCATACCGCAATTTTCCCTGATACTCCAATCTTCTTGGAAGGCGGAGAAATGGCCCGCATGTACTTGCGAGTTAGAGCGCCATCTGTGTATCAGGCTGCTGAAGATCAACTTGCAGAAATCATTGTTTCGGCAATCTCGATGAAAGATCCAGCGATTCGCTCTGAGAGATTGACACTCACACTGATGGACGTTGTTCATGGAATAGATCTTGACACAAGTCACCGCATGGCAGATGTGGAGCAAGGACAAACCGCCATATTTTCCATTACAATTACCAATACAGGTAACGTGTATGACACATTTGCCTTCTATGACCCCAATAGTTTAGAGGGGCAGCGTGAATGGATTCTTCCGTTTGGATGGCAAGTTGACTTCCCATTGCAAGTTGCTCTTGACCCAGGTCAATCGGTTACTAAAAACTTAGAACTGACTGTCCCAACAAGTCAAGATCCTGGAACATTCGTGATATATGTGAAAGGATGGTCTGAGGGCGAACCAGTCAAATCCTTGGAAAAAGGAACATTTGATGTACTTGAGTTGTGGGTAAATGTATCCATTCGTTCAATTGGAAACATAGTCTTCGAAATTTATGATACGAGTGAAATTATTCTGCCGGGAACATGTGCAGAATATGACTTGAATGTGATTAAAAATTACGAGGCAGGTTATCTCGTGTTTACCACCCCGGGCGCTCCTGAAGCAAAGCCCGACGAGGTCGACATGAATACATGGCGACAAGATCACTGGACGGTATCTATGGACTTCTCTAATGCCCCAGGGCCAAGAGACCCATCAGATCCTAACAGTCCAAGGTTGTGGCCAGTAGGAACGACATACACTGTTGGAGTTGCAGTATGTGCGCCATACAACGCCAACGCAGGCTTAGGTCCTGCTGTTACTGTAAAGGCCCACCTCGAGGGTTACCCGCGAGTGGCAGATTCAGTTATTCTGTCAACTAATGTAATCCATGTCTTCGATTTGAGAGCCGAAGCGGAAACCACCGAATTCACTTCAAATCCAGGAGATAGTTGGCTAATTCCTACCACGGTAACAAACGATGGTAATGGGCCAGATAGATACGATCTGAGGCTTGGTCGCGTATACGAAACAGAAACACAAATAGACGTCCTCTGGGACATTGACATCCCACGTTCTATTCTCACCGAACTAACTAGAGGGACTTCACAAACCGTCGACATTACTGTAAATGTGCCTGTTCAAGTTCCAGCAGGAGAGTACACAATTGTAATACAAGCATTCAGCGAGGAGGATTACCCTGATGAGACAGGCCATAGAACGAGACTCCGAGACGAGATAACTTTCCAGATAACTGTGAATGAGTTTTATGATATGCAAATCAATATGGATTTGTCTGTTGACAATCCGGTGAAAACTAGCGCACCGGGAAGGATTGTTGAATTCGTAGTTAATGTGACAAACGCAGGAAACGTACCTGACACACCAAGTTTACACAACCACACATCGTCCAAGGACGGCCAATCTGGCAACCTCATTTGGAATACAGTACCTGGTATGGGATCACTATCCGATTGGAGAGTCGAGTGGAAGATGGTTGACTATGTTGGCGATATCACTGTTGAAACCGAGTGTATCACAATGACCTCAGATGAAGAAGAGTATCCAGACGACAAGTGTGTATACATCAAGAATATTGATGAGTGGAGGCTGCCAGAAATGGACCCATATACCACTCATACACTGATTGCTACCGTACACATTGCTACAGGTGCAAGACTTGACACAAGAGACATTGGATTGAAAGTTACTAGCTCAGCGGGTAATATGGAGAATGACGGCGATCATGATGATAGTCCAGAATGGACGGGAGATTTGTTAGATACTAACGAATTAATCATCACACTGCGTCTCCGCGCTCCAAACCTTGTGATTTCTGAGGTTTCGGTTTCTGAAACAAGCAATGAGGTCGACAAGACGATACCCGTGCGTGTAGTTCTCCAAAACGATGGAAATGTACATGCTACAAACATCGAGGTTGTTTTGTGCGAGTTCTCAGATGCAGACGATGAAGTTCTTGACGATATACGTGATAATGGCTGTCCAGAAGAAGCAGTTGTAATGCGCCAGACCGTAGGGGCCTTGGTTGCTCCAGATGCTGGCGAGGACGCACAAGAGATTGAACTCTACCTACTATATCCTGTTTCAGCAGGTTCACACGATATCGTTGTTGTTGTAGACCCGTCAAACAATATTGTTGAAGTTAGAGAAAATGATAACATCAAAGTTCTGAAAGATGAATTATCCAGCGAATCTCCATTCATGGATGTCGCTGGAGAAATTATCAGTGAATGGGCCTTACCATTCGGCGTCCTTCTTCTGACCTTCTCGCTATTCGGTGTACTATACCTAGTTGGTAGAGGCCGCCGTGCAGACGTGAAAAGCAGGCTAGCAGAACAAAGCAGTCTGATATCGGTTCTTCAAGATGAGGATTGAGAGTATAGTAGTTGTTGGCCCTACTGCTCTGCAGCGGGGTCAATACCGAGGGCTGCCCACCAGGGTAGCTCTATGTTTTGTGGCGCAGCAATGAATTGTCCGCTTCTCTCAGCCATCTGGCGCACCATTCTTGCACGAACTTCGTCGATCAATCTTTCACTGGCTTCTGCACCTAAATTTAATTCTCTAGCAAATTCTTTGAAATTAAATTTAGAACCGGGGGCCTCGAGGATATTGTGAATCATTAATCGTTGTTCGTAGGACTCGAAGTCGGTATCTACTGTAGATGAGACTCGCTGCTTTATTTGTTGATGTAATGCAATTAGTGTATCTCTTTCTTTGTCTAGTTGTTCGATTGCATCTGCAATTTCAGATAGATGATGTGCTCCTTCACCTACCCCTATCATTTTTCTACCACTTACAATTTCAGCGATATTTACCATGTCACCCTTCAGTCTATTGGATAATTTGAGGGGCCCTCCTGCCGGCAAAATACGTTGACTACATTGGAATAGGTCTGGGCCGAGATCTATTCGAATCGATATTGCTTGTTGTACCGAGTAGATATTTTTTGGTGGTCCACCTTTGTTGCTGGCAGCTTTCATTTTTACAACGAAACCAACATTTTCTAGCAATCTGAGGTGTTTCATCACCGCTTGTTGTGAGATGCCAATCTGTTCAGCCAGTTGTAAAGGGTAATGTGGTTCGCGAACCAATCGCTCAAGAATGGCTCTCCGTGCTTTGTTTTGTAGGATTCCAAGGGCCTCGTCGAGGTTCGCCATCGCTTCACAACCATTGGTTACCTAGCATCGGTTGCCTAAGAACCCGTCGCAATTGTGCTAAATCTCAGCTCACCCCAATCGTCCTTTACGAGACTTTCTAGGGATATAATAGTCCACGTTGTTCGACGAATTCAAGCCTCGTCCCAATTTTTCCAGGACTCGTCGGTTGGTGGATTTTCGTGAGTGTAAGAGCTCGCTTTGTTAATTGAGCCCCCGGTTTTAGTTTTCGGGGTAGCCCTGACCCGCGTGTCTACATCGCTAAATGGACTTGGAACGTTGGTTTGTTGTTCAGAATCAGGCAATTCTCCTCGGACAATCTTGTACAACTGGTCCGTTGTAAGAATTTCTTGGTTTGAGTCGAATCCCTTGTCTACATCGTATGGATCCAGGGCTTCAACCATATGCTGTTGTGTGAGTTGCACTTTCGTATCTTTGCCTTGATTTATGGAAACTAAGAGCCAGCCAAGAGGTAACAATATTGCACCAGTACAGCATGATGCAAAAACCACCCATAACCCTACATCGCTCGCCATTTGGACGAGTACATCACCGGAATTTGTGAAGTATAGTGGATTTTCACACTCATCATCATCATCGCACTCGATTATTACTAACACCTCAGAGTCTTTATCGACATCTAGGGTTGTAATTTCTGAGAAATCAACGTCAGTACCCGATGCTTGGAAATCACTGCGACAATCGTCGGAAACAGTTTCAGTAGCAGCGCCGTCCTCTAAATATTTGAATGAGACATCATAGTCATCATCACTTCCTTCAACATTTACAACCCAACATCCTGCGCTAAGGTCCAGGACAGTGTTGGTGCCGGAATCATACTCAGCAGTGTGTTCTGCAACCTCTCTGGGATCATAATAATCGGTGAAACTTTCGAAAATAAAAGAGAATCCGACCACTCCGATGAAACCCAGTACTATTCCTGTAATCATAATCCGTTTGGGCCACGGAGAATGGTCACTACTTGGTTGCATGGGGGGGGCTAAATTGCTATCTAACTTGAACCAAACGGCTTCATGCTAATCCCATTTCACCTAATTTTTCAGGCAAATAAGTGTCGGTCACGAAGTCCAGACCATACTTAGCCAAAGACTGCTGTTCTGCCTTCTTTCCAATTTCAAGCATCATGTTGATTTGGTCCTGCCACCAACCATCAGCAAATCTGGGGTCTGACAATTCTGCGTTAAGTGCTTCAATGTCCTTTTTCGATAAGTCATCGGACGGTAGATCGTATGCAACGATGTCATCTGCTGTGATTCCAAGGTATGATGCTGATGGAGTTGCCAGATATTCAGAAATGTGTGCTGTTTTGATAGCACCGTATGCTATAGAAGCAAAAATTCTGAACGACCATGGATCACCGTCCAAGAACACGATGACAGGAAGGTCCCATTCTTCATTCATACGTTTCATTATTCTCCTTGTTGATCTAGCAGGCTGGCCTTTCAAATGAATAAGGCCACACTTGAACTCTTCATCGAATCCATTTTCAACCAGTCTGTCAAACATACCGCCTGTTTCTATGGCCATCAAGAAATTGACGTCGTGCTCTTTGAGTTGTATTTTTTCGGCTTCAACATTGTACGGAACTCCATAACCTGAATCCCCAACGTCATCTCGAGCATTAATTGTCATCCATTGTCCTCGGCGGTTTAATTCTTCAATAGTAACATTACCAATCATTCTTGCTCCATCTTCTTCTGGTCTAAGCTTGAAGTCTTCTCTAAGGCATGTAGTTACTACTTCGAGATCCTCTGCTAGATTATTAGATTCATTTTGACTTCCGAACTTACCTAGTCCCCAACTTTCCGAAATGTAGTACATTTCTCTTAGTGTCGAAGACTTTCCTGCCTCAATCATTTCTTCGATAAACTCGACGACGTGTAAGGCACGAAGTAGATTCTTCGCAGAACCCAGACTTGTTGCATCTCTAGTGGAACGCTTTTTGCCATATTTGTAGACGCCAAGTTTATTGTCAAATCCAATGTTGTTCTTTGTACGAACGGGCAATGTCATTGTAGGGGGCTCACCTTTTACGATGCGGTCATACATTTCCTCAACTACCAGGTGAAGTCGAGACTTTGTCAATTCTGGGTCATTTACTCTTGCCATTATTCTCCACCTCCAAACAGTGTGGTTTGGCCTGAATCACCTTTTACCACACCAGGATCATAGGAACTCTCAACCGGTGTATCATCAACTTCTTGCTCAATTTGATTGAGTATTTGCTCCTGCTTCCTTATTTCATCCAACATTTTCTCATCTAATTTAGTAGCCCCGATAACATCTTGACTACCTCTAAAGAAAACATCGGTTTCAGTCCAATCGCCTTTTTCTAGGTTCGACAATGAGTACTGCAAAACCGCTCTTTCTCCGGGCTCCAGTGTTTCAATTTTCCATCCCCAAATACCCATTGCTTCTTTTCTTCCTCCTCGTTCGTTACCAACCATTTCCGCGCCTGCTTTTTCTGGCCAATTTACTAGCAGAGAATAACTCCTAGACCTGGAAGTATAATTGAACAATGTAATTGACACATCGACCATCTTGGTTTCCTTATTCCAAATCGTTGCCTCGTTACATATTACTGCACTCATAATTTTGGTAATAGAGCCCGCTAGACTCGGGACAGGGCGTTCAAGAATGGCTGCAGACTTCTCAGCGATTGCTGGAAGGATATCATTGATTAGCTCAAATTTTTCACGAGTTTTTGCCATTTTCTTTTTCTTCTCGAGGTGTTTTCTCAACCCTCGGCCCATTTCTAGCATTGCCTTTCTAGTTTCTTCGAAGACAAACTCGTTGTCAGATAGCGCTTCTTTCGCTTCTGAGGTGAACTGTACATTTGTGCTCGCAAGGTGAACCAATATTGCAGCGGGTCCTTTGGGAACCCCCTTGCCTCCTGCCTGTTCGAGCCCGTATTGTCTCCAGTCTACACTCTCAATTGCTTTTGTTAGTAAACAGCCACCTTGCTGATACATCAGTGGTACTCTATTCGCAAATCTTAGAACCTCAACGTGCTTGTCCGCTGCCATATCCTCTCCAAATATTAGACCGACTTCGACTTGGAATGGATTTCCATGACTGACCGTCGGAGCCCGTGTCATGGTTGACACGAACTTTGAGTCAATTGTTTTTGAAAGGCCTTTTTTGATCAACATCTCTTCAATGGGTGATAAGCAATTTGTTGGAGGGCTTAGCAATTTGATTGGCTTACCTTTTACCACTCTCTCCCCTTGAAAAGCCTCTAGTAATGCTCTAACATCATCGGGTTTCATCGATTTAGGCTTGAGTGAAACTTCCAATTCAGCAGCCTCGCACAATTCCTTTGCTGCTCGCATCGAGACTCCAGAAAAATTCTGTCTCAGGAACACAGTCATCCTTGAATCAGTGGATTCACGACACATTCTCTGTAACTGACCCAGTTCTATACCATGGGGATGCGGCTTTATTGCATCGACTTTAGAGGGCAACCTTTCCGTGACTCTTGGCCAATGAAAAACCTCGCCATCTGGGTCAGTAAATGTGATTTCTGCATGCGGGTTAACTATGCTAGTCATTCGCAGGTACTGAAATACCGATTGTCTACCTCTCTGATATTTCCCTTTCATCCGAGTCGTTACCCTCAAGCCGTGCCTCTTGAGTGTAGAATCATCATTTTCCCAAATTACTCGAGTCTGGTCGCTTTTTACGGCTTTGTTTTTTCTGGTATCAAGGCCGATATTTACACTGACAGTAGTATCATCGTTTGCGATTTTTGACATTACGTGTGTTGGCTTACCCGTGGTGAGTTGTGAATACATTACAACGCCAGTGATTCCGATACCCTGCTGTCCACGGCTTTGTCTAATAGCGTGGAATCTTGAGCCGAATAATAATTGGCCGAAAACTTTCTCGATGCTTTTTTGAGGAATTCCAGGACCATTGTCTTCAGTTTGCAACTCTAGTATGTCTTTTTTAGAATCAATTTTTGAAATTTTTACTTTAATATCTGGAAGGATTCGTGCTTCTTCACAAGCGTCTAATGAATTATCGACGGCTTCCTTTACAGCTGTGATGATTGACCTTTGCAGCGAATCGAATCCAAGGAAGTGTTTATTTTTCTCAAAAAATTCAGAAATCGCTATTTGTTTTTGATTTCTTGCCATCTTGTCTGCAATGCCCGCCATTCGAATCACCGACCTGTAGGTCCTCCTCCGTCCTAATGACGTCGGGCCTCAAGCGACTATACCCCAACGCCCAAGGTTCTTGAATAATGGTGTTCAATTTTCTTCCTCAAGTGCAATGTGAGCAAGTGTGAGTCTACGCAAATACACTATAATCCATATTGTGAGGATTATTGAACCAGTTACAGCGGCCCAATATGTCCAGTCCCTCCCCTCGCTCATAGCAACAGACAAATCAGCAGCTTTTGAGCCCCAATATGCATACAGCGCACTTGGAACAATCATCCCAACAGATCCAAGCAAATAATCTCTAAATTTTACATCGGTTACTCCGAACCCGAAGTTGAGCACAGGATAGGGAATTACTAGACTAACTCTTGTAAGGAAAACGCATCTAAAACCATCTTCGCTGACCGCTTTTTTCAAGGCCCTCAGGGTTGGTTTATTTTGCATTTTTACATCCACCCATCTTCTGAGATATTTCTTTGTTAGCAAGAATGGCATAATCGCTCCTAGGCAAGAACCGATGAAAGCTATAGCCCAACCTCCCCAAAATCCGAATAGTACCCCGGAAATGAATTTATGAAAACTCGCAGGAACTACAAGCAAAGCGAGAATAACGTAGAGCAATAACCACAAAATAATACCTAATGCTCCATTTTCTGGGAACCAGCTAGCACTTTCTATTACCGGCGCCAATAGCGTTTGAGTCAGGAATATTGTGAATGCAATTCCGCTAATGACTCCTGTAACACTAAGAATTGCCATCAGTCTTTTAGACATGAAATCACTATTGGAAAGAATCTTCTGCCCAAGCGGTAATTTTGCCTGTAAATGCGCTTGCCGCAACGGTAAGCGGGCTTGCTAAGTACAATTTACCCGGGCCGGAGCGGCCTTGGAAATTTCGATTAATGGCAGATACAGTTACCTGTGCTTGGGTAATTGAAACGCCAGGGCCAGCGCCTATGCAAGCACCACAGCCTGGATCAATCAGTTTCACTCCAACGCTCTCAAACAGTTCATGCCATCCCTTACTTATTGCGAGGTCTTTAACGTGTTTACTGCCAAATTGGATGAAGAATTCGACACCTTCCTTTACCATTAACCCCGCCTCCTTTGCGGCCTGGCAAACTTCTGCGTAATATGCCATGTCATCCTCTTTCCCAGCAGTACAGGAACCACCATATGCTATATCGATAGCAACATCGCCTATATCTGATATATTGGCTCCATTTGTCGGGTCGGAAGGAATTCCTTTGTCAGGATTTCCTGGGTGGGCAACCATTGGGACGATTTCAGACAGGTCTATTTTGTGAACTCCTCCATCATACTGAGCGCCTTCGTCAGCCATTACAGAAAGGGAGATCATACGTTTTCTATCTAAATTCTGAGACTTTTCCATCCAGTCGTATAGAGCGTCATCTGCCTCACATATGCCCGTTCTGCCACTACATTCAGTGGCCATATTACACAAAGTAGCCCTTTCATCGATAGAAAGTGAAGATAGCCCGGGCCCACCAAATTCCATAGAACGATTTAGTGTCAATTCTTCTCGGGCGTGATCTGATAGGATATACAATATGACATCCTTAGCAGTACATCCCTCATTCAATTCTCCAACAAGTTCGAATCTAATTGATTCTGGTACCTTTACAAAGGTAAATCCTGAATAAACCAAGCTCGCATACTCTGTTGCACCAACTCCATAGGTAAGTGCATTTGATGCCCCTCCCATGCAGGTATGAGAATCAGTAGCTTGGATAAAGTCCCCAATTTCTATGAATTCTTCTCTAGCAACCTGATGACAAATTCCAGGCGAAACTCCATCAACAGCTGAGTAATCTCTTACTCCAGTATGTTTCTGAAATTCGACCTGTAAATCTCTCAGGGTTTGTACCTTATCCATGTGAGGTACAAATTTCGGATTGTGATTTGCATATAGCAAATGGTCTTCGAATACAGCAAATTTATTCGGGTTTGGCAATTGATAGTCCTCTCCATATTCCTCGCTAAGGAAGGTATGAACTTGGGCGGTTGTAAATTCATGACTGTAACCCCCTTGCACTTGGGCAATTACAGGATCATGGGGTTTAACGCATTGTCCTGTAACATGACCAACGAGGTTTCTTGAAATTATCTTTTCAGCCATAGTCATTGACCTTGCAGGTGTATCGAGAGGCGGTAGCGATATTTGGTTCTTAGAAAGCTTCTCTGCGAATGGAAACAAACCCCCGTTTTCGATAATCAGTCTTGTCACTGGGTCGTATTTTGAGGTAAATTCAGTCAACGGGATACTTTCTCCATTTTGTAGACGTTCCAGGATATCATAATCCCCCATTAATTGCCCAAGGTTGATGTTATTTCTCTCATGTATTGGGGCGAACGACGACGCGATTACGATACGAATACCGGCCCATCTTTCGCACTGCGCAGCCGTCTCTCGAGAGGAACCGGTTCCCTTTCTTTGACCAGAAACTATTGCTTCGAAGTTTCCGTTGATCAATGCCTTTTCAGAGAAAACCCTCATTCCATCATGCATTAGCCCAGCGTACGCATTTTTTGCGATTTCAGAGGGCTCATGACTGAAGCAAACCCAAGCGGGTGTCATAGCATCGGTGTTAATATCATCGAGCAAGTCTTCAGGATTCAAATCAGACATCTTTAGATTTAATCCATCGTATAGTTGT
>Ga0160423_10001352_pt1 | contig 20555 bp, 16 predicted proteins | sample CRUFie14St8metaG_FD_108191 | JGI IMG/M metagenome (GOLD analysis project Ga0160423, IMG submission 108191) | Marine microbial communities from the Costa Rica Dome - CRUD Field 142mm St8 metaG | ecosystem: Environmental > Aquatic > Marine > Oceanic > Photic zone | place: Costa Rica: the Eastern... | reverse complement strand
CAGAGAATTTACATCGTGGTTGTCGTTGGTTTTTACCAGAGTTGACAACAGAACAAGACCATTTTGATTTAGCCGCGGCTACTCAGCATGTATATGAATTAATTTTACGTGAATTATTATGGAAAGCTAAACAACATTATGCATCAAATAATGTAGTTCTCATGGGAGGCTGTGCATTAAATTGTTCAGCAAATAGTTTAATTAAAGATTATTATAAAAATATTTGGATAATGCCTAATCCTGGTGATAGTGGTTCATGCATTGGTGCTACTCAAAAGTATATGAAACAAAGAATTCAATGGAAAACACCATATCTTGGACATGATATTGAAGGAGAATATCCAACAGAAGCAGTATTAAATAATTTAATTAAATATCCAAATAGTGTGTTTGGTATAGCGTCTGGTCGTGCAGAATTTGGACCAAGAGCGTTAGGTAATCGTACTTTATGTGCAGACCCAAGAGGCAACGATATAAAAGATAAAGTAAATGAAATTAAAAAGAGGCAGAAGTTCAGACCTTTTGCACCTATGATATTGGAAGAATATGTAGATGAATACTTTGACGGACCCACAGGGCCATATATGCAGTTCGTAGCAAAGTGTAAGCATCCAAAAGAATTTCCAGCTATTGTTCACAAGGACGGGACTTCAAGAGTTCAGACTGTGAATAAACAGCAACACCCAGATTTACATGATTTATTAACACGATTTAAGGACAAAACAGGATGTCCTATGTTGCTTAATACATCATTAAATATCAAAGGCATGCCAATCGTAAATGACGAGCAAGATGCTTTTGATTTTGGCAAGCATTATCAAACTTTGGTCTTTACAAGTTTGAAATAATTTGCTATAATAGTAGTATTATATGGCAGGACAAGTATGGCGTACGATGGATTTTTCTTAACCTATAAATCGGATAGAGAAACCAATGAAAGATATGACAGGATACAATCAAGATATCCTAACTTTCGCATGGTTAAAATTAACCTTGAAGACTGGAGTGATCCAAAGATAGTCAAGGCTGTGAAAGCCTGTGGCAAAAACGCAAGTACAAAACATTTCTGGGTTATTGACCCTGATTGTAAGGTTGATGATAGTTTTGATTTCGATTACAGAACCACAGAATGGGACGAAGAATATACCCATGTCTGGAATGCTGATGAAAGAAACGTATTTCGTGCAGTTGTAGGTGTTAAATTATTTAAATCAAGCGATGTAGTTTCAAAAGATGCACAGCATGTAAGTGATGCATATTTTCTTACAGGCGAATATAAAGAACACAATACTAAATTAATTAAATACGAACCAACTAAAGAAACATATGATATGTTTTATTGGGATCAGGGTTATGGTCGATTAAATTATCAGAAATTAAAAGAAAGATTTCCTGGAATTCAATTAGTTCATGGTGAAACTCATTTAGAAGTTCATAAAAAATTACGTGAACAATCTCGTACTGAATTTTATTATTTAATTATGCCAAACACAGAAATATTCGATACATTTAATTTCGATTATTCATTTGAATTTGGTCTTGATAAAGAAAATCAGAAAGTAGTTGTCTGGCAGAAACAAAATCCAGTCACTGGTTTATTACGTGAATATCATGGCGTAGGATTATTTCCTAGAGAAGGTCCTATGTTTCAAGAAAAACAATATGCAATTTTTAACTTTCGTAAACAAGCAGTTTATGAAAAAGATCCTATTTGTAGAGATTTAAAGTTTCCAGTAATTCGTACTAATGATTTATTAGATTTAGATAATCATGAATGTGATTCAGATATGTATTGGTTAGTACATGATGATGTAGAAGATTTTGAAGATGATTATTATCCTTTTATTTACGATAGAAATTATATTCATAATTTTAATGTTAAAACAGCATCAGGTAATGTAGTTCGTAATGGCGTAAGACTTGTACCTAAATACGCAGATGAAGAATTACAGAAAGATGTTGATAAAGTTGTAGGTACATTAAAACAATTAGAAATAGTAGAAGCCAGAACAGTTGAAGAGGCAGTTGAAAAAGCAAATGACTATTCATTTTGGATGGTTAATCCTGACTTGAAACAGATAGGCAAAATAACAAAAGAATTTTATCCTGACTTATATGATTATGGTCCAACACATATATGGAAATTTAAATCTAGAGCAGGAAAAGATTTAGGGTACGGTGGTGTAGTATTAAGTAATAAAGATTATCATCCAGATGATATTATTTTACATGAAGAATATGCCGCAAGAATACCAGATAAGCACAATATCAAAAAATACTATACACGTGATCCTTATAAAGCATTTAAACAAGCAAAGGATAGAGTATTTTATTGGGTAGTGGATACAGCAGTAGAATTAAGAGATGATTTTAATTTCGATTATTATCCTGACATTTATTCTATTGAAAACGTTTTTGCTTTCAAAAGCGAAGAAGGCGGAGAAGCAGGTGTGTATCTAGTTCATAGACCACATCTGGAGAAATTTAATCCAAGTGAGGAAGACTTCTCATTTGATAGATTTAAAAACATTATCAGAGTTGATAAGTTTGCAAGTAGAGTTTCAGGACATCCTGCATTCTACTTTGATGAAGGTATGTATAAAGAAACGGCAAAGTACTTTAATGAACATAAAAACATTGATGTAATAGATGCAAGTAAAGGTTTGTCAAATGCATATCAAAAGGCCGCAAAAATGACAAAGACAGGTTATTTCTGGGCTGTTAGCAATGATGTTGAATTAAAAAATGAATTCAATAGAACATTTTATGTTGACAGACACCACAAATCTCATTTTCATCTATGGCCAAAAGAAAATCCGTACACTGGCTACGTTCATCAATATGGTGGATTATGCCTTATTCCCACTGCCGCTCTAAAAGAGTTGAAACCAGATGATGATAAAATTCGTAAGATGAATTTTAAGAACAAGAAACCTGTCAAATCAAAGACAGCATCATCCAGAGACATACCCTTTGATGTAGTGTTCTTATCTTATCGTGAAAAAGAAGCAGAAGAAAACTATGCTAAATTACTTTCACGTGTTCCGAATGCAAAAAGAGTACATGGTGTAAAAGGTATTTTTAATGCACATAAACGTGCATCCGAAGTTGCAGATACTAAAATGTTTTATGTACTTGATGCAGATGCTATCTTATTAGATGAATTTAATTTCGAATATTTTCCTACAGTGTGGGACGAAGATGCAGTTCATGTTTGGAAATCTAAAAATCCTATTAATGGATTAATATATGGTTTCGGTGGACTTAAACTATTTCCAACACAATTATTGCGTGATGCAAAAGATTGGAATATCGATTTTACTACATCTATTTCAGATAAATTTAAACCTATGCCAGTAGTTGCAAACTATACAGCATTTAATACTAACCCATATGATACTTGGAAGTCAGCATTTAGAGAATGTACTAAATTAAGTTCAGGTATCATTCATAATCTAAAAGCAGATGAAGACAAAGAAAGATTAGACATATGGTGTTCAGTAGCAGATGATAATGCCAAGTATGGAAAATACTCAGTTGCAGGAGCAAAAGCAGGCAGAAAGTTTGGTAGTGAGAATGCAGAAGACCCAGAAAAATTGGGATTAATTAACGACTATGACTGGCTAACAGGACAGTTCAGGAAGGAGTTCGACAATGAGTAGCACAATTCAACAAAGAAGAAAAGCCAGATACTCAAAAAAGAAAATCATAAAAAATGATGATTTATATAAATCTAATGATCCAAGTGTATCAATAGATCCTGTTGAAGTACCAACACAAGAAATAAATGTAAAGACAGGGACTTCAACAGTAAAAAGAAAACAACGAAGAAAGAAATTATCTGTAGAAGAATATAATTATCAAGATATGGCTGTTGATTTTTCGCTACAGAATGTGTCACAACAATTATTTAATTACAGGTGTGCAATGGAATATCTTGCACATATAAATTTACAAGGTTCGACTACGGATTTAATTGTTGATAGATTTAAAGATGTTATATACAATTATCCAAATGTAGATATAAGTTCGTTTGCAAATAAACATAATGCTAAGTTACATACATGGATTATTCAGCAAATGCAATACGCATATGGACAAAAGTATCTTGGTGTAATATATATTTTACAAGGTGGTATGGGATTACTAGGTTCTATGTTCCTTGATACTACATTAAGATATGAAAATATTCGTTCATTTGATTTAAATGGCACGTGTCAATTTTTAGCAGATGAATTTATGAAAGAAGAATTATTAAAAGATTGGCGTTTCAAAGCATGTCAAACAGATTTATTTGATATTGATTACGCCACAAATGTATTTCAAGTAAGGTTACCAGACGGTAAGTTGAGTACACCTTATGATGAGATTCCAGGTACTATTATTAACACACAAGTTAGCCACATGGTTAACTATCAGGACTGGTGGAATATGATACCAGATACTAAACGTGTTGTAGTAGTTGGAGAGACTGGAGACGTACCAAGACCGTTTCCAAGTTCTCAAAACTTCAACTTAAAATTTCCAATGAATTTTGAACAATATTCTGGATTGATTACAGTTGAAGACAAGCAGTACTTTATGAAGATTGGAATGAAATAATTATGTTGCCATACCAAATTATAGACAGACTTAATCTTCTATATGGTGCTACTCGTCCTATGTTAGGAGAAGTGGAAAGATTAGTCAACACAGAGGAACTTAGTAGTGTCTTTACGTTGTCTAGTTATTTTCTAGGTAAAAAACATAGGGCAAATATTAATGCTCTAATGAATCTAATTTATGAGAGACAAAACGATGATAACATATTCGTCCTGTTTAAAGTGTTGAATCGTATTTCTCATGATGAAGATTCGTTAGACGCATTAAGAAATTTTATGGCAGTAGATGAAGTTGATAGAAAATCAATGTATCTATTGTTCAGAGTTTTAAATGGAATGTATCCTGATAATGCAGATACGTTAGATGATTTAAAAAATACTATTTGTGCAGAAGAAGGTGAGTTTAACAGAGACTTAGTATTTTTATTATTTAATGTACTAGAAAAAATAATTGATGATGAAGAAGGATTAAGTGCGTTAAAAAATACATGTGGAACAAAAAACTTTGTTACCTGTCAGACTGAATTATTATTCAGATTAATAACTAATTTAGATAATAAATCAGAAGAAACGTTAGATGCTATTAAAAATTTAATTGCAGTTGAAACAGAACCTGATTTGTTTTTATTATTTAAAGTAATTCAAGCACTAGACGAATCAAATGATAATATTGCATTGCTAAAATCAGTAACAATATTTAAATCAAAGATATATGAAATAGTAAATGAATTAACAGAATATAAGTTTACTATTCCAAGTAATCTTAAAAAGATGTGTAATAGATTTGAAGGTCCTGCGTTGACTGACGCATTCAGTCGTGGTCAATTACAATCTAAAAAATGGTTGATTGATGTATTAAATGATAAGAATATAAAAATAGGTAATTCAATTTATGTTTGTGCAGGTTGGTATGGAGTATTACCAGCATTATTATTTGAAAGATACGATGTTGAAGGACATATCTGGAGTTTTGATATAGATCCTAGTACAGATAATCCAGCAGATACCTTGAATAAAGAATATATTATTGACGGAATGAAGTTTAAGTCATTTGTAAAAGATGTCGCAGAATTAAAGTTTGATAAAGAAACACTACCAATAATTCATTATAAATACACAGACGCAACAAAATTTGAGGCGATGAAATCAACACATGAAATAGATAAACCTACATGTGTAATCAATACAAGTTGTGAGCATATTGCAGAGTTTGATAAGTGGTGGAATGCTATACCAAAGGGAACTTTAGTGATACTGCAAAACAATAATTTTGTTGAACATGAAGATGAGACAGTAGTAAATACAAAGACAAATGTAGATACTTGGGCAGAGGAACTTAAATTATCTAAAGAAATATTTACTGGTACTCTTGAATTAGAACATTATAATCGTTATATGATTATTGGAGAGAAGTAGTGAAAAGTGAGTGGTCGAGGATGTTGGATACTTCATCTTATATGATGAACAACGGTCTAAAACACAGAAAAGCATGGAAGAAGGCATTATTAGAACATCAAAAAAATAGTGCAGACACCAGCAATTTTTGTGTGGCTCCTTTTGTTCATATGTACATACATGGTAATGAAGGACCACGTGTTTGTTGTATGTCTACAGAACAAACTTTGGTTACAGATGATTTAGATTTAGATTTAAAAAAGCGATGGAGCAATGATTATTACAAAGAGTTTAGAAAAAAGTTTCTACGCAATGAAGCACCAGATGTTTGCATAAAGTGTTATGATTTAGAAAAAGCAGGTGGTAAAAGTGATAGAATGAATTTCAATGACACTTATCTAAAATATATAGAACCAGATATAGAGACAGGAAATCAATATAACGCTCCTATGGACCTAGATGTAAGACCTGGCAATTTATGTAACTTAAAGTGTCGTATGTGCGGTCCAGTATCAAGTTCGCAGTTAGAAAAAGAAATAAAAGATAATGAAGGGCTGTTAGGCCCTTTCTTAGGTAAAAGCGGAATAAGAAAAACAGATGTATTAGCACATGAACATAATATAGAATTTTTATTACAAGCCGTAGACAAGGGCAATAGAATTAAGTTCTTAGGTGGGGAACCTACTATTATGCCAGAAGTTGATAAGTTCTTAGATATATTAATTGAAAAAGAATACTTTGATGTGCCTTTGCATTTTACGACAAATTGTACAAACAATAATAAAAGGTTTACAGATAAGTTGGCAAAGTTTAATAGTATTGCTTTTAATTATAGTATTGACGGTACAGACAAAGTAGTAGAATATATAAGAACACCAGTTAAGTTTTCAACAATTAATACGACAGTTCCAATATATAATAAGATTGCAAGATTTAACAAACAAAATTCGTCACCAGATGTAGAAATTAGTTTTACATGGCAAGCCTATAACTTTTTTAATTTATACGACACAGTTGTATGGGCAAAAAGCCATGGAGTGCCAGCTAGACCAGAAGTTCTTAGAATGCCAGAGTGGGCATCAATAAGAGGCATACCATTTAAAATTAGAAAACCATACTTGGAGTACTTAATAACTACCTTTGAAACTTGGAACGATAGATATTCCAAAAGAGTTTTACCTGCATTAAGACATGCATTATCAGATGAAGTTGAATACCATCCTAAACATTTAGCTAGAGCAACAAAAAGATTTGATATAGCAAGAAATCAACACATAAAGGATTATATTCCACAGATATGGGATATAATACAAAAGGACTATGATGATTTACAAGTATGAAGATGTTAGGGCTATACATTTAGAAATAACTGAAAAGTGCCAAGCCGCATGTCCTATGTGCGATAGAAATATACATGGCGGTAAAGACAATCCTAATCTTGGTATGCATGAATTATCATTGCTAGATATTCAAACTATGATGCCTCCACATTTCGTAAAGCAGTTAGAAAGAATTTATATGTGTGGTAATTTTGGGGATCCTATTGTTGCTAAAGATACATTAGAAGTCATGCAATACTTTCGTTCACAGAAACGGGAGTTAACGCTGGGAATGAATACCAACGCTGGTGCAAAGAGACCAGAGTGGTGGAGAGAATTAGCAAAGACATTAGGTAACTGGAGTTATGTAAAGTTTGGCTTTGATGGATTGAAAGATACAAATCATTTATATAGACAAAATGTTAATTGGGATATAGCGTGGGAAAATGCGGTAGCGTTTATTGAAGCAGGTGGTAAAGCACATTGGGATTATTTAATATTTGAACACAATGAACATCAAGTAGAAGAGGCAAGAGAATTAGCAGAGAAAACAGGCTTTAAGAAGTTCATACCTAAGAAGACAGGTCGTTTCTTTTCTACAATGAAACAAGTTAAGAAAGATGAACATCAAGCAAAGAATAGAAAAGGTGCTGAAACACAATTACTACAACAACCTAAAGAGGTTAAGTATCAGAACAAAGCATTAGATAAAATCAAAGAGATTACAAACAAACACGGTTCATTAGAAAAGTATTTTGATAATGTACAAATCAGTTGTAAAGTTGCCGCTGAAAAGAATATGTATGTAAGTGCAGAAGGATTAATTCTTCCTTGTTGTTGGGTAGCAGGAAGCATGTATAAGTGGTGGCAAAAGCCAGGAGAAAATCAAGTATGGGAGTTGTTACAACAATCAGGCGGTAAAGATGAATTTAATGCAAAGAAACATGGTATAAGATATGTTTTAAACAATGAATACTTTTCTCATAGATTAGTAGACAGTTGGAGTAAACCAAATACACATGCAGGGAAACCAATGGTATGTTCACAAAAATGTGGCAAAGAGTTTGATGCATTTGCGGAGCAATTTAAATAATGGCTGAATTAAAACTAATCAAAGAGGCAAATACAGATTACTTGAAAAAGTATAACAGATATGAATCTGTTATGGGTAATAATGCCTTTCAGATTGATTGGATGATTGGTAATACTTGTAACTATGCATGTACATATTGTGATGAACATTTTCATAACGGTTCTGTAAAGTGGCCTGACGTAGATTTAACTGTTAGATTTATAAAAAGATTAGTAGACCATTATAGAATTCACGCTCCAGGTAAAAAGATATTATGGAATATGTTAGGTGGTGAGCCTACAGTATGGCCTAAATTTAACGAAGTATTCAGACAAGCAAAAGAGTATGACCCAAATTGTATTGTTAGAATGCTTACTAATGGTTCTAGAACATTAAGATATTGGGAAAAGAATGCAAAGATTTTTGATGAAGTTATTATAAGTTATCATCCTGAACGTGCAGATTATAAACATTGTACAGAAGTTGCTAATATACTTGCAAAAGCAGGAGTAGAAGTTTCAATCCAAACATGTTTGTACCCTCCTCTTATGGATCAATGTATTGAAGCATGTAAATATTTTCATGAAAATTCATTAGCAGGAAGTCATTTAGCAAAAGCGTTACAAGTTTCTTTAGCAAGTGATGAGACATTTAAATATGATGAGGATAAACTAAAAGAAGCATATAGTTATGATGGTGAGCCAAAAAGAATATCTCATGGCGTAGAAACAGATGAAGATTTTGAATATCATACTAATAAAAAGAAATTCAAAAGAAAAGTATTTGGTAATATGACAAGATTTATTAATACTAATACAGGAGAAATAGAATTATTGCAAAGTTCTAATATACCAATGTCAGGAGGGTACAATACTTGGAAGGGCTGGAAATGTATGATAGGAATAGAATCTTTAGTCATAGGATTAGATGGTAAAGTTACAAGCGGTAATAGTTGTTTTCATAATTTAAATCACGGTAACATAAGTGATCCAGAGAATGTTAAGTTTCCAACTGATGGTTTAATATGTCCTCAAACATGGTGTAGTTGTATCGCAGATACAGAAATAACTAAATTTAAGGTGAAATAAATACAGTATGTCCAAGAAAAACAATCCAGAACTAGATAAAAACCTAGATGAATTTGTCAGAAGAACAGGTGCACCCACAAAGTCATTCTGTTTATTACCATGGGTTCATTTAAGTACAAGACCTAATGGTCATATGCGTGTTTGTTGTACAGCAAATGCATCAAGTGTTGGACCTACAAATGATAAAGAACATGGAGGAGAAGTAGGAGTTCTTAAACAGGCTGATGGGAAACCTGCAAACTTGAATGTAACTGATTTAATGTCAAGCTGGAACAATGACTATATGAAAAATGTCCGTAAGCAGATGTTGAATAATGAAATGCCTCCGAGTTGTATGAAATGTTATAAAGAAGAAGATGCAGGTCATATGTCAAAACGTTTCTGGGAGACAGAGTATTGGTCTCGTAGAGTTGATATGAATGAAATATTAGATGAGACAGCAGAAGATGGTTCTATACCTCCAAAGATTAGATATCTTGATTTACGTTTAGGTTCTAAATGTAATCTAAAATGTATTATGTGTTCTCCACATGATAGTTCAATGTGGGTTAAAGACTGGTTAAAGTTACACCCAATAATTGAAAATGAATCATTAAAAGAAACTATGCAGTGGGGCAACAAAGGACAAATAGATGGTGCAACATACAACTGGCATAAAAGAAATGATGAGTTCTGGACACAGTTATATGAACAAATACCACATATGAAACAATTATATTTTGCAGGTGGAGAAGCAACAATTATTGAAGAACATTATACTTTATTAGAAAAAGTTGTAGAAGAAGGTTATGCACCAGGCATAGAATTAAGATATAATTCAAATGGATTAGAAATGCCACAGCGTTTATTTGACTTATGGAAACAGTTCAAGCGTGTGCGTTTTCATTACTCAGTGGACAGTATAGGCGCTATGAATGACTATATAAGATACCCTAGTGAATGGGAACACACTGTAAGACAGTTTCATTTATTAGACAATACAGGTCCGAATGTAGAAGTTACAGTTGCTTGTGCAGTTCAGGCTTTGAATATATATTATCTTCCTGACTTTGTTAAATGGAAGATTGAACAGAATTTTAAAAAGATTAACTTATGGCCGTTAGGTGCGGGTATGATTAACTATCATTTTGTTTATCACCCACCTCACTTGAATGTTAAAGTTTTACCTAAATGGTTCAAAGATATGACAGTTGCAAAGTACGATACATTTATTGCTTGGTTAGAAGAAAACTGGTATAAATGTGATGGCTTAGGTACAACTACAAAAGACGAGTGGCTAACAGCCGCATACGGAGTAAAAAGATTGAAAGGTATGTTGTCATTTATGAACAGTGGTGACTGGTCAAGACAACGTATGCCAGAGTTTATTGAGTATATCAATAAGATGGATGGTATAAGAGAAACAAATTTTAGAGATGTGTTTCCCGAGATGGCTCCTCTTTTAGATTGGACACCAGAAGATGGTGAAGATTGGGATGGAGAGTTTGATGATAGATTATTAAAAGAGTTAGAAGACTCAGGGTTTCACGTTAATCAGCAGGAGTTAGACATTGACAAGTAATTATCCAAAAATAATAGAACAAGAATTTAAAGATAGATTCAGTTATAGTTTCGATACTGTACCTGGAGCATTTATAGATGCAATATTCAATGAGCCAAAGTTTCCAGAACAAGCAAGATTTAGAAAAGCAAAATGGGTTACTCATGAAAGTAAAATACCTTGGTTAGTATTAGATGTACCAGAGTTTGATTGGAAAGCATGTTATGATGAGGCAATGTCTGTTTATGATGAAGCTATTCAACATCGTTCAAATGATTACGATGAAGATGATCCAGATGATTACGGACACAGAGGCTGGCGTAGTTTAACACTACATGGTTTAGGTAAACATGTATCACAGCATTGGGACAGCAAAGATGTACGTGAAGCAGGTTATGTTTATGAAAATGAACAAGAGGCAAGAAAAGCATATCACTGGACAGAGATTGCAGATAAATGTCCTAAGACAGTTGAAATGATTAAAAGCATTCCAGGGTATCAAGCATTTGATAGAGTTCGTTATATGTATCTTGAACCAAGAGGTTTTATCACACCACATAAAGATATGGAACATAATAAATTAGGACCACTAAACATATCTCTTAACAATCCAGAGCATTGTTATTTTAAAATGATTGATGATAATGCATATGTTCCTTGGAAACCTGGACGTATGATTAAGATGAATGTAGGACACAGACATGCAGTTGTAAATGATACCGATGAAGTCAGAGTTCATATGATTGTTCACGGTCAGTACGGTGGTAAAGATTACGAAGATATAATTTTAAAAAGTTGGGAAAGTGCTAATGCATAACAATCAGAGGTCAACAAACTTCTTAAAACAAGTAAGATGTGCAGTTCTTGATACCTCACATAGTATCAATGACAAAGAAATCTCTACTTATATGAAGCAAACCACATATAATTTTTTAAGAAACAATTATAGTCATTACAAGTTTAAAATTTATGAAGGAAACAGCGTAGATAGAATACTGTATGATATAAGAAAAGATCCATACGAAGAAGATATAAGTTTAGTAGTCGTACAAGCATACGGTAATTTATTATATGACACATGGAAACCATTAGAACATGGTTATAGTTTGTTTAGAGAATATTGTAATAATGAATGGATTGATATGGCTGATGCCAATAAGTTCTTTATCATGGGACACATACTTGATGAAAGAGAATCAAAAAACAGATGGTTTAGATTGCATGAGCAATGCTTTGTTATTAACTATAAGATGTGGAAACAGTTAGGCTATCCTAAGTTTGGTGGATATGAAACAGATCCTGTGGAAGTAAGAGAAGCTATTCGTAGTAAAGAAAATGTACATGATGAACATACTCCTACATATTTGTCACCAGGTACAGAAACAATAACTATTACTAAAAGAGGCTTTGGTTGGAACTTTATTAATGAAAGTTTAAAGTCAGGATTAGCAGTTCTTAATTTTGATGAGATTGCAAGACAAACAAAAACATATCTATATCCTGAAATAAAAGAAGAACAAGCAGAGTTTAAACAATTCTTTAGAGAAGATTGTGCAAACTTTAAACCTAGTGAAAGTAAACTAGGTCAAACAAAGAAAGAGTTTTTAGAATATCAAAGTTATACAGTTCAACGTTCACCAGAAGCTATATGGGTAATGAATACTGAAAGTGTCAACGATGTTATATTTGTTCCTAGAAAGTATCCACTGAAGAATTTGTATTCAGTTGCGGCAGGGTTCAAAACATTTGCATTTTTGAATAACTGGAATAGAGATACAGTTGTAGAAGATGTCAACATAAATTATTTTGATATATCTCCACAGAGTTTAAAAGCAAGAGAGTGGATGCATAAAGAATGGAACCCACAAAACTTTGATGAATATTTAGATTATCTTTATGAAGAATGGTATCAACCTGACAAGGCATTAATATCAATCTATGAAGATTTTGATTTCTTATCTCCTAACTGGCAATCAGAAAGAGAACAAGCAAAAGAGGCATATAAAAATAGTATTTTAAGAATATTTGATACAATGGAAGACTGGTATGATATGCATGAGAAAGTTAAAAACAATAACATAACTTATACAGTTGCGAATCTTTGTAGAAACTATCAGCCATTGATTGATATGATACAGCCTCACGAAGAAGGAAAAGATAGTATAGTTTGGAGTAGTAATTATATCACTACAAGATATACAACGTGGATAATGTCATATGAGGAACGTAGAGATATCTATCAAGAAGTTGTGAAGAAAATGCATGAAAAGAATCCTAATATAAGATTGCATAGTGCAGATTGGGATGGCACTCCTACTAAAGGAATGTCATTAGAAGAAATAACAAACGCATATAAATTGGACGACAAAACATTTTTACAATGGCGACAGAGAAGAAACTAAAAAGAGAACGCCTTGCTGAAATGTTAAAGGTTAGTAGTAATATGAAATATATAAATTTCAATGTAAACGTATTGCACTTAGAGTTAACCTCTAGATGTAATGCTCTTTGTCCTATGTGTGGAAGAACTACTGGTATGGACGGTGCAGTAGAAGGTGGTGAAGTTATATTAAAGAAACGTGATGATGTAGAATTGCTTGACACAGATCCTAAGTTACTTGCTAACATGATTGAAGAAATGAAACCTTTTATTCCTAATCACGTATTCATCAACGGTAACTTTGGTGATCCTATTATGTATCCTCACTTATTAGAAGTAGTAAAGATGTATAAAGACGCTGGAGTCCCACAAGTAACGCTGAGTACGAATGGTTCAGTACATAAACCAGAGTGGTGGATAGAGTTAGCAAGTATAATGAGAAAGCCTGATAAAGTTATTTTCGCAGTAGATGGGTTAGAGGATACTAATCATTTATATAGAGTGAATACAAACTTTAACAAGATAATGGAAAATGCACAGGCATTCATAGATGCTGGTGGACTAGCAAGATGGGACTTTATTGCATTTGCACACAACGAACATCAAATTGAAGAGGCAAAAGAATTAGCAAACAAGATGGGCTTTGTTAAATTTAGATATAAGAAATCTAATCGTTATGTTATACCGACACATTATGCAGGTGATGGTGAAGAAAAAGTAGAAACAAAAACAGAATTAAAATTTGTTGCAAAACAACATGTGGCTATGGAAAAGAAAAAAGCAAAAACTACAGAAGAAAAAGCAAAAGCAATGGCTACTATATTGAAAGCACCAGAGAAAACAGACAGTGCAAACACAACAAGCAATGTTGATAAAGTACTTAAGAAACATAAAACATTTGATAATTATGTAAAGGTTACAGATATTTCTTGTCAAACAGCAAGAGATAAAAGTATATTCATAGATTATGAAGGTAAAGTTTGGCCTTGTTGTTGGCAAGGACATTACTATAGCAAAGTAGGACATGACATGGCAACGCCTAGACGTATAGAAGATAATAAAATTATGAATGAAAAGTACGGAGAAGGATTTAATGACTTGTCAAAGCACTCAATATTTGATATACTAAAATCAGACTATTTTGCAAATGATTTGGTAAAGAGTTGGGAAATAAACTCTCCAGATAGATTATGGATATGTGGAAAAACATGTGGTAAAGAATTAGATTTTAGGGGTAACGGGAAAAAGAATTTTGAAGATACGGAGATGAATGCGTATGCCTAGTCAAACATTTTGTATATTACCCTGGATTAATATATCAACACGTGCAAATGGAGATTTGCGTGTATGTTGTCATGCCAATCAAGGACCAACAAGAGGCATATACAAAAAAGAAGACGGAACAAATTATAATCTAAACACAGATAAGATTACTGATGCAATAAACTCTCCACTAGCAAAAGAAATACGTAAGACAATGATAGAAGGCAAATGGCATGGTGAATGTATTAGATGTTTACGTGAAGAAAAAGCTGGAATGAAATCTCGTAGAATTAATGATGGCGAAAGATTTGAAGGTCATATCACATGGGAAGAAGCAGTAGAACATACAAGCGAAGATGGTACAATAAATTTAGATAAAGTTAAACAAACATATTATGATATTAGATTAGGTAACTTCTGTAATTTAAAATGTCGTATGTGTTCACCAATGGACAGTAGTTCTTGGTATGAAGATTATGTAAAAATGTGGGGTACAAATAAATTTAATGATACACATGGTATTGTTACAATGTATAAAAATAATAAAGGTAAGTTTACTGCACATGATTACGATTGGGTTAAAAAGAATAATTTCTGGGAGAACTTGAAAGAAACTTCCGCAGGTATGAAACATGTATATCTTGTTGGAGGTGAGCCTTTAATTATCGAAGAACATTATGATTTTTTAAAATATTGTGTAGAAAAAGATTACGCAAAAGAAATGACACTAGAGTACAATACAAACTTAACAAACATCCAACCTCGTGCTTTAGAGTTATGGTTGAACTTTAAACAAGTTCAATTTGGTATCTCAATGGACGGTATAGGAGATACACTAGAATATGTAAGAAATCCGTTGAAGTCTAAACTAATGGAAAAGAACTTGAAAAAATTAGACGAAGTAGGTCTAGAGAAACTAAACTTTAGAGCCTGGATAGCATTCACTATTGGAGCATTGAATGCCTTTCACTTCACTGATTTTATTAAATGGAAATTAGAACAAGACTTTGCAGTGATATCTCCTATGCTTAAGAACAATCCTAAACCATATATAAATGCTCATCCTATTCACAGACCATTTGAATTATCTACTCGTTTCTTACCATTAGATGTAAAAGACCAAGTAAAAGAAAAGTGGGAAGCATTTAGAACAGAATTTTCTACAAAGTTAGTAAATGATATTGACTTTCATATATTAGCTAAAAAGAATCCAATGGCTATGGGCATGGTCAAACCTGCAAATAAGGAATGGGCTATCAATAAAATGAATCAGTTATTAGATAATAATTTAAAATTTATGTATGATGAAGATTGGTTTACAGAAGAAAATAATCGTAAGTTCTGGCAATACAATGGTAAGCTAGATAATATCAGAGGTGAAAGTATGCAGGATAAGTTGCCTGAACTATATAATGCAATGTTAAAGTATAAGGTAGATTACTAATGACTGATGAAATTAAAAAAGATTCTAACTATTGGTCACAGTATGATTTTACTCAGATACCTTATGAAGATATTGTTAAAGTAGGACAAAGAACATTATTGTATAGAGATATATTTTCTGTGTCTTGGTTACTAGGTCGTTTTTGTAATTACAAATGTAGTTATTGTTGGCCTTATGCTAGAAGCGATAGAAAAGACCATAGACCTACTGAATTGTGTTTAGCAACAATAGATGAAATAAAAAGACAAGCACGTATCAATGGTTTCAATAGTTTTCATTTTAGTTTATCAGGAGGTGAGCCTACATTTCATCCTGGGTACTTAGATATTTTACAACATCTGGCTGATGATGTACCTAATTGTAATTATACAAGTGTTCATATGACTAGTAATATTTCACGTAAGCCTAAATGGTTTGAAGAATATTGTCACATTGTAGCAAAGTTTCATAGAGCAAGTATAACAGCCAGTTATCATAAAGAGTTTGCAAAGCCTGAAGAATTTGCAGATAAACTTTTATTATGCATGGAACATGATGTACAAGTTACAATCAATATGGTTCTAGTACCTGAGTGGTTTGAAAGAGATTGGGATAATGCAATGTACTTTCATAACAGAGGCATTAATGTTACACTTAAACCTCAATCAGATCCTACTGCTAGTTTTGTTGTTAAAGGTTATACAGATAAGCAATTAGAGATTATGCGTAATGGTATGCCACAACGTTCCTACACAGATGAAATACAAAAGACAAAAGGTAAAAAGATTATAAGACCTAAACCAGCTAAGAGTATGTGGAATCAAGATGTAATACACGGTGATGATAAAAATGTCCCACCAATCATGCAAGTTGAATTTGAAGATAGCAAAGGAAAGAAATGGTATATGGATCAGGCAGAAAGATTCAATGCTTTTAATTTTAATAAATTTAAAGGTTGGGAATGTACTAGTGGATTTAAAGGTATAATTATAAGAGAGCCAGACGGTTCGATTAAACGTTCATACAGTTGTGCAGATGAACCACTAGGATATATTGAAAGTGGATTTAAACTGTTTGATAGTCCAAAGCCTTGTATAAGTGAAAGTTGTGTATCAAGTGCAGATAGTAAAATACCAAAGAAAGCCCCAGGTGCTTTAGTGAGGATATATCCAAATGAAAAAATCTGATAAAATAAATCTTTTTAAAAAACATTGTGAAGATAGAAAACAAGCTATCCGAAAAGCAAAAGCTATTGTCGATAAAGATGTAGTGGATACAATAAAAGATTTAAACATAGTGAATGAATCGTCAGACTTTTCTATTGTCTTTGACCAAATTGCATTTCTGAAAAAGTATGATGAATGGATTCATTCAAGTGAAAAGTTTAAAATAAAAGGACTAGACAAGTTTAAAGTTAGATTAGTTACTAACGGTATAACAGATGCGTTTAATGACTTTTATATTGCTAACAAAACAATAAGTGTGATGCAAGGTGAATATACATACCACAGAGACTTAGGTTATCCAGTAATAGATAACATACATACTATACCATCATACACAGCATTAATTATAAGTTACCCTTTCAGTGCTACAGGCAATGTTCACCCTGAATGGGAAAAGATAATGACAGTGTGTGAAGAAAAAAAGATTAAAGTATTTGTAGACTGTTGTTTATTTGGTGTCTCAGAAGTCCCTACATTAGATTTAAAGCACGATTGTATAACAGATGTAGCATTTAGTTTCAGTAAGACATTTGCAACAGGAGGTCTACGTACAGGTGTTCTATACAGGCGTGAAGAAAGAAAAACACCATTAGAATTACTAAACTCTCATTTTTATACACAAATGGCAGGAATGAAAATACATTACGAATTAATGAATAAGTTCAGTCCTGATTATATATGCAATAAATATAGACAGAAACAAATAGAACTAGCCAAAGAATTAGAAATAGAACCAAGTGATACTGTTATATTTGGAGTGAGTAAAAAAGAAGAACATGATTATTTTGAACGAGATGGGTATATCAATAGATTGTGCTTGTCTTATGGATTACAAGAATTTAATAAAGCATTCGAGGATTTCAAATGAGCGTAGAAAAATTAGATATAGAATTTGATTATAAGAGACTTGTAGGAGAATTCAAAGGACTTGGCATTGAACAAAAACTTATTGATAATGAAAAGCAGATAGCAGTTCAATGTAGAAAAGGTATTAAAGGCAAAGAGCAATTAACAGACAGTTGTGGTAGTTTAGTATATGATTGGGATAATTACTTTCCAGAACAAGATTATGAAAACTCAGGACCTAAAGTACGTGACGTAATACTACAAGAAGATGAATTCAATCTACTTTGTGATATATGGAAAGGTACATATATAGGTGAAGTAGTAAATGCTTTATATGAAGAATATGGAGTCGTGAGAGGTAGATTTATGATGTTAGGTATGAAAACATGTTTAACATATCATAATGACAATACACCAAGATTACATATACCTTTAATTACTGATGAAAATTGTTTCATGGTAATTGATGATAAAGTATGTAGAATACCTTATGGCGGAGTGTACAAAGTTGACACTACAAAAGTTCACACAGCCATAAACGCAAGTAAGATACTAAGAACACATTTAGTATTTTGTTTTCCTAAACCAGCAGTAGATAAATCTAAACCTTTACCATGGGAAATGCCAGAAGAATTAGGTGGTCCCAAAGGTGCAGAGCCTACAAGATTTGGCACATGGGAAAACAAAGGAAGGGAAATAGACTTTTAATGATAGATTTAGTAGTAGGTTCAGACCATAGAGGTTATGAATTAAAAAAAGCGGTACATGATTATTTGGTACCAATAGATAAAGATATAGAAAAAGATATCACAATGTTTTTAGATTGTGGTTGTTATGATGGTCTCAAGTCTGTAGATTATCCAGACGTAGTTAAAAGTCTTGCGAGTGAAATGGAGTCAACATTTAATAGAGGTATATTGATATGTGGTTCAGGATTTGGTGTAGCAATAGCGGCCAATAGATATCCACATATTCGTGCAGTAACAGTTCGTACTCCTAAAGAAGCAGAAATGGCAAGACTACATAACGATGCAAACGTATTATGTTTAGGTGCAGATTTTACTTCTACAAAAGATGCATTAAAAATTATTGATAAGTTTTTAACTACCAAGTTTGAAGGTGGTAGACATCAAAAGAGAATTGCTAAACTGACATCGATGCTTTAATAAATGGATCCGGATCATATCCAATCAATTCAAAATCTTCCATTGTAAAATCATCTATATTTTTTACATCTTTGTTTAGATGTAGTTTAGGAAACTTCTTTGAAGTTCTTCCTAGTTGTTCTTTTACTGCATCAAAATGATCCTCATAGATATGTGCATCACCAAATACATGATTATAAGAACCAGGTCTTAATCCAGTTACGTGAGCAATCATATAAACTAAAAGAGAATATGATGCGATATTAAATGGAACTCCAAGAAACAAATCTGCACTTCTTTGATACATTGTACAGTTTAGTCTTTTATCATTTGTAACATAGAATTGAGAAAATGTATGACAAGGCGGTAAAGCCATTTTATCAATCTCTCCTACATTCCAAGCAGATAATAAATGTCTACGTGATTGTGGATTTGTTTTGATATTGTTTACTAGTTCAGTTATTTGGTCTACCCCACCAAAATTACGCCATTGGACACCGTATACTGGTCCTAACTTTTTAACAAGATAATCGTTCTGATATCCTAACTTAACACCTTGTGTGTCAGCATTGGCTGTCCAAATAGTATTCTTTCCAACTAAGTCTTTTCGTTCTTTTCCATATAGAATTTCTGCCAGTCTACGTTCATCATCTGACCCTTCTAAGAACCAAAGTAGTTCACTTGCGATTGCTTTGAAGTTTACCTTCTTAGTTGTCAGTAACGGATAGCCTGCTTCTAAATCAAAGTTTAGGTGGCAAAAGAATACACTACGAGTACCAGTACCTGTTCGTTCTTGGTCTCGCTTTTCTCCTGTAGTCATTACAGTGTGTAATAAATCTAGGTATTCATCTTCTTCCCAATTACTCATTTCTTTCCCATATTTCAAATTGGCAGTGAGGTTGTGGATAAGGGTTTACATGCTTTATTCTTTGTAAGCATTTAAAATGTTCTAAATATCCTTCAATATCTACTGTAGTGTCCACCGTATGTGTACCTTCTACTCTTGTTAGATATATGTTATCTGTAAACTTATATGCTAGGTCGTATAATGTTTTACCACCTATAATGAATATTTCTTTTTTAGGATGCCTTGATTGAATAGATAATGTGATGCTTTCTAAAGAATACTGTCGTGGATCATATGAGTCATAAGCACCTTCAAACTTTTTAAAGTCCTGTGAACTAATAACATAATTGATTCTATTTTTTAATGGTTTGTGAATACCTAAACTATCCCAAGTTCTGGATCCCATTACT
>Ga0160423_10001351_pt1 | contig 20563 bp, 30 predicted proteins | sample CRUFie14St8metaG_FD_108191 | JGI IMG/M metagenome (GOLD analysis project Ga0160423, IMG submission 108191) | Marine microbial communities from the Costa Rica Dome - CRUD Field 142mm St8 metaG | ecosystem: Environmental > Aquatic > Marine > Oceanic > Photic zone | place: Costa Rica: the Eastern... | reverse complement strand
CAAATGGTGTGAGCCATTTAGGCATCAGTAATGAGGAGATCCAAACATGCAAGAATGCGTTTGACGAGGTGTACAAAGCCGTCAAGGCAGAGGACATGCATGACAAGAGCTTCAAGGCGACTCAACAAAGGCTGCTATTATGAGTTGCAACCTACTGAACCATGAGGACATCAAGAAGTTTGAGTTTGATGTGCATGATCGGGAGCCGTTGTTTTTTGACATTGAAACAGGGCCGTGCGAGGTAGCTGAAATGCAAGGGCTGATGCCTGAGTTTCATGCCCCGTCCAACTGGAAGGATCCTGCGAAAATTGAAGCCAACATCGCAGAGCAGGAAAACAAGTGGCTTGAAAATGCTGCGCTCAATCCTCTGGTTGGCGAGATCGTTGCGTTTGGTTTTAGGTACAAGGAAACCAACTACGCAATTGATTGGGGCGAACCAACGCCTGAGCAAGTGCTGTTGCATGGCATTGAGTTGCTGGCTGCCAAAGCTGGTCCGCGAACATGGGTGGGTCACAACATTAAGGACTTTGATCTGCCGTTTATTTTGCGCCGATTTATGAAGTATCAAATTCCTCAGCCCAGTGGTTGGTTCAAGGACCGTTACTGGAGCACATGGTTTGTTGATACAAGTGATCTATGGGCGCTTGGTAAATTCAAGGACTATATTGGGCTGGATCCTCTGGCTAAGTTTTTGGGTCACAAAGAAGGGAAGTTTGGCAAGTCAGGTAAATACTTTGCTGACACCCTCAAAGTTGATCCAGATGTAGCGTATGAGTATCTGGCAAACGATCTGGAACTAACTGAGTATGTGTATAGGCGGCTAACCTATGCCGGTTAATAGTAAGCGAAAAGGCAAACGCAATGAGCTGGATTGGGTGAAGCTGCTGAAGGCGGCAGGATTCAAGGATGCTCGGCGCGGCCAGCAGTTCAAGGGGACTGAGGATAGCCCGGATGTAATATGTCCTGAGCTAATTGATATCCACTTTGAAGTGAAATCTGGTAAAGCTATTAATATCTGGAAAGCACTTGAGCAAGCAATGGAAGACAAAGGTTCGGAGGAACTGCCAGTTGTCGCAGCGCACAAGGATCACAAGCCTTGGGTGGTCTGCATGCTTGCTGAAGATTGGATTAAGCTAGTGAAGCTGGCTTATCAGCGTACCGGGTGTTAAACACCTTTTTGGTCTGACCATGTTAAGGGTTGGCAGTGCAGAGAATAGAGCCAGAGGAGAGCTCTGGACGAGGACGATGTTGCCTCATAGTGAACACTCTGCGCTGCCATTTTTTTTGTTAAGGAGATGAACGAAAATTACAGAACTGATTTTAGTGAGCGATTGAATGCCAGTGAGGCAGCAAAGTGGGAAGTGGCTAAATATATAAACAAGGCAGGAGTACCCTGCTCTGTTAATCCAAGCGTCATGGTTCCCCCCGGTGGAGATCCAGATCGTTACAAGGATGGCGGTGATTTATTCATGCATATGCGGACTGAGGTAAAGCACAATCCACGGGCTGACTTCACTTGTGTGCAGACATTCCCGTTTGATGAATTAATCGTGTGCAACTGTAAGTCATTTGACGGTCAAGCAGTAGAGCCTCGTTATTATTTCATAGTGAACGGACCAATGTCTCATGCGGCTATCATTGATGTGCGAATGACCAAGGATCGTTGGCTCAGGAAGGATTGCACTGACACTAGGCGCGGCCATACCTACAAAGCTTATTATTGCCCGAAGGAATTGGCCACATGGATAACGCTCTGATTTATGAACAGCCTACTGAGCGCCTGTTAGCGGCAGTTATTGGCCAAGCATGCAAGGACTACGTTGTAGCTCGTATGCGTGGATTTATTGACGCTGAAGGCTACATAAATGAAAGAGCTGTAGCCAAGTCGCAGGGCCAGTTCACGCTCAAGCCAAACACAATGCTAGGATGTGATAGAACAGAGATTCGCACGGCATATTTATTCATCCACAATGGCGGCTTGGAGTTGTTCTTGGATGCGTTAGCGCCAAACCAATCAGCCGAAATGATCCGGCGCAACATTGATTTAGTAATAGAAGGGAGAAAGGAGATAGTATGGAAATAGAAAATGTTTACAAACAAGTAGGCTATTTAAAAACAGAGGAAAGCTCTCATGCTAATCTTACGGCAGTTACCCGCCCTCCATTTAAAGGTAAGCACAAGAAGGGTAAGGCCACTAATCGGAACAAACCAAAGAAAAGAAAATGAACAAAGATAAATCACCAGACGATTTGATATTTACGGGAGATGGCTTTGTCACCCGTAGGACGCTTGATGTGAAGCGCAAACAGGAGCCCACCAAGAAACAAAAGCGCAAGATGAAGGACCGGGCTAAGTACAGCGAAATATATTTTGATAAGCAGCAAGATGCAGCACTAAGACATAAACGGTGGTACGGGAAGTAAGATGGAAATTGATGATATGAAAACACGGTTGCCGCTCCCTCAGCTCATGGGCCGATTGGGATATGGTGAAGAATTTCAGAAGCGATCATGTCGCTCCCCTTTTAGGGATGAGAAGAAACCCAGCTTCGGCATATTTACACATGAGGGCCGATGGTATTACCGCGATTTTGGGGCCAACCTCAGTGGCGATGAAATTTCGTTTCTAAAGGAGATTAAAGGACTAGATGATAAACAGGCCATTGAGCTTTACAAAGAGCTCGTAGGCGCAAAGGAGGAGCTCGCAAAGCTAGTTGTAACGACTGAAGGGTCATGGACTGATGAGGTGGCCAAGTGGCGTGGCTACAAGGCGACCACCGTTGAGCTGCTGGCTAACCGGGAGCAGTTGGCAATGGTTGAGGGCAAGCTGGCGCTGCCGGTCAAGGCAGAGAGTCAACTCATAGGCTGGCACATCAAGGACGATGACCGTTGGTCCTATTCGCCGAAGGGGATCAACGCTTTGCCGTTGGTCATTGAGCCAGCACGGGACGCAGCCAGCACGATAATATTTGAATCGCAGTGGGATGCATTCGCCTACATTGACCTAGCTGGCTGGCCAGAGTATCAGCGCATCATTGTCACCCGTGGAGCCAGCAACGCCAAGCGGATCAAAGGTTTGACCATTGGTCCTGTCATCCTGTTTTTGCAGAACGATGAAGCGGGAGAAAAATGGGCGGTGCAAGCTGCTGACATGATTGAAAATCAGCGGGTGTGTACCGCTCGCCCCCCTGCCCCTCACAATGATCTTAACGATTGGCTCAAGGCAGGAGCCACTACGGCAGAGCTGCTGCGAGTCATAGGATCCTCAGCGGTCATCAAGGCCGGACCAGAGGTGGATATAATGAGCTGGGATCTATTGGATGACAGTGTACCGGATCCAGACACGTTGCTGGGCAATCGGTGGCAGTGCCGTCAGGGCTCCTGTCTTTGGGTGGGCCCAAGTGGCGTTGGCAAATCATCGCTCACATTGCAAGCAGCGCTCACTTGGGCTGGAGGCATGGATCTGTTTGGTATCACACCAACCAAGCCGCTCAAGTCGCTGATTATACAGGCCGAGAATGACGCCGGAGACGTTCGCGAGGCCGTCCAAGGTGTGCGGAGAGGGTTGCCTCATTTAAGTGCCATGTGGAGCGATCTGAAGCAAAGGGTGGCCATTGTGAGCAAGACAGGCATCAGCGGTTTGAAGTTCCTAGAGTACACCCGGCAGATGGTGGAGACGGTGCAGCCAGACCTCCTTTGGATTGATAATATTCAAGCCTACATGGACGGCGATGTGTGCTCGCAACAGCAGTGCATGGCGTTCCTTTCGCCGCTGAGGGATTTGTCGGTCCAGACGGGTGTTGCGGTCCAACTAATTCACCACACCGGCAAGGCGATCACGGGCAACCGTACAGCGCTAGATTGGAGCTACATTGGAAACGGTAGCAGCCAGCTCACAAACTGGGCTAGGGCCGTCATGGTGCTTATGCCGGACGATGAACAGGACTATGGCGTATTCACCCTCAGAGCAGCCAAAAGAGGCTCTAGGGCCAACCTCTGCGCTGCTGGAGGCATTCCCGGCGATGTTGTTAGCATAAGGCACGGCAAGCAGGGCATTTGCTGGGAAGAAGCGTGAAAGGTAGAGAAGAAAACACTCAATTTTACATCTACACTGAGCCGTTACCTGACGGCAGAGATTTCATCCAAGCCATCAGCTATTCTGACGGTAAGTCACCCGTGTGCTGTTGCCGAAATCCCAGTGTGGAGGTCTACAACGCTGACCGGACCTACTGGTGTACTCAGACGGCTCAGGAGCTGGCAAAGCTAACAGAGCGCGATGGACTAGATGTAGACGATTTAATGATTTTTGAGCTCCTTCACAGCATGCCAGTCAAGCTGATTGAGCTTAAAGAAAACAACGATGAATCAATAGAGGAAGAATACTAATGTCACACAAACCAATGTCAGGCGGTCAGTACCGCGAAACAAGTCAGCACGATACCGTAGGAGAGCTGAGCAAGGCTTCTGTAGAAGGAACCAAGGATAGAATAGACAAGGGTGCTGCCAAGTTCTGGGCTAAGCGTGGAATGATGGACCCTAGCAAGTCTAATATTGTTTATGGGAAGAAATACAACGGTTAAATGCAAATAATTAAAACAAAATATCTACCCTGCACAAATCACCGGGACGCCAGAGTGAAAGCGAGCACAGACCGCTCCAGCGACCAGCAGTATGTCATCAGTTCCTATGATCATAGTATAGACGATGACGCCAACCACATGAGGGCAGCTCGCTTACTAAGAGATAAGCTTGAGTGGGACGGTGATTGGGTTGGTGGTCACAGCAAGGAAGGCATGGTGTTCGTTAACAAGGTAGTGGAGCACAAACTATGATAGACACCAGTAGACCTATGTACCGGGCGACCAAAGCGACAGTGAAAAATACCCATGCGAGCCCGCGACCTAGTAGACAGGGAAATTATAACGATCTATGGATAAACACTGTCAAGAGCTAATAGATAAATGTGACGGGAAAGTTGTCCACAGTGTGGGACCAGATGACTATATCCATCCCGCAATATTGGACGTTGTAGACCACATGGTCGGTGACGATCCCAGATGGACCAATAATCCATCCTTGAGCAGCTATAGACACAGAAAGGCAACCGCTCGCAAAAATAAGCCCTTGAGGACACAAGATGACAAACTACAATCCTACCTCAAGCAGCTAGAGAAGACTGCCAAGCGTAGTAGGAAATATGCCAGCCCCTGACCCCAAGAAGGTTAGTAAGAATCACCTTATTAATAAAGATCCCGCCAAATACAAAGGTATTGTGGATGGATTAAAGAAAGGCAGAGGCTTGGTGCAGCTTGCAAGCGAACATGGTGTCGCCCCTGCTACCGTACAGAAGATTAGAGAGGACAATGCGGAGGTTGTCCCCAATTGGAAACGTAGGACGGTACAAGCGCTCTCTGAGGCTAGTGAGGGTATTGCCCAGTCTCTGGTAGAGGGCCATGAGAATATCCCGTGGCAATCCAAGGCGTTATCGCTTGGTATATTGCTTTCCAAAATCCAAGAATTAACTGGATCTATGCCCCAAAAAACAGTGGTCCATGAACATAAGCTGACACATGCAAACTTAGTGGACCAATTCAAATCAATGAAGAATCAATCGCAAGTCATTGATGTTCAGTCAGTTGATAAATCGGATAATTTGTTGTCAGATTGAATATAATGACTATTGTGCGAAAAAATATTGAGTTTGAATCTACATATTGTGTCCCTTTTGGCCCTGACCACAACATATTGTGGTATGTTTTTTTTTATACAGCAGATGGGGGTGGGGGGGGTCATTTTGGTGCTTTTCGGCGGCTAAATAACGCATTCTGACCCGTAAACTTTTTTCCCAAAAAATGGCTACTAAGCGCAAACGCTCCCCTAAACCCCCTCCCCCGCAAATGGCGCACTGGCGTAAAAACCACCGCAATCCGCGATTGGTTCTCGCTGAATTAGACAACGGCGAGCTTGTTAACGTAAAGGTCCATGACAATACCCTATATTGCGATGGGATGATGTTTCCGGTTACTTCAGATGGGGGGAATTATTATGAGCGAAATAGACCAAGGCAGCGTGGACGCCTCTGAGGTGCATAAGCTGAGCAGAGCGCTTGGCTTAAAAACTTCGCAGGGCAAAAAGGCATTGGTCCATGCGATGAAATGCGTCCAACTGTTGGACCGTAAGCAGCAGGATTATGGCCCCAACAATATCGCCTATTCTGGGGAGCTGGGTATTGCGGTGAGGATGCAGGACAAGGTGTGTAGGTTGCGCCACATATTGGAGAGTAAGGGTAATGTCCAGTTTGAGGCGAAAACTGACACTTATATGGACATGACGAACTATGGTATAATCGGAATAATGCTTGAGAATGGCGAATGGCAGGAAAAATAAGTTCTCAATCAGTGATTTAAACGTCACGCCCCACCCTGTTCTTCCGGCCCCGGACGAGAAAATGATTGAGGCGGTCCTCAAGCAGCCTAATGGGGAGGAGTTGCTGGCCAGTTACATTATTGATCGCGAGGAGACGATAAGGAGGGAGAACGATGACCCTTTTAACTTTGGATACGAGCCGGATAATTGGAGAGATGCGGATGATTTATTGGCTGAGTATGACGAGCTTTTGATTAATGGTGGAAACAGGGCGGGAAAATCCTGCTATGCGGCGAAGAGGGTGGTCCAGATGGCCGTGCGGATCCCGAATGCGAGGATTTGGTGTCTTCACACCACCTCTATGAGCTCAGTGCAGATGCAGCACCCATTGATCCACCAATATCTGCCTTTGGAGTGGAAGAATGCAAAGAAAGGCCGGGTAACCAATATTCTTTATAGCCAAAAAAACGGCTTTGGGAACAATACGTTCATCGGGCCGAATGGTAGCCAAGTTACCTTCCTAAATTTCGCTCAGGAGAAGCGAGTGATAGAGGGTGGAGAGGTGGACATGGTCTGGATTGATGAAGGCTTTGATGAGCTGGATTGGATTGAAACGCTCAGGTATCGGCTCATTACCCGGCGAGGGCTTGGTGATGGTCGCGGGAAGCTTTTGATGACATTTACCCCTATCACAGGATTCTCTCCTGTCTGCCGTGAATACTTGGCCGGGTTTGAGACTATACGGTCCGAGAAAAGCGAACTTTTACCCGGCCAGAATGTTAAGGGCGTTGCTTTGGGCGAAATGCCTTACATAGCTCGCTCAGGGCGAAAAAATTCGGCGGTGATGTGGTTTCATACAAAAATGAACCCGTATCAAGACTGGGACTCTATGGTGAAGCAGCTATCCGGGCGTCCTAAGCAGGAAATAAAAATTAGGGCTTACGGTTTTGCTGATGACGCCACCACCACCCAGTTCCCCCAGTTCAAGAGCCACAACATTATCCCGCATGACCGAATTCCTACAGAGAATGTGAGCCGATATTTTGCGACAGATCCGGGGGGGCAGAAAAACTGGTTCATGCTATGGGTTGCCTGTGATGAACATGGCCGAAAATATATCTACCGGGAGTGGCCGGACAATGCTGAGTGGGCGGTTCCCGGCCCCGGCGATGGGAAGAAAGGATTAGCGCAGACACAGGATGTGGTTCTGGGCATCGCTGACATCGTGGAGTTAATCAAAGAGCTGGAAGGTGAAGAAGCTATTGAGGAGCGCTGGATTGATCCTAGAATGGGCGCAACGCAAGCTGCCGGGAAACTCGGCGGCACAAGTTATATTGATTTACTGGCTGACGAGGGCATGGACGTTTTACCGAGTGCCGGACTGCGAATAGATCAAGGCGTTGGCATGATCAATGACTGGCTTGCTTACGATGAAGACAGGCCAATATCAATTGATAACGAGCCATCGCTGTATGTGAGCGAGAAGTGTGAAAATTTAATTTATTGTATGAGGACATGGGCGAATCGTGAAAAGGACGGGGCCACTAAGGATCCGATTGATACCCTCAGATATTTGGCGGTAATGAATCCAACTTACTTGGACCCAAAAGGGAATAGGAGCTATGGCGGCGGCGGGTACTAAAAACAAATGGCCTCCCCTGCTCCGGCGCGAACAGGCGGCTGAAATGACTGGAGCGCATCCTCGCTACATTGACAAGCTGAGGCTATGCGGTGCGGTCAAAACTTATAAATATGTGAACGGCTCAAGGTACATGTTTTACCGGGACGAGCTTTTGCGCCACTTCGGCTTAGAAAATCAAAATGAATGAGTATGATAAACTCGCGGATGCGGTAGACGTACCGCAAATTACCGAGTTACAGCGTGAGTACCGGAGGTCCATTGACGATGGATACTCTCTACAGCGCATGAACGAAAACGACGATGTGAGGTTCGCTCGCTGGAGCGGCCAATCATCGGATGGAAAGAAACATTCTGCCAACCTTGACCAAGGCAAACAGGCTTTTCCTTTTGAGGGTGCTAATGACGGGCGAATGTTCCACTGCGATGACCTTATCAACACGCAAGTGGACATCTTGCAAACCGCTTTTAAGCGAGCCCAGCTCAAGCTAAGCGGCACAGAGATGACCGACATGCCAGTGGCCCAAACAGCCACCACACTGATGAAGTGGCTAGTGGGAACTAAGCTCCGCAATCAACTGACACGGGAGTCTGAACTGCTCGCCCAGTTTGGCCAGCAGTACGGGTACTCTCTTTTGTTTGTTGGTTGGGAACAGGAACACGGGCTGCGACCATTTAAGGTCACGATGGATGACTTGGTTGCGTTAACCGGGCAAGTGGATCCTAGCTCGCTGTTATCTGAACTGCCGGAAATGATCAGAGATCCTGAGCGCGAGAGTCAGGCGGTGGACATCATTATGAGCCAACTCGCTGACACTACACGGCGCAAAGCTAAGAAGCTTGTAAAGGAATTGCGAGATACCGGACAAACTGAAATTCCGGTTTCGTTTTTAGCCAAAAATTCGCCAGTAGTCACAGCTTGCAAACCTCTTGAAGATGTCAGCTTCCCCCCGGAAACCGTAAACGTGCAGGACGCACGGGTAATATTTCGCAGAGTATTTTTGAACGCTGTACAAGTGCGTGAAAAAATTAAGTCTGAGGGATGGGACGAGGAGTTTGTTGAGCAAGCTTTAAAGACTCAAGGTAACTCTAGCTATTACAATGATATTCAAACGAGCATAAGCGGCTTAAAAGTTAGCGATGGGTTGATTGTTCGCGATAACCTAATTGAAATCGTATATGCATATACTAAATCAATTGATGAACAAAATAACATCGGTATTTATTGCACCGTGTTTAGCCCTCTTGTATCTGCTAACAATGCTGGGGATCCTTTGTTCGGCAAGCATTTACATGTTGATTACGCACACAATCAGTACCCTTTTGTTTTATATAAAAGAGAAAATGTTCGGCGGCAAATAACTGAGAGCCGAGGCATTCCTGAGATCAGCCAAACTCAACAGAACGAGCTAAAGTCACAGCACGATTCGGTTTATGATTTCACCAGCTTCTCCACCCTACCCCCGCTTGCCGTAAACAGGCGCATGGGGCAGATAAAAAAATACGGTCCCGGCACACAGATCATGGTCAGTCGCCCGGATGACATTCAACATCTGGACGGGCCAAGAAAGGATCCGGCGGTAGCCTTTAAATTAATTGAAGAGGTAAAGGCACAGGCCGATAAGTACTATGGGTTTCCAAACGCGCAACTTCCCCCGGCGGTCAGTCAGGTCAAACAGCAGCGAATAACAAATTCATGGTTGAGTGTTTGGCAGGAAGCTTATCAGCAGATCCTTTGTCTCGCGGTTCAATATATGGATGCCGATGAGATAAAAGCAGTCACAGGATCTGAGCTGCCTCTTAACATGCAAGTGAATGATTATGACATCATTTTAAAATTTGATGTGGCTGAGGCGCTGGATGCTGAGGGTGTTGAAAAGCGCCTGAGTGCCATTGCTCAATACATCGTCCCTCAAGACATGGCCGGTGTTATTGATCGGGCAAAACTGATTGAGTTTCAGACTAGGGCAATAGCGCCGGAGTACGCTGAAGACCTAATTGTGCCTCAAGAACAGGCGACAATTAAAATGAAGGAGCAAGTGAAGTCTGATGTCACCAAAATGATGGCGGGAGTGGAGCCCGAATATTCAAAAGACGTTGACCCTGCTGCTGGTAATAAGTTGGCCATGCTTCAAAACATTGTGCAGAACAATCCCAAGCTACAGCAGCAGATACAGTCCGGTGACGAGATGCTTCAGCAGATGTTGGAGGCGTATCAGCAAAACCTTCAATTCAGTGTGCAACAGCAGGAGAATGCCATGATCGGCAAGATGGGCATGAGCCCGGTAACAGGACAATGAGCGAAGACCTAACGATGTTCCGCTGGGAAGGCGAGAACCGCCTTTGGAACAAAATACATGAAGTGATTGACGAGCACATCAATGCAGCCAACAACTACTCAACGATGCGTGACATCCCTGATAGTGAAAGAAATTTTCATTGCGGGGAACTATGTGGCACTCAAAACATAAAAGAGCGATTGATGGAGCTATATACGGAGGCTAATACTCCCAGCAGTCCAAGCTGAGTGGTTTGGACATGCGGTCGCCTACCGTGCTCGGCACACCTCTTTCGGGGGGTGTGCTTTTTTTGTTAAAAACCGCAACAAGCTTTTTTTTTATTTTTTTATTTCCTAAGAACTAGACACATTTTTTCTTCTATATCACCCGATTTCAAGATTTCCAAAAACCCAATATGTTATAATGGACGTTTGCTTGCCGATTTGGGCAAGTTGATCTTTGGCAATATGCCTCGGAAGGAGGTGATATAATATGAGAGACAAAGTGTTCTACGAATGGTGCGAAGAGATTCGCGACGAGAATGGTGATTGCAATGACATGAATCATTTTGAGCCCGGTTCATTATATGAACGGATGGTTTGGATTGATGGTTGCGGCGATCAACATGTGGCAGACCTTGATGATAACTCAGAACTGGTGTTGGTTTTCAACACTGGCAACGAGTTTGGAGGTATCACTGACCGTTCTTGGGCGTATGTGAATCTAGCCACCGGCAAACTTCCAGAGAAGTTTGAAAATGGTCGCAAAGTTCCAAAACGATTCCATGAGGAATTAGCAAGGTGGGTTTCCCTCAAAACCCTCCCGCTAAATGGGTACACCAAAACCAAGTGGAGTTGGCAGGAACAAAGCGAACAGGACGCGATTATGCCAGTAAGTGTAACTTTAAACAAGTTCAACCCATAATCCAGTGGAATCACATTCCAGCACCCCCGGCCAAGCAAGGCGCGGGGGTTTTTTCTTGCCCATACTACCAGTCAAGACCAGTCAGTGTCATTCAGTACAAACCGCTAATACGCAGCACCACTCACTACCCCTATAAACGCCATGACTTTCTGGGTTTTAGAAACCCTGCGGTCCCACTTGATGGACCTTAAAAAATCATGGCTGAGTCAGAGACTAAACCGGCAGAAGGAAGCACTGCCACATTAACAGAAAGCTTCAACAACGTAGGTGATGTTTTGAACGAGGACGGCTTAGCAGCCGCAGTTGAGGATTTCGTTCGCCCTCAAGAACCGGAGTCGGAACCGGAGCCAGTCACCGAGGTTGAAACCGATGAAGAGCAAGGCGATCCAGAAGATCTTTCACAGAGTGATTCTGAGGATACTCCTAGTGAATCGCGAGGTGTCCAGAAGCGGATTGATAAGCTGGTGAAACAGCGCAAAGACGCCGAGGCCGATGCAGATCATCTGCGTGAGGAATTGGCTGAAATGCGTGAAGAGTTTCGCTCCATGAAGGAGGGAAATAAAGAGCCAGCCCCCGCCAACGACAACCCCTACTCAGACAAATCCACGGTGCGTGAATTAGAGCGTGCTGAGGAGGAGGCTGAAGACTGGTTGGAGTGGTGCGAAGACAATCCCGATGGAGGCGTTCGTGGTGAGCGGGAGTACGACTTGGACGATGTGCGCCGAATTAGAAAAGCAGCTCGCAAGGCACTAAGAACGCACATTCCAAAGCAACGACAGTACATAGATGCGGCGAGGAGTTATGACCCGGTAGCCAAGGAAGTGTACCCGTTTTGGAATAAGCCAACTAGCGCTGAGCACAAAGTAGCTTCCGAGTTCATTCGCAGCGTTCCGGGCATAAAGCAATTTCCCGATTATAAAATCATTATTGGGGATTACCTCTATGGCCGCTACATGCGCGAGCAAGCCATCACCAAGAAGCAAGTGCCAGCTAAGGCTCCGGCCAAAGCCCCGCCCCAACCCACTTCACCGAGTGCAGCTCCAAGAGTTAAACAAAGCGCTGACCGGGAAAAGGCCGCTGCCCTCAACCAATTTCACTCAAGCGAAGGATCAGTAAATGACTTAGCCAATGTGCTTGGCCAAATAGGGTTATAGCACACAACAAGAAAGGATAATTAGGATGCCAGTTTCAATCCAATTAGAATCTGATCAAGTCGGTAAGAGAGAAGATCTTAGCGATTTAATTGCAACCGCAGATAGGAAGAACACCCCCTTCTACAACCAAGTCCCGAAGGGTGCTATTCCGAAGAACGTAGTGTTCCAATGGCAAATGGATAAATACAACGATCCAGTTGCTGACACCGCTAAAGTAAGTGACTCAGCAGGAGCTGCTGCATTGCTTGGAACAAGCTCTGTAGTAGACGGCACTGACCACGCCACTACTGGTGATGTATTCGCAGAAACAAGAACCCGTAAGCTCGCTCAGAACTATGTTCACACATTTGAGAAAGCTACTCGGATTGGTTTCTTGGCTGAAGATGTCAGCACAGTTGCTGGTGCGCCTAGCGAACTAGCTCGCTCTGTTGCTCGCCGCATCGTTGAAATGAAGCGGGAGATTGAGAAGCACATGATGTCAGGATCTAATGCTATTGATCAGGTTTCTGACGCTGGTCACAATAAAACGGGCTACAAAACCAAGGCATTGGGCAGCTACATTCACGAGAATGGAAAATCAACTGCTGGTGGTACTGAGGCGTCAACATTTACTGTTGATGACGCTTTCCAGCCAACAGCCGGAACGGGATCCACTGCTGCCGGTATCTACACTGGTGCAATTGGGAGCTTCTCTGAAGAGGTTGTTCAGAACATGCTGGAAGGCATTTACAATGCCACTGGTACTGCTCGCGATTACACGGGTATCGTTGGTACTACGCTCAAGCGTAAGTTTACCAACCTAGCCAGCACTAACACAGTAACGAGTACGATTCAGCATACTGCTGATCCTACTGGAACCGGTAACCCTCCGGGCACTGAGCTATCAGCTTATCCGGGGATCGCCGCTGATCGGACTCGCACAGTAACCAAGGACCAAGCCAGCAGAAGTTATGTCAGTTCAATTGACATTTTTTCTGGGGATTTCGGCGAAATTACCTTGCTGCCATCTCATTTCACTGATCACGCCAGCAACGGTTACATCATACCTTTTGACGAGGTAAGCTTGAAGATCCACACGGCTCCTAATGTTAGTGAGTTAACTAACAATGGTGGCGGTGAGGCTCGCTTGCTACGCGCCATTATGGGCTTAGCGGTTAACAACCCGCTTTCCTTCGGACGCTTCCGGTCCGATTCAACACATGCCTAACTCTTCTCTAGAGTTTGACATCTCCTCGGTTCCAGCCGATCTCCTGCCCCACTTGGAGCAGGAGTTTCGGCAGGGCCGGTTGATGGATCATGTCAAAGCTCAGAAAGAGGCCGCTAAGACCATCGGCGGTAGTGCAGATAAGGAATACAAAGCAGTGAACGGTTTAGGCCGTTTGCGAATGCGAATTGATGAGTACACCTACCACTACTGGGGGCAGCGACTAGGCTACCAGTGCTGGAAGGACAAACAGTTCCTCAATGAGTTTGAGAGGGACAACGAATACGCCAGAGTGAATTGCGGCGGCACTAAGATTCAAGCTGGGTACGGGTCTAAGAAACCTAAGTTTACCAAGAAGTATGGAAACAATTGATTTCAGCGTCTTCTTGAAACAAACAGCCGCCGCTGCCGGGATAGACCAAGACACTATTCCAAACAGCTTTTTCACGCAGATGCGGGACTTTGCTGACCGCCGAGTTGCACAGGCTTGGGACCGCTGCGAATGGCCCGGCTCAATACGCTACAATGCCCCCTCAGTTAGCTCCTCCGGCAACTTAAACAAGTTTACCTATCCTACCGGCGCAGACGTTATTTTAAACGTCTACAGCGGAGATCCAAGGGAGAGCACCAACGTCACAACTTATGGCTTTGCGTTGGATTATGACGGGACTAATCAGCAAGTGATTGTGCCGGAGTCCGATACCAGTCTTGTGGTGGAATACAAGGAGTCCCCGCCTTCTTTTACTGGAGACACTTTCAAGTCCGGCAACAACTACAGCGTTGGCGACCAAGTCTATGCTGATGGCAATTTTTACAAGGTCACATCCAGTCTTCAACCGGCAGGAGTATTCTCGCTCATGTTGAGCCAAGGACATGTGGCCATTGAAAAGAAAATTCCTAAAATATTTCAAAGCTTTTTGGTCCGCGCATGTTTTGCGGACTACCTCAAGGCGAATGGCCAAACGCAGCAAGCAGCCATTGAGGAGCAGCAGTCAGAGCTTATACTTTTCCGGGAAATAGAGAAGGTCCAGCGGGTGCAGGGCCAACATCGCCGGATACAAATGAACACTTACTAATGACTTACACAGAAGCATCAACAAACGTGATTGGGCGCTCAAACAACAGCGCAACATTGGCCGGTAATGACCGCCGTAAAAAGCTGATCATAACCAACACAGCAAACAGCGGAGTGCTGTACGTCAAGCTGGCATCGCAAGCTGGTGCTGTTGGATCTGGTGATCACGATTTTGTTTTAACGGCTAAGGAAACCAACGGAGCCACAATGGTTTTAGATAACTACACAGGACCAGTAAAGGCCAGTGCAGCTACCGTCAACTTTGTAGAGCTAGGATAATTTTTATATGAGCGCGGTTAACAACGAAGAACTCAAACAGGGCTTGAACCTTTTGTATCAAGCAGCGGCGACAGCATTACTGAGCAAGCCACAACATGACCAGTGTCAGGCGGCAGCTCAGAAATTAATGGACTACTTGGAGGAGTCAGGCGGCAGCGATGCCAAGCCGGACGAGCCCGAAGTGCTAACGGAATAATATGTTAAAATCAAAAACCTTATACGCCTCCCTGACCGCCATTATCGGCGCGATTGGCGCGTGGCAGATGTCGGAAATTTCACTTAGTGAGATGCTGACAGTTTGTGTCCCTGCCGTTTTAGCGGTCACGCTTAGGCACTCAGTAGCTAAAGTGGACAAAAAGCTGGAAACCCCCAGTGATAAGTCTGCTTAAAATACTGGCAGGACTTTTTAAGGCGTTCCCAAAACTGGCTGACATTTTTGAGGACGCCGTAAAACATTACAGACATGCCCAAGCAGAAGCGCATCGCATTGAAAAAGACGCTGCTGTTGACGCTTTTATTGCCGATGCTAGGGGGATGTCATGTGACACAATACAATGGGTCACAGAGGATACTGAAGGAGTATCCGACAGAGGCACGGAAGGCAGCACAGGTAGCACCAAATTTTACGAGGGCAACGCTGAAGGAGATCAACAGGCTAGAAGCGGAGCTCGCTAAAAAATGAAAGATGCCAGCGCCCTTCCCTCTCAATGACGGTGACAACAGTTTCACCGGAGTAAACAGTTTAGAGTCGCCGGACCAGCTTCCGGCTGGCTTCGTTTCAGAGGCGATTAACTATCGTTTCACCAGTGGGTCGGCGGTCCCTCGGAAAGGCATCAAGAAGATTGGATTCGCCAATCGTAAGAACACCAGCAGTAGCCCAGTCACAGGATCCACAACCAGCGGATCCTCCACCACTAACTGGACCCGCAATGTAGACCAAGGGCTCAAGTCTTATTACGAGGCTGGCGTGTGTTCAGTTGGCTCACATGCAACTCAATCAGCTTGTGAGAGTGCCGGTGGCACATGGACCCCTCCCCTTGGCGGCATTAAGGGCATCGGCAAGTTTCAAGATCCTGCTGGCTTCAATTGGATCCTCGTCGCAGCGCCCAAGAACGTCTACGCCCTGCGCGATGGCAACCCACACATTGAGCTCTTTGAGAGGAAAGTATTTGTCCCGGCAAGTAACAACATTGCCGAATCCAGCGGCACTGCGACAGTCACTGTTACAGCGCATGAATTTGTCACTGGCGACAAGGTAGTCATCCAAGGAGTCACCTCAGCGAACAAGACAGTCTACAACGCTGAGCACACCGTCACCGGAGTAACAGCCACCACATTCACGTTCACTGTTGCGTCTGGGACCGGCACAGGGACCGGAACCATTAGCGCCGGGATATCCATTGCCAACAGCGACGATGTCCAGTTTGTGCAGTGCTTCAATAAGGTCATCATGTTCCGGGGTGAGGATACTCGCCCTATGAAAATGACTGAAATTGACGAGGGCTTTTTGACCATTCCTCAAGAGGATAGTGACACCTCGCTTTTGGAGAATGATTCTGATGGAACACTGCCAATTCCAAACTCAAACGGTGGCGCTTTGTTTCTTCAGAACCGCCTGTTTGTAATCCAAGGAGGTACTCGCGACCTTATAGCTTGTTCCGATTTTTTAAACGTCAGCCGGTTCTCTCCCATCCTTGCTTCATTTAGGGTTAATCAAGGATCTGACGATGCTTTAGTAGCACTTCACGCTTACGATGAAACAACACTGCTTGCTTTCAAGGAGGCCAGCATATTTGCCATTAGGAATGTCTTTGGAAATCTCAGTGACTGTTTCCTCACGCAGATCAGCGGCAATTATGGCCTCGCAGGACCAAAGGCATTCGCCAGTGTTGGCGCTGATGTTTGGTTCCTCTCTGAGCAGCGAGGCATAGCCAGCCTTTCCATCAGTGAGAGCGGCAGAATGCAGGGCCGAGATGTTCCGGTCAGCAGCAACATCCAAGACATCATAGATCGGATCAACTGGGCCTATGCGGACAAGGCGTGTGCCATCTGGCACAACTCACGTTACTACATCGCATTCCCGCTGGATGACTCAACGGTCAACAATGTGATTTGCGTCTTTGATTTTAAAAGCGGTGCTTGGAGTGGGTTTGATACTTCAACAGAGATCAATGGCATCGTGGACTTTGTCGCCTATCGTTACCAAGGCCGGAGACGCTTGTTCTTCGCCACCGACAAGTTCATCAACCTTTACGATGACGAGCAGCTTTGCGGGAACGTAGACGAGGTTGTAGACACTAGCGACACCACCGGGCGCAATATTACCACCTCAGAAATTGAAACGAGCCTAACCACTCGCGGCTACCGATGCGGTGGTGATTACCGCAAAAAGTTCAGAGCTTCCGGGGTGCATATCAACAGCAATGGAGTGGTTGGCTCTGACAAAGGGATCTCTGCTACCGCACTGTTTGATGGAGTTGCTGAGGAGACGCCAATCCTCACAAACAAGAATTTCTCTCGGACCTCTTACACCCGCCCTTTTGATAAGGCAGAGTACGTCACCACCAACATCAACGACGATCACCTAACGGCTTACCGGGAGGATTACAGCGTGGCGTTGGCTGGATCTGACGCGATTAATCCCGGCTCAGGCATAGACCCTGACAGGATGCAGGAGAGCACCCACAAAAACTATTTCAACGGAGATGGCCGATACTGCCAGATCAAGATAACAAACAATGTTGGCGCGACTGAAATTACTGATGTCGCAGTCAGCGCTGTTCCACATGATAACAATATTATTGAACGACGATGAGTGAGTTTACAGTAACAGTAACACCCAGCGAAACATTCCCAGACAACACTAATGTGACGAGGGCAATGTTGAGAAACGGAGCCACCCCGCAAGTGTCTTTAAGCGGCACAATAGGAACCAGCGACATCAGTAACGGCGCAGTGACCGATGCAAAGGTTGCGGCCAACGCAGCCATCAATGGGACTAAGCTAGGTATCACCCAAGGCGCACTGGTTGCCGGTGGCGCTAATGATGCCGGAGTAATCCTCCACCCTGACACAAGTGTATCCGGTGCATTTGCTGCCGGAGGTTACGATGGGGAGAACAACAACAAGCGAGCTAGGTTTGCTGTAAGCCGAGGGACGAATCCAAATGAGATGGGGTTGATCGGCACTGACATCGGGACCGTTGGCGGGGACATCGTCATAGACGTTGTAAACAACCGACTGAAAGTAGACATCCAAGATGGCAAAGTGGATGCACGCCACTTGTCTTCAACTATTGGTGGCAGCTCTAGCCCAACCATCGGAGTGTCTGGATCCGGTGACGATACGGTTCTTAAAGTTTTGGACAACAGCATCAATGCGGCGCAACTAGCCGATGCTACAAACTCAGAATATTTCGGAGGTCTGTTTGCGTTCACTTCAGATGGTTCCTGCGCTCAAATCAAAGGGGGGAATGTTGGCCAAGTGTTGACTGCTAGGGGTAACAGCAACCCTACTTTTCAAACTCTTTACACTGATCTTAATTTAGGGACGCCTCCGTCAGCAGGTAACAAATACGTTCGCATGAAGCACGGCCTGACTTACACCCCAACTGATTTAAAGCTTTACCTAAAATGCACTGAATCAACTAGGAGCGATAATACTCACCAGTATTATCAAAATGACATAGTGATGCTGCTAGAGCAGGATAATGAAAACGCTTACATGATTTTCGCTGATAGCACTCACTTTTGCTACAACCAGCATGGCGTAATCTACATGAGGAAAAGACCTTTCGCTACCACTGACACTACAAACGATTCTACAAGTCCAGTAAGTGGCACAGATCCATTCTCCAGCAACTGGAGCGCAATAACCGTAGGCAGTTGGGAATTACACGCACTAGTTAGGTGAACAAGCCGGGATCCATACGGGAAAGCCACCTCAGCCAGCAGTTTGAACTCAAGCACAGCAAACTGCAAAAGGCTGATGAAGGCGCTCAATTGCTTGTAGCCGAGGACAATGCTGACGCAAAAGATCATCTCCAATTTAAGCCAGTCACTGTTCACGGTGACGGTACTCTTGATGGATCCGGCAAACTCACAGTCAATTTTCCAGAGACACCCTCAACAGTAGTTACTGGCGATGGCCTTACTGACGAACAAAAGGAAAAGCTGGATGGGATTGAAGAAGGTGCGACGAGGGATAAAACCCCCGCCGAGGTCAAAGCTGCCTACGAAGAAAATTCGGATACCAATGCTTTTACCGATTCCAACCGGAACCAGTTAGACTCAACGCATTCTAGCTATTTAGCAAATGTTGCAAACCACACAGGCCATGCGGCAGCGTATGAATACACAGCAACCTCTTTATCAAATGTTTCCCAATCCCCGTCCACATTTACGCATAACCTTGGCTACATCCCCGATGTAACCGTTTACCAGAGTGACGGGCAAGACCCTCCAAGTTTTTCAGAAATAGATGCTGAAGTGAAAAGCACAACGACCACAACTGACGTAACGGTTAGCGAAGGTGGTGTAAGCATGAAAGTAATAATTAAATAAAATGGCATTACCAACGACTTCAAAAAAAGTTTTTACGACTCTAGCCTTTCAGTCTGGAGCAACCTTGCACCGTAGTAAGCTGCATGAGCTAACGACCACCGAAATAGGCAACCTTACAACGCCGGTTGCCGGTGAGTTAGCTTATGGCGGAGATACTCACCTTAAACTGTATGACGGCAGCAATTGGCAAAACATCCACCGGACGGGTGTTCCTTTATCAACAGGCAGTTCGTTCACCGTTTCAGTTGCTGGTGATAAAGGAAATGCGGCAGGAGGTGGAGGAACTGGGTCAGAACCATTTATTGTCACAAGCAAAAAAGTCGTAGCTAACTTAAATGCTGGCTACCTAAACAACCGTGTTTGGGACGAGGATAAAACTGGCGATACTATTGCGGCCAGAGACGGGCAAGGCCGAATAAAAGTTGGCACTCCAGCAAAAAATGATTCAGATGATTATGCGGCCTCCAAGGGTTATGTGGATTCAGTTGCTCAAGGGCTAACAATAATTGATCCAGCCTACCTAGCAACCGCCGCTGCGCTTCCAGCGTGTACATATGACAATGGAACCTCAGATGATGGTGTTGGGGCAACTCTGACAGGCAACGCAAATGGGTCTTTGACCATTGACGGTTCAGCAGTTTCTTCATCGCAAAGAATTGTAGTAAAAGACCAATCTACTGCCGCACAAAATGGCATCTACACCGTTACAAATGCTGGTGGAGGCAGCGCAGCATTCGTTTTAACTAGGGCAACCGACTATGACACTCCTGCTGAAATTAACGATGGAGATTTTATCTTTATTCAGCAGGGATCAACCAACGCTAACAGAGGTTTTGTTCAGACCGAGAACACATGGTCAACGGCAGGGACAATGGGTTCCAGCAATATTGCTTTTACGCAATTCTCTGGTGCTGGTCAGATTAGTGTAGCCAACGTAACTGCTGCAACTAACCCCGCACATACTACCCCTTTATTTAAACAGGGTGACACAATTAATTTTGGTTATAACTCCTCTCATTTTGCAGTAGACACTAATGGCAATTTAAAAATAGCAAGTGGAGGCAGCGGCACAGGAATATCGT
>Ga0160423_10001350_pt1 | contig 20567 bp, 8 predicted proteins | sample CRUFie14St8metaG_FD_108191 | JGI IMG/M metagenome (GOLD analysis project Ga0160423, IMG submission 108191) | Marine microbial communities from the Costa Rica Dome - CRUD Field 142mm St8 metaG | ecosystem: Environmental > Aquatic > Marine > Oceanic > Photic zone | place: Costa Rica: the Eastern... | reverse complement strand
GCGCGCGCGCAGGAGGGAGAGTGGTCACGGGGGCCACAGTGATGGAGCCCAGAGCGATGTTGTCCGCGTCGGCGCGGCTGTGCGGGGTCGCTAGCCCGAGCCCGAGCCGGTCCGGCGCTGGCGCGGCAAGGGCCGGTCGGTCGTTCGGAGCGGAGTTGGGGTTCAGGAGGAGGTGTTGCAAGGTGGTGACGTTTGCTGGAGGTCTCCCTCCGCCCGGCCAGGGCCAGGGGAGCGGCACCGAGGACGACGACGAGACCGTCAAGTCAACGCTGAAGGACAACTTCGATGTTCTGTCCTCGAACCTGAAAAAGTCCCTCGAGTATGAGAAGAACCGGCTGGTGGGGGACATGGACTACCTGATAGAAACGAGCGACATCAAGATAAAGAAGGATATCAAGTCGGTGTCGGAGGAGGAGAACGCCCTACTGAACTTCTGGTCGGGCACGGGAATTTCCGTCGCGGGCGGGGTGGCCGTCGTTGGCCTCCTCATCCTATTCATATTCGTCATCGGCCCTCCGCCACAGAAGGTGTGATGTCTGAAACCGTGGCGTGCTGTTCGGGCGCGGGCCCTCTGTAAAGATACCTGACTCCAAGAAACCTGACGAGCTTGCGAGCGAGCGAGAGAGTGGGATCCTGGCGGGGGAATAAAATAGCACTTTACATCGTTTTCTTCTTCTTTTTTTTTGTGGGCGTCTGTCCATATGCAAACAGAGCACGCATTTTTTACTCTGCGGCGGCCTCCTCGGCAGGGGCCTCTCCCTCCTCGGCGGGCGCATCTCCCTCGGCGGCGGCGGCGGCCTCTTCGGCGGCCTTCGCCTCCGCGGCCGCCACGGCAGCGGCTGCCTCGGCCTCGGCCTTGGCCTGCTCCGCGGCCGCCTTCTCCACCGCGGCCACCGCCTCGGCCAGAGTGTCGCAAAGCTGCTTCATGTCCTTGAACTGGGTGCCTCCCAGCCTCATGGAGGTCAGCTGTCCGGCCTCGTCCCTGGTGCCTGGAATTCCCGCCACGAACTCCTCAAAGTTGATGGCGTCTTCGTGCGGGCAGGTGGCCAGGTCGTAGATCTTCTCCACGATCTTGGCCTTGATGGCGAGCTTGGTCTCCTCCAGGAGCATCTTTGCGGCGAGGCCCAGGCCGCTCACCGGCGTCTCGGCTATCAGGTCTTCCCTAGACGAGAGCTTGGTGCACGCCCTGGCGGCGGTGTACGCGTCCACCGTGACGGACCCAAAGTCGATGCCGGACACCTTGTCCAGGAGGTCCTTCCCAAAAGCCTTCCTCATCGCCCTCCAAGTGGAGTACTCGTCTTCCTCGTATCCAGCGAGGATCATCAGGGCCTTGAGCACGCCGAAGGTCTGCGTCGGGGCGTTCGCGTATCTCTTGACGTCCTCGACGGCCTTGTCAAGCTTGGCAGAGATGATCTCACAGATCTTCTTCTGCCTGGTGGCGTGGTTCTTCGCGGTGGTGATGGCGATGGTGGGCAGCACGGCCCCCTCCTCAACCTCCGCGGCAAGCTCGGCGGAGACCTCACCGCTAGCGTCGATCTCGCCGGCCTCGCCGGCGGGCTTGTTGCCCAGAGCAAGGTTTATCTCCTCCTTGATGGCCTTGGCGGTGGCCTTGGCGTCGCAACCGGAAAAGTACTCCTCCGTGGAATCCAGGGCGGCTCCGGCGGCGTCCACGAGCTTTCTGATGAGCGCCTTGGTATCCTCGCTTAAGGGCTTCCCGTTCCCGGTCGGCGCGAGGGTATCCGTGCACAGGATCGCCTTCACCTCCCCGGTCTTCGTCTTGATGGGCAGGGCGAAGAAAGCACCCACCTTGGGGAACTCGTCAAAGTACTTGACTCTTGGCTCGTACAGGACGTTCGGGATATCGACCTCGTCCGCGTCCTCCTTGTCGAGGATGTCGAAGGCCAGGGCGCTCGGCTTGGGCTCCTCCGCCTCCTCCTCCTCGCTCACCACCGGCCTGGTGAAGCTCAGTCCCTGCTCCAAAATGTACTCCATGTCCTTGCTCGTGACCACGAAGTCAAGCGAGACTGCAGAGTAGTCGTACACGATCGGCTCAGGCTCGGCCTCCTCCTCCTCTCCCTCCCCCTCTCCCTCTCCCTCCGCCGCTGGCTCCTCTCCCTCTGCCGCTGGCTCCTCGTCGGCCAGCTCCTCGGGCTCCTCGGGCTCCTCAGGCTCGACCTCCTCGACCTCGAGGTCGTCGTCCGTGATCTCGCCGTCCGCGGGCTCTGTTCTGGACAGGTTGGCGATGTAGCAGCAGCCGGGGGTGAGCTCCTTGATGTTCGAGGCCACGTTGCTCCATATCTGGTAGGGGTCCCCAACGACCTTGGAGACCCCGGCGACGGCCTCGTCCTTCTTTGCAGCCTCCTTGGCGGCCTCCTCCTCTGCCCTGGCCTTCACCGCCGCCTCGTGAAGCTTCGCCTCCTTCTCGGCAGCCTTGTCCTTGGCGAACTTCTCCTTAATTTTCGCGTTCTCCACGAATTTGAGGAGCCAGGTGCCCAGGTACTCGACCGGGTCGCTTGGCGCGGCCAGGGCCGTCTTCAGGCAGCCCTTCGCGAGGGCCTCGCCCACCGTCTCGCGCAGGTAATCCGCTTCGCTGTCCCCCATCCTTGATGCCGCTCTTCAGCGCTCAATTCAAAGCTCAGCTTCAGGAGCAATTGCCCCCGTCCTCTACGCCCACCTGAGCGAGGTTGTGTAGGCCTACTGGTCTCGCTCCCCCCCCTCCCGTCCCGCTTCGCAATCACACAGACCCAGAGAGAGTAGTGTGGCCGTCTTGTCTGACGAACTTTGGACCAGAATCGTAAAAAGTCTTTGACTCCAACACAACGGATTTCCCCGAAAATGGAAATTTCGGGGCTCGGGCTCGGGCTCGGGGGGAGCTCATCTTGGAGAAGAGGGGAAAGAGGGCAAGCTGCAGAGCGCTCCGAGACGTTCTCTGTCGGCGGAGGCAGGCGCAGGGTCGGTGCCGGGCGCCATGTCGGAATCGAGCAGGTCCGTTTTCTCCGTCCTGTTGGACCACGTGGCCCAAATCGACGACGGGAACGGCGGAGTGAGAACCCAAGCTTTCCTGAACGCCTGCAGGGAGGTCCTGCCAGTGGTGGACAAGCTCGGCACGGGGTTCACTGTCGTGCGCATAGACGTGAGCGGGAACATTGATCGAATCCACAACAGATTCGTGTCCTCCGCCGCGGAGTACGAGTCCGTGTACGCGATACTTGAAAGGGAGGTCGAGAAGGACGAGCACACCGGAAACTCCGGCTGCACTAAGGGACTGCTTTGGCTCAAGCGCGCCATGCAGTTCCTCGTCGAGCTGCTCAGGATTCTTCACCAGGACAAGGACGCCTCCGTGTCAGACGCGGCGAACGCGGCGTATGAGAAGGCACTCAAGCCCTACCACGGATGGATAACCTCTGGCGTCTTCTGGGGCGCTCTCAAGCTCGTTCCCTCGAGGGAGACCCTGTACGCCAACCTTGGCGAGAGCCCCACCATGGAGCAGGACATGGGCGCCTTCGTTTCCCAGTTCCACGAGGTCCTGTCCAAGATTCACGACTACATGGTAAGCCTGCCGTCCGCTCCCCCCCTTTTTTTGACTCTTCTCACGTGGACGCGAACGCCGATTAGGCAGAGTGGCGACTGACTCAGCTCTGCTTCCTTTTTGCAGGACTCGCGAGGCCTTAACTTTCCGGACAAGGTGTGACCGTCTCTTCGCGATCTGGAGTCCTTGGCATTGTGTTAGGTATTCTTCTTAAACTACATCAACATTCTTCCTTCTCCTATTCCTTTGCTGGCAGGCCCAGGTCTCCTCAGTCATCCCTGTCCGTCAGCTGCACCGCCGCGATCAGCGGAATCTTCTCCCTGAGCTTCTGCGTGACCGAGACCCTCACGGTCATCACGTTCGCGGCCTCCCCCGAGATGTGAACCTTGACGACCGGGCCGTCAATGTCCTCAAGCTCGATGCTCCCACCACCTGCCCCAACGAGGTATGGCCGGATCTCGTCCAACACAGACTCGACGTTTTCCTCGTTCAGCTCCAAGCCCGTGATCTCGTCCATGAGCTGCTCCACCTCGAGAATCTCCTGCTCGACCGTCGAGAGGATAGAGGCGCGGAGGCACCTTGACGCGTCAGAAAAAGAAGTTCGAGGAGGCAGGAGGAAAAGTCGTGACCAATGAGCAAACTCACCGGGATCTTCTCCATGAGCTTCCTCTGGATGCCCATCTTCATTGTGGTCATTGAAGAGGGGCAGGAACCGCACGCGCCCTGCCGACGGAAGAAGGGTCAGCAAAAGGTCTCGGGGGCCGTAGCGAGTACTCAACCTGATTCCTACACTCCAGTCTCACCTGCAGTCTGACCCTCACTGTCAGTCCGTCTATTTCAACGAGCTCCACGTTGCCGCCATCGGCCATCAGGTAAGGACGCACCTTCGCGGGCAAGAACGCAAGGACCAGACGGGGCACGCGACAGGTTGGTTGTCAGAGCTCTGCGAAGAGCAAGCGCCAGCAGGAAAAGGATTCGAGGGCTTTTTTTTTTTTTTTGGGTTCGCGGCTCACCTCGTCCAGCACGTTCTCCACGTTCTCCTCCGTCAGTTCAAGCGTGTACGAGTCCTCCACAGCGCCGCAAACGACCCTGCGGAGACCCTTGGCAGATAATCTTCCGGTGCCCCTCGAGCGGGAACCGCCTGCCGCCGACGGGCTGGCGAACCGCGAACGGCTCGGGTCCCGCCGCCGCCGCAGCGAAGAGTTCCCGGGGCAGCGGCACAGGCCGGTTGGACCCTGGGCTCTTCTCAACGACCTCCCCGCTTCGAACATCGCGGGCGAGACCGACGCCATGCTTGATGCTCCAAGCTGGTTTGTTCTCACCCACCCACCCACCCAGGCGTGGGGGTTCGCAATCAGAAAATCGGGAATTCGCAATTCGGGAATCAGAAAAGTTTTTGAAAGCACAAGATTGCAGTGGGGGGGCAAAACGAGCGAGAGTGCGCGCGCTCCGAACGCTCCCGCCCGACAGGAGCCGGACCTCTCAAAGCCGGTGCCTTTGGCGACAGGGCCGGCCGAGGATGACAATGGCGGAAGAAATTGCGGATCCCGGCGCCGTGATCAGCGGTAGGTTTGGCCGGATCTGGCGTTCCAAACCCAAGGATACCTCCACCGGGACCGTCTCGACCTTCGCCTTTCGAAGCGGTGGGAGCACGGGAGGAAGGAACACGGACCTGGAGCTCACCAGCGTCGCGTTCTCGCCCCTCGGGGACTCCATCTGCACGGTGGACTCCCACGGAAGGGTTTATGTCCTCCACGTGACGAGCAATAGGTTCGCCCAGCTGGACTGCACTGGGTCCGCCGGAACCTCCGTGTCTTTCTCGACCAAGACAAAGCGTCAGGTGTTCGCCGCCTTCGAGGCGGGCTACGTCAAAGTCTACGACACGGAGAGCAGCAAACTGCAGGCCACGCTCAGGTGCCTTCGGGGCCACCCGCACAGCCTTCAGGTCAGCGACTCGGGCCAGAAGCTCCTCAGCTGCTCCATCGACTCCTTGCACCTTTGGGATCTGACGACGTACAACAGGGAGGGCGTGCTCGACTGCAAGCAGTTCGGCGCGGCCCAGGCCCGGTTCTGCAAGAAGGGGATCCTGTCCTCCTTCCGTGACGGCGCCACGTGGCTCTGGGGCAAGGGCAACCTGGGCCAGAGGCACAAGTTTGAGCCCCCGGGGTTGAATATGGCGGGCGTCAAGGACCTGGCGGTGACGTCCAGGGGCCTCGTGGTCGCCGCCGGAGACTTCCCTTTCCTGTGCGTGTGGACTCTGGCAGACGGCAGGGTGAAGCACGGAATTCAGCTCCCCTCCCACGTGGATAAGGTCATGCAGCTTGTGGCCCTCAAGACCACAAACCTGGTCGCGGCGCTGTGCTCTGACAACAGGGTGAGAATCGTGGACGTGGCCAAGGGCCTGATGGTCCTGGACGCCGAGTCCCCGATCCCGGACGCCTCCTCTTTCGCGGTGGACGACCACGCCAACTACCTCGCCCTGATCTCGGAGCGCGGGGCCATGGCTGTCGTGGATCTCTCGGAGAAGGTGAGGGCCGCGGGAATTCAGGAGAACCTGGCAGTGGTCGAGCTTCCAGCGCACGAGATGCCCGCGAGGGTTCCAGAGCCGCCCAAGAGGAGCGCCGCCGCGGGGGTCGCGACACCGGAGGCGGAGCCCAAGGTCGACGACAGGATGACCAGGAGGAAGCTCAAGCACTTGCTTGACACGTACGGCGAGTTTCCGGAAAAGTACAGAATTCTGATCTGGAAGACCCTGCTCTGCCTGCCGCAGAACAGGGGCGCCCACTTCGCGCTGAAGAAGCAAGGGACGCACTCCGCGTTTGAGACCTTGGAGGACGACTACCCCATCCGGAACACCGTTCTGTTGGACAGGCTCTCCGGTCTGGTGTCAAGCCTGGCGCACTGGACGCCTCTGTTCGGCCAGGTCACCTACCTCCCGGCCTTCGTCTTCCCCTTCATTAAGGTTTTCGGCGCGGACGAGCTCAGCTGCTTCGAGGCGGCCGCCACAATCCTCTCCAACTGGTGCAAGGAGTGGTTCGAGATGTTCCCCGGACCGCCGCTGCAGCTGCTAGCCAGGGTCGAGGACTCCCTGATCAAGGCGGATCCCGGGCTTGCCCAGGCCATGTCCAAGACGGGCGGGGTCCAGGTCCACGCCTGGACACTCCTCCAGTCCCTCTTCTCGGAGGTACTGTCCAGGCACGAGTGGCTCAAGCTCTTTGACCACGTGTTGAGCAATCCACCCTCGTTCATGGAGTGCTTTGTCGTGGCCTACCTGTCCTACTTTCGCCAGAGCATCATGTCAGCCCCGACCAAGGACGAGGTGTACCTCTTCTTCCGAAGGTCAGAGCCCGTGAACATCAACCAAGTCCTGCTCAGGGCCTACGGGTTGAAGAGGGCGAGGCAGACCCCGCACATCTGGAGGCTGGACGCCCTGCCACAGGGCGACTCGTACCCGATCTTTGCATCTTACCCGGAGCACATCGTGAACTTCCAGATCCACCAGTACGAGAGGCTGAGCGCGGAGGAGAAGGAGCTGCACAGGAAGCGGGCCTTGCTGGACGAGATGGTGACCAAGAAACAGAGCAAGGAGGCGCTGGCCGGCATGGCCAAGGACGGGCACCTCAAGGAGGTCGCGCAGAGGCAGAGGCAGAAGATCAGCGAGCTCGATGAGAGAATTCTTGGGGAGAGGATGCGCCTTGAGGAGATGGAGAAGCTTTTCAGGGTGCAGCAGCTGGAGGACATGGAGAGAGCCGCAGCCACCTCCGTTGCGGAGCAGCAGGCCGCCTACAAGAAGGAGGTGGAGTCCCTGGAGAGGGAGCTCGAGCACAAGAGGAAGCTGCTGAGCTTCGAGGTCAAGTCAAAGATGGAGTCGGAGGCCGTAAACGCGCTGGAGTCCCAGGTCAACAGGAAGCGACTCGAGGTGGACGGCCAGGCAGCCATGCAGAGCAGGCTGGACGCCCTGCGCACCGAGTTCGAGACTAAGGCCTCTGAGCTCGAGCTCAGGAGGCAGAGCAAGCTGAGGGCTTGGAGCGCGGAGGACGAGGAGGACAAGGTGAGGGAGAGGCACCAGCTGGAGAAGGCAAGGCAGCTTTCGAGGCTTGAGGAGGAGAACAAGGCCAGAATGGAGGCGCTGTCCCTCATCAACAGGACGGCCATGGAGGGCGAGGCCGAGCTGCAGCAGGTCGAGTTCGAGAGGAGGAAGAGGAAGGTGGACGCCAGCGAGGCCGCGATCACCAGGGAGGTCGTGGAGGCCGAGCAGCAGAGGGAGGCCGTCGCGGTTGCCGCCATGAAAGAGTCCTTCGAGCGGGAGGTGGAGAGGCAGAACGCCTGGCTGGACTCTCAGAGGCTGCGGCGCGAGGACGAGTTCTCCAAGGTCCTGGATACCTTCCACAAGATCATGAACGAGCGCAGGAAGCAGCTCTCCGGCTTGCGGAGGTCCCGGCTGCACAAGGAGCAGCAGGCCCGCTTCCTGCAGAGGTACCGCTCATTGGAGGTCCAGAACTCCACCGAATCGCAAGCCGTGGATGGCTTGGTCAAGATGCTGCTGGTGGAGCAGCAGAAGGACCTGGAGCTCAGCTTGCAGCTCGAGTCGGAGGAGAGGATGCTCGGCGGCAGGGCGGCCTTCCTTGCGGATGTAGCCAGGTCCCAGTCCCACACGGAGTCTCAGGAGAAGCAGAAATTTCAGAGGGCCAGGGAGAGGATGGTCAGCAAGGCCAGCAAGCTCGAGGAGTCGCTCAGGAAGAAGCACTCGGAAGTGTTCTCGAAGCTTAAGTTTGAGCGTGAGAAGATGATTGCGGAGCTGCAGAAGGAGTGGAGGCAGAAGGCCTCGGAGGAGGAGCTCGCGTCGATGGAGGAGGCCGCGGAGTCCTACAAGGCGGCCCAGAGGAAGCTCCACGAGGCGTACGGCAGGCACGAGAGGACCCTGCAGCAGGACCTGGAGAGGACGAGGGAGAAGGCAGCGGAGCTCGGCGTGCCAGACATCGGGGCATCGGCGGGCGAGGGGGGTGCCGTGGTGGAGCGGGCGGGTCCATCCCTCCACCAGGCCGCCACCGCTGCCGCCGCGTCGTCGCCAAGGAAGGAGGCGTCAAACCTTGAAGACACGGACGTCTCAGAGATGTCGGAGAGCAGCGCGGAGGACTACGAGGGCGCCGAGGAGGACAGCGCCCTGCGGGAGCAAGACCTGCCGACGAGTGGCAGCGAGTCCAGCCTGGGAGAGGAGCTCCTGGCTGGCGGGCCCAGAGGATCCCGGAGAGGGTGATCCGAGGCCACAAGTGACATAAGTACTTGTAACGTTCAAACAGGAATAAAGCGCCAGCGCTGGCCCGATTTTCGCCCAAAATGTCCATGGGATCCTTTCAGGATCGCTGAATTCCTCGAGGGTCGCTTTTTGGTCCGCTTGAGGAGGGGGGCAGTAGGTAGAGCGCGTGGGCGAAAGGCGCTCGAGTGGTTTTTGATGCGCGCGCAAGCTTAGTTTCGATCGTTTCGAGGAGCCGACAGTGGAACCCGCCCTCGCGGCTGGTTTCCGTGCTCCGCGATGAACGCCTTGCGTTCCTTCGCGAGCCAAGTCTTATCGACCGTCGGCCAAAAGGAGGCTTCGGGAGCCCGAGAGCGGGACTCCGGACAGGCCGAGACCAGCGGACGGCTGAGCGACCGGCTCCCCGAGGTCGTCTTCGACGAGTCGTGCAGCGCAGAGCTTAAGTTGCTGCAGATATGGAACAAGTACTACTCGGCGAGGAGGGAAAAAAAGGCAGAGGTGAGTGTGGCGTGGCGTGTTTCTTGCACTCGTCTTCTTTCGCGTCCCGAACGCCGCGGCGGTCCTCCCAAGTGTTGCTGTAGTGATGAAAACATGCTGTTTTGCATTATCTTTCGCGATTGCTTTACTGCGTGAGCGTTGTTCTACACGAGATTTCTGAACAGCAGCACCAGGGCGCCGCTCGCCCGCCCAAAGGCCACCAACCAGCCCCAGTCCTCGAGTCCTGACCGCCTCCCTCTCTACCCCTCCATCCCCTTTCCCAGGAGGCCAAGCTGCTCTTGCAGGTGTTGCTCAAGGAATTGGTATCCAAGCTCGAGGGCTGGCGGCCCAACGCCGACACCTCCTTGCTCGATGGCAGTCTCCGCGGCGCAGGGTCAAAGGTCGAGAAAGGGTTGGCGTTTGGACACCCAAAGTCACTCACCTCGAGCCTGTGCGCCGAGCTCGTGAATCTAGGCCAGAACGTTCACTACGTGCTGGAGAGGGAGCTCCTGAGCCTACCGGACCTCCAGGCCATTGGCGGGCTGAGGCTTCTAGAGGCTCTCGCTTTGCTGTGCCGGTCCCAGTACAACCAGGTCGTTTTTCTGGACGCAGATGGGCTGCAGTCCACCTGCAGGATCGTCAGGAACGCGATCAACCAGCTCCACGTGTGTAGCACGACGGCCTCCGTACCGGGATCGGCCGACCGGGACAACCCTCACCACCATAACAAGGTGGGGTACCTGCACAGCCTTCTGGGTCGTTGCATGGCAGTGCTGGCCCCCTTTCTGGACCCGGACAACCTCATCTCGAGGGACCACGGGAGGAGCGGCGCGAGGGGGGAACACCCACTCGTGGCATGCGACGTGTGCTCGGCACACGTCGTGGCGGACTACGTGGAGCTCCTGCAAATCATCAAGAGCTCTGGCCGCTGGAGCCTTGAAATCTTCAAGCTGCAGTCCGCCGTCTTGGACACCATCCGCATGGCTTACACCGTGAATGCGGACAGCGACCTCCTCGATGTTGGGATCGTCGAATCGATTGCCTCGCTGGTCGGGAAGTCCAGTTGCAAGGACCCAAAGCTCCTTGGCGATCCCGCGTTCTTCGAGGTCCAGACCAGGGCTCTGGAAGTTCTCGCCACCGCGTCGCGCCGGCACGCAGTAATCGTCCAGCACTTTTTGCAGTCTGAGGGGGTCGCCAAGGTTCACCAGTGGATGCTGCTGGTCCTCGAGTCGCTCCGCGGGGGGGGCGGCATGGAGGTGGTAGGGACCGCCTTCGCCAGTCTGGAGGCTCAGGTCAACCTGTGCAGGGAGAACGAGAGGTATGTGGAGAGCCTCTTGCTGGGGGTGTTCGGTCTCCTGTCTAAGGAGGCCGACCTGCTGTGGGAGTACCAGTGGGAGCTGGCCGAGGACGAGTCCAAAGACGCCAAAAGGCTGGCCGCGGGTGTGCTGGAGTTCAAGAAGCATGCCATCAAATGGGTCGCCATGCTGCTGCAGTCCTCCAAGTACGGGATCACTCTGCTGAGGAGGCACAAGTGCTGGGAGGTTCTTCTGGGGAGGAACTTCTTCGGGCTGCGGCCACAGCGTGGCAAGGACGGTGGGGGTGAGGGCGCTGCGGCACAAGTGATGCAGGACGCCATGGAGTGCCAAACGCTCGTAGCGTCTCTGTTGTACAAAGCCATCACCTCAACGTGGAACACTCTGCCGGAGATCGAGGTCAAAGTCCTGCTCAGGGAGGCGCACAATCTCGCTCTGCAGCCTGGCTCGTGCGCCCAGCTGCTCAACGTGCTGAGGAAGTACGTGAACTCCTTCAAGATCTCAAAGACGGCGACTGTGATGGACAGGGCGGACTGCTCTTCCGGGATGGCACGGGTTATCCAGAGGCAGAAGGGCGCCGAGGACGGGGAGTGGGAGCTCCTGGCGTCCGACGACTCGTTTTTGGCTGGGGTCTTCGAGAAGGGCTTGGAGGGATCGAGTTTGCAGACCCGGACCCGGACCCACGTGCTCGCCGTCCTCAAGGACGTCTTTGGCTGCCACGTTGCCGTGGAGGAGTACTTTGTCAAGCAGTGGAACGCGGTGGGGGTCCTCTTCAGCCTGGTGTGGGACAGCGAGCTCCAGGACTACTCGCTTGGGATGGTGAAGGGCCTTCTGAAGATGGCGCCGATGAACACGGACGCCCAGATCGCGAAATCCGTGCTCTTCACGAGGTATGTAGAAGCCCTGCCGAGGGCGCAGGTTGAAATTCACACCAGCGGCCTCAAGCTGGTCTTCCTGCTGCTGGAGGGGATCCAGGAGACGATCGCGGAGGACGCGAGCCATCAGGGCCTCTTCAACGAGTGCGAGACGATCCTCCACGTCTTCAACCTCCTCAACGAGGACTTTTCCGCGGAGGAGGGCCCGGAGTTGTGCAGATCGGTCCTCAAGACCCTGGGCTACTTGATCAGCGGAAACCACCAGGGGAGAAAGCACCTAGAACGTACCGTGGGGTGGGACACACTGCAAGAGCTCGTCTTCCACTGCGTCACCACCCCGATCCCCTACTCGATCTTTTTGGAGCTGTACAATATTGCTACGGACCAGATCCTCGTGAGGGGCGAGGGCAGGGGCGTTGTGCACTTTGTGTCCGTGAAGCTGGTGCCGACGATGCTGAACATTCTCAGGAAGTGCGCCCAGAACGACGCCAGGCTTGGCCTGCGGCTGATCCACTCAGTGCTGAAGCAGAGCATCGCCAACTGCTCGGCATGCGATTACCACGGGGTGACCGCGCAGCTGCTGGAGTGGTTCCAGGAGTGCGGCGAGGAGGAAAGGGAGCTGCAGGACTGCATCGTTGCTGTGGTGGAGACAGTGGGGAAGGTCTCCCTCTCCGCAAAAGACCTGAGGAGCGTCCTGAGGACGTGCTACGGCTGTGAGTCGACTGCATTGGATGAGGTTAAGCTCCTGCAGACCGTGTCCATCCTCAGGAAGGTCGTCAACCAGGACGGTCCCACGGACTTTCTCGACTTTGACGGGGTCCAGTCCGGCCTTCGGTGGAAGGGAAAGTCGTCGTGGGCCGGGAGCAAGGCTTACTCGTTCTCAGTCTGGCTGAGGTTTGACACGAGCAATCTCCAGCAGACCCAGGGAAAGGTGCTCTACTCTCTGCACGGGAGGGCGACCAAGGGCGACCACAACTTTGTCGTGGTTGTCCTCGAGAGCAACAGAATACTGATTCATACGGCCGAGTCAAAATTGCACTCTGCGAGCTTCAACGTTGATGTTCCCGTGGGCTCCTGGTTCCAGCTCGGCATTGTGCACGACAACAGCAGCACGTTCGGGTCCTCCACGGTCGCTTTGTACGTGAACGGAGTGAAGGAAAATGTCCAAAAGCTCAAGTATCCCAAAAATATTGATGTCCTGACGGGAATCACCGTGGGCTGCCTCGACGAGGTGGACACCCCCCACACCATGTCCAAGTGGCTGCTAAGCCTAAAAGGTCAAGCTAGCAGCGTGTTCTTGTTCCAAGACGCGCTGTCTGAGAAGCACATGGCGCAAATCTACCGGATTGGCCCAAACTTTGTCTTCTCACGGCTGATCAAAGGCTTTAACACGGGAGATGTGCTCTTCCTGGCCCTCAAGGTGAAGGCCAGGGCAAACGGCGAGCTCTACAACGTGATGCAACCCGGGGCCCCGATCGAGATGTCCGTCCTAGAGGGGACTCACTTTTGCTTCACCAGGGTGATCAAGGACATGGTGCAGTGCATCGGCGGCATCAGCGCCATTCTCACTCTGTTTGGCCAGCTGTATCACAACCATGCGCCCAAGGCCAAGTCGAGCGAGACTCTCTCCTCCACGCTCACCCAGGTGTTTCAGCTCCTGGAGGCCCTCATGGGAGCCTCCCACCTGTACATGAACGACATGCTTCACATGGGAGGTTTCCCCATCCTTGGGTTCCTCCTGCGTAAGGCGGATGCCGAGACCATCAGCGCGGCCATGGTCGAGGCCATCGAGGATATGCTGATCTGGATGCTCTCGGCGCAGGACAAGGGTCCGTTCAAGCAGGCCTTCAGGCACCTGCTGATGGACCTGAACTGGTGGGGCAGCGTCTCAGAGACCGCGCGGGCCCCTTATGTGGAGCTACTTTTGAGGACCCTGAGGACGGAGTACAGGCTCGTTAGCGACGCGGTTCAAATTTCCCACTTCCTGGATGTGCTGCGGTCGAGGAAGAGCAAGGGTGAGGTCGGCACGAACGCCCAGGGCGACAGGGTCTGCGAGGACCTCCTCACTAGGGGATACCTGGAGGCCATAGCCGTCATGGCGGAGAAGAAGTTCGACGAGGGCGACCTCGTTGCCCTGCTGTGCTTCTGCAACGACAATGTGGACCACGACGTGACCTCTCTTCTGATCAGGAGGCTCAACGCCTGGCTCAAGGGCCAGAAGATGGCACGGGACCGCTTCTGCGGCATTCTGTCTAGAGTGGGTGGTGCAGGCCTGCTTCTCCCCCTCGCGGGATCGTCCAACACCTTTGTTTGCGTCGAGGCCCTGGAGCTGTTGCTCCTTGGCAGTGGCGAAGGGATGAGGGGGGAGGAGCTGGCCGTGCTTAGGGTTTTGCTCGAAGACTTTGGGGCCAAACTCGCCTCCGTGGAGCTGGATGAGGCCTCTTTCCAAAGGCTGGTATCCCTCCTCAAGACCGGCAAGTACCCGGAGCTCTACGCGGTCTCCATCCTGTTCAGGATCTTGTCCAAGGGAGAGGCGTCCCAGCGGAAAATCGTGCTCAGCTACTGCGTGAAGCTGCTCTCGAAAGCGAGGCACAACGTGGAGGTCTTTGTCAAGAAGGCCGCCTGGCAGAGCCCGCTGGCCGGACTCATTCTGGACAACCTCGTGTCGCTGCCCCCCGAGTGCAAGATGAGCCTTGGCAAGACCGGCAAGAGCGATGTGGCTGATGAGGTGGCAATCTCGTGGAACATTTTGATCTCCCTGATCTTCTACTGCGTGAGGTACAAGGAAGACGGCCTCATCACTGTGGAGCACACCATGTACCACTTCATGTGGGGAGATGCCTACAGAAAGGAGGACAGCGCGGTCATCTTTCCTCAGCTGGTGAGCGACACCTTCAAGATGATCCTGCTGTCTGACCTGGCAACGAGATCCGCGTCCGATTCCTGGACCGCTGTGGAGGCCTTGGAGTGCGAGGCATGCATCAACAACGTCGTTGGCATTCTCCCCTTGTGCCAGGACATCCTCCTTGGGGTCTTCCTTCCTGCCAAGCCGGGAGGGGAGGAGGAGCCCAAGAATGCGTACGACGCCGTGGAGGACCTCAGAACGCTCTCGATGGGCAAGGACTCGAATGAGGTGGACCTCTGCAAGGAGCTCGGCCTGAGAGACCATGTCCTGGGCGGGGCGGCCGATGGCGGGCCTCTGCCCGTCCACGGGGCTCTCGCCTCGGAGTTTTGCGAGGTCTGTGTCGCTATCATCTACCGGCTCCTCTTTGGCAGCTCGGCCAAGTGCTTCGCGAAGTACATCAAGGAGGCCGGCAGAGCTGCTGGCGGCGACCAGACCGCTGCGGAGGCCTTGGGACCCCCCTCCCCTTCCAGGGCCGGTGAGTCCTTATCTCCTGGTAGCATGCAGTGTGTCTTTCAGGTCACCATGTACCTTTTCACAACCGTCTTGAACTCGGTGGAGGGGGACGAAAGGGCCAGGACAATCGCGCGGGACATTTGCAGCATCGTGGAGTACTGCATTGTCTCATCCCACGTGCTCTCGAATGACCTCGCGATCTACATCAGGGCCATGGATTTTCTCCAGTCCAGCGAGGATATCGGCGATTGCCACAGGGCACTGTGCAAGTCGATGCATCGGTCGCTGTGCTATGGCGCCAAGGGGTCCGGCGCCCTGGAGGCAGATGTCTCAAAGCTGCTGACCACGGAGACGATCTACAGGGCCAGGGCTCACCAGGAGAGGGCGCTGCGGATGACCACTGTGAGGAAAGCTTGCGAGGAGGACCGCGCCAGGGTAGCAGACCTTGCCCAGAAGCAGACGAGAGGGGCAAGGCAGCTGGCGGCGACCTACTCGGAACAGGACGCCTCGAGGCGACAGGCCGAGGTCTCGGGCAATGCGGAGGCCTTGCAGGAGGCCGAGAGCCGGTACAGGCACATGCAGAGGAAGCTGAGGTCCGAGAAGGGGATTTGGGCCTCTGGCGTAGAGCGCGACCTCAAGTGGAAGCTCGACCGGACAGAGGATTACATCAGGCGCAGGATGAAGGTCAAGAGGCTGTATAATGCGAGAGAGTACACCACGAGGGAGGCCTCTCTCGGAGAGAAGGAGAAGGCCGAGGTCGCGGCAGCCGGAAGGCTGATCAAGAATCTCCCGGTCAAGGCAGCGTCGGAGGAGGAGGGTGACGCGGAGGACGCGGGGCTCCGGGAGAGCCAGGACCTGCAGGATCTGGGCGAGGGCGAGGCTGCGGCTTCGCCTGAGCAGCGGCTCCAGAGGTCCGAATCGGTGTCCTTTGATGATGCTGCGTTCTCAGCGGAGTGCAAGCTGGTGACGGCCAAGAGGGTCGTTCCAGGGGCGTTGCACATTCACGGCGGCAGGGTGTACTTTTCCGGAAAGGTTCAGGAGCACAGCAACCTCTTCGGCAAGGGGACCCCGGACCCTTCCTTTGGCAAGACGAAGCGCCTGTGCATTGAGGTCAGCGAGATTAGGGAGATCCACTTCATGAGGTACATGCTGGAGCATTCTGCTTGCGAGATTTTTCTGCAGCACCGCGGCGTCTTCCTGGCCTTTCAATCCAGGGAGGAGATGAAAAGGGCGGTCAAGCGCATCACGGTGTTGGGGCCCTCCATCTTGGTCGTGTCCCGGCGCAAGAGGCTCGCCCTTGCCGAGCTCTACTCTTCGCAGTGGAGGAAGGGCGACCTGTCCAACTTCAACTACCTGATGAAGTTGAACACGCTTGCGGGCAGGACCTTCAACGACCTGTCCCAGTACCCCGTCTTCCCGTGGGTCCTGTCGGACTACGAGTCCCAGGAGATCGACCTCTCTGACCCAAAGGTGTTCAGGGACTTGAGCAAGCCCGTTGGCGCTCTGGACGACAAGAGGAGGGCCGTCTTCAGCGAGAGGTACGAGCTGTCCGTGCAGGCCGACGACCCGAGCAGGGCCTTCCACTACGGATCCCACTATAGCACGGCCGGGATCGTGCTGTACTTCCTGATCAGGATCGAGCCCTTCACGTTTCTGCACTCTGTGCTGCAGGGTGGGAAGCTGGACCATGCGGACCGGCTCTTCAACTCTGTGGCTGCCACGTGGCAAATGTGTAACACCCATACCGCGGACGTCAAGGAGCTCATCCCCGAGTTCTTCTGCCTGCCGGAGATGTTCGAGAACTTAAACTCGATCGACTTTGGTACTTGCCAGGACGGGCAGACCAAGAGCGAGGTTGCGCTACCGCCGTGGGCAAAAGGCAGCCCAAACGAGTTTTGCAGGATCCACAAGAGGGCCCTGGAGAGCGATTACGTATCGGCCAACTTGCATTCGTGGGTCGACTTAGTCTTCGGATACAAGCAGAGGGGCAAGGCTGCCGTGGAGGCCGTCAACGTCTTCCACTACCTTTCGTATGAGGGCAGCGTCGACCTTACCGCCATTGAGGATGAGAACGAGAGGAAGGTGGTCACCGACCACGTCCTGCTCTTTGGGCAGACCCCCTCGCAGCTCTTTCGCAGGAAGCTCGGGCCGAGGACCGCCAGGCCCAAGCCAGGGCCGTGGGAGGGGGGCGGGGCAGGGATCATGGCCGTTGCCAAGACTCGTGTGTCCCCGCCTCGGCCAATCCGGTTCGCCTCCATGGCCGCTCCTGGCCGCCTTGTGGTCGTGGACCAGGACGCCTTGGTCCACTACTACCGTTGGACAACGCCGAGGGACGTCTCATTCACCTTTGGGGCCTCCGCCTCCCCGGCATACGCCTTGGAGCACGACAAGACTACGGACTCGTTGCAAAGGCAGTACGGCTCCTCTGTCGGTGCGAGCGACAACCACTTCGCCGTGCTGGCCAGGGCCGGGTGCCTGCTCAGCGTGGGCCACTGGGACAACAGCGTGAGGTGCTACGGCCTGGACGACTTCAGGTGCCTTCAGAGTGTTTCCTGCCACAAGGACGCGGTCACCTGCGTCGCAGTGGGGCTGGAGGAGCGGGTTGTGGTCACGGGGAGCAGGGACACGACCGTGATCGTGTGGGGGGTCGAGCCCTCCGCCCTGAAGGCCAAGACGGCCATGGCGCCGCTCAGGGAGAACCCCTCGCACATCCTGTGCGGCCACCAGGACGAAGTTGCGTGCCTGGCGCTCTCCGTACCCCTGGACCTCGTCATCAGCTCCTCTATTGGGGGCGATATCCTGTTCCACGCCCTTCAGAGCGGCGAGTACGTGCGGCAGATGCAGCTGCCCTCTGGGGACGTTCCAACCAGGATGGCCCTCCACGCCAACGGGGTGCTCGCGGTGTACTGCCAGCGCGACCTCAGCCTCTACGCGCTTACCCTGAACGCCAAGGTGTTGTCTAAAGTGGAGCTTGGGGAGAGGATCTCCCATCTGTCGTTCACTCACGAGGGAGAGCACTTGGTTTTGGGAGGGGAGAAGGGCACTCTGAGCGTCAGGGACGCTTACAGCCTCGATCAGTGCCACAAATTTGACGCTACGGTCGGAATCACCAGCCTGGTGCTGACGCAAGAGGACTGCCTTATTGCCACGAACAGGAACGGGGAGGTCCTGAGCGTGCACAGGGAGACCCCCGCCAAGAAGAAGTGACGACTTTCTTCTTTTGTACTTCTATTCCACACTACGCGCGTGCGTGCGTGCGTGCGTGCGTGTGTGTGTATACTACCCGTTTGTCGTTGTCGTTGTTGTTGTAATGCGTTCGAGAATAAACGGCTTTGTATATGTATTTTGCTTTACGGCTTTACAAAACAGACACCACCCTTGTCGGCCATGCCGTCTCCAAGTCCTCGCTCAGGCCTTCGTTCCCCCAAAGCAGCAGGGGTTCAGCATCCAGATCAGATCTGGATTTGAGGCGCACAAGCGCCGGGGAAGGGAGTAAAGAGAGATCGGCAACAGGACCCAGACCACGATGGCGTTGCGAGCGGCGACGAGCTCTCCATGGGCAACGGCGCCGAGGGCGACCGTCGCGGCGGCGTCTCCCCACCCTCACCGCCCCCGCGGATACCACCAGCAGTGCGCTAGTTCGGCCCATTCGGTTCCAACCAAGCCGCTCCCTTGCCCTCGGGGGCTGACCGGGGGGCCTTGCAGGGCGAGCGCCAGCGCGGAGGACAAGATCGACCTGACCTCCGGCGAGCTCATCTCCGAGAACACCAAGGACTCGGTGGAGGTCAACGGAACGAGGTGGTCTTACAGGAAAACGGAGGGCGACGGGAGCGGGAAACCAACGGTCGTGCTGGTCCACGGTGCCCTTTCGTCGAGCTACAGCTACCGCAGGGTAATCGACCTGCTGGGTAAGGCCGGGTACAGGGTAGTCGCCCCGGACTGGCCTGGCCATGGCGACTCGGGCGCCCCGGCCCCTGGGAAGTTTGGTTACGGTAGCGCGGACTACGTCCACCAGCTCGCGGCCTTTCTCCACAAAGTTCTGGGCGGGGACTCGAAGTTCGTCTTTGTCACCCAAGGTGCGTTCCTCTTTTTGTCCTGCCGTCCGATCGGCCAGTCTCGCTGACGCAGAATCTCTCTCTCACACTCTTACTCTTACTCAAGGCTTCGTGCTGGGCCAGTACGGCATGCTGTACGCCCTGAAGAATCCGGATAAGATCGACAAGCTTGTGATTCTGAACACACCGCTGCAGAGGAAGACTCCGCTTCCGGCCATCTTGTCCAAACTCAAGGGATCGGAGCCCGGCCTCTTTGGCCTTCCCAACCCCTTCGCCCAGAAGCAGAGCGGGCCGTTGGACCTTGTGGATGCGGGGAACTACATGCAGGGTGGGTCGCCCTACTACCTGGACAGGGACGACGCTGAGGCCTACCAGGGCCCCTTTGAGTCCCAAGAATTCAGGGACGCAGCGCAAAAGATGATGGAGGAGTGCGATTACGATGCGCTCCTGGATCAGGTTGACGAGGGGTTCCGAACGTGGAGGAACGATTCGCTTGTCGCCTTCGGGACTTCAGATTACTACATCAAGTGGGAGACCGCTTCGGAGTGGCTGGAAGACAAGAGGACGAGCATGAAATTCTACACGTTCACGGATAAGATGGGACACGCCGTTCAGGACGACTACCCGGAGCGCGTGAGCGAGGTTCTGCAGAACTTCATGGAGGGCGTCGACGTGCAGAAGAAGGTGGACCCCAGCATCAAGAGGGGTGGAGACTTCACCGAGTGAGTGAGTGAGTGCCAGGCGGCCAGTTGAGTGAAAATAATTAAGCATCATTCCCCTTTTCCTTCAGTCGATGTTGTCGAGGCTGAGGTACGCGTCTGAGAATTGGATCATCCGCATCTCCTGCTGCTCGAGCTCGTCCCTCGCGATGGTGGCCATCCACCTCGCCTGGTCCTCCCCGCTCAGCTCCTTCTGCATGCACGTCTCAAAGTCCTCCTCGTCCTCCTCCGTGGCGGGCCCCCTCGGCTCGCCCAAGCCTTGCATCAGACTTTGCATCAGACCCTGGAGGGGATTGCTCGAGGACGCGGCCGACGAGGAGGGCTGTTTGGGGGCGGGTCTGGCCTGCGGCGCGACCTCCCTCGTCCTGGCGACTGTCCTTCTCGGCTTAAGGCCCGGGCCACCGAGACCCAGGCCCTTGGGGGCTGCCTCTGCCGTCTCCTCCCGCCCCGTCTTCCTCCTCTGCTTCAGCCCCAGACCGCCCAGGCCAAGGCCCTTGGCGCCCGTGGCCGCCTCCTTGGGAACCGCCACCGCTGCTGGCGCCTTCTCCTTCTCCTTTGCCACCGCCGCCGCCGCAGCAGCAGCAGCAGCCTCCTTCGCCTTCTGCTCCTCCCTGGCCCTCTGCTTCTCCTGCTCCCTCGCGGCCTCGAGCTCCGTCCTCAGCGTGGCCACCGCCCGCTCTGACTCCGCCAGCCTGCGCCTCAGGTCCTGTTCCCTCCGCGCGGCCTCTTCCACCTGCCTCCTTGAGGCCGCTGCGGCAGCCTGCCTCGCAGCTTCCCTCGCTCTGATCGCGCTGTCCACCGTGGACTGGGCCATGGCGTTCATCTGGGCACGCTGCTGCACCGCGACCTGAATCTGCCGCTGCCTGGCGGCCGCCGCCTGTTCCTGGATCACCCTACCAACGTTGTCCACTGACACGGCACTCTGACCCGCGGGTGCAGGGGCGGGGGTGGGAACCTGGACCCTGGCGGCGGTGGTCGCAGCGGCGG
>Ga0160423_10001348_pt1 | contig 20571 bp, 18 predicted proteins | sample CRUFie14St8metaG_FD_108191 | JGI IMG/M metagenome (GOLD analysis project Ga0160423, IMG submission 108191) | Marine microbial communities from the Costa Rica Dome - CRUD Field 142mm St8 metaG | ecosystem: Environmental > Aquatic > Marine > Oceanic > Photic zone | place: Costa Rica: the Eastern... | reverse complement strand
TTCCTGGAAGTTCTGATTATTTTAAAGGTTCTATAGTAGCATATTCTAAAGAAATAAAAAAGACTGTTTTAGGTGTGAAATCAAAAACAATTACTAGTAATCACATAGTTAGTGAAGAGGTTGTGATTGAGATGGCTAGGGGCATTAAAAATAAGTTAAATGTTGATTACGCATTAGCAACTTCTGGAATAGCTGGACCAGAAGGCGGAGAAATAGACAAACCGATTGGCACAGTTTGTATTGCGTTAGTTGGTCCAAGATTTAATCAAGCTAAAACTTTTTATTTTAAAGGTTCTAGAGAAGAGATTATTCAAAAAGCAACTGAAAAAGCTCTAATGATGCTGAAAGAAAAGCTTGAAAATAATCAAAAATCTATTTTACTGGAAAAGAAATAATTTTATATTTGCAAACCTGAAAACTAAAGAATATAGAAATGGCAAGAATTTGCGATATAACGGGTAAGAAAGTAATGGTTGGGAACAATGTTTCTCATTCTAATAGAAAGACGAAGAGAAGATTCTACCCTAATTTACAAACAAAGAAGTTTTTTATTCCAGAAACAAATGAATGGATAACTTTAAAGGTGTCAACTAACGCGTTAAGAACAATCAACAAAAAAGGTATTTCAGCTGTATTAAAGGATGCCTTAGAAAACGACAATATATTGTTTTAAAAAATCATTTATTTTGATATACTTAAAAGTTGTTACCTTTGGTTACAACTTTTTTTTTACAAAATGATGAATAACAATTTATTTAAATTATTATCGGCAGCTATTTTAATAACTTTTTTACCGTCATGTAAAAAAATAGTTCAAGGCTGCATGGACCCAATTGCATGTAATTATTCTGAAGATGTTACAGAAGACAATGGCTCTTGTACTTATCCTCTAGTTAACTTAGATTGTAGTGGAGGGTGTATAAATGATGTGGATGAAGATGGAGTATGTGATGAAAATGAAATTTCAGGATGTATGGATTCTTTAGCTTGTAATTATGATCCAAATGCCACTGATCAATTATTAAATAGTTGTGATTATGAGTCATGTTTAGGATGTACTGATGCTAACTCATTTAATTATAATCCTTTAGCTATTATTGATGATGGGTCATGTCAATCTGCAGCTTCTATAATGATAAATACTTGGAGTGTTACTGCTGAGTGTTCAGGTGAATTCATAGGGGCTTTATTACCAAGCGAAATTACAATAACTGAAGGAATGAATGATGGTGAATTACTCTTAGATTTAGGAACAGATATTATAATTACTGGAGTAATTGATAATAATGGTAGCATTACAATCTTGAATCAAGATATAGGTTTTGATATGTTTTCAATTACTATAAGTGGTAATGGTTTATTAGAATCAGAAACATCAGCAACAATTAATGTGAACTTTTCATCATTATTAATAAATGATAATTGTGTTTTAACATTAGGACCTAGATAAAAATACTTCAATAAGTTCACTTGAGGAAGTAAGTTTTTTAATGAAAAAAATTGGACTGTTAATAACGTTTATTTGTAGTTTTTTTCTATTGACTGCTCAAGATTTTGGAAGAGCAGATAGTTTAAGAGGTTTTTTGTTTCCAGAGAGAAATTGTTATGATGTAACTTATTATCACTTAAGTTTAAAATTAGATCCTAAAGAGAAATTTATCAAAGGTTTTACAGAAATTCATTTTGATGCTGTCAAAGATTTTAATGTTCTTCAGATTGATTTATTTAAAGAATTAAAAATCAATCGAATTGAGTTTGAAAATCATGATTTAAGTTTTAGTAGAGAATTTAACGCTGTTTTCGTCAATTTTACCAGGGATATTATTCAAGGAGAAAATACAAGTATAAAAGTTTATTATGAAGGAAATCCAAGAGTAGCTGTGAATCCTCCATGGGATGGTGGTTTTTCTTGGGAAAAAGATGAAAACGGATCAGATTGGATAGGTGTTTCTTGCCAAGGGTTAGGAGCGAGTTCTTGGTGGCCTAACAAAGATCATCAGTCGGATGAGCCTGATAGTATGTTAATCAGTTGTCAAGTTCCGGCAGGATTGAAATGTGTAGCGAATGGAAATTTAAGATTTCACGATTTAAGAAAATCTACAATGTATTACAATACTTATCATTGGTTTGTTTCTAATCCAATAAATAATTATGATGTAAGTTTAAACATTGGTGATTATACTCATTTTTCTGATGTTTATATAACCGGTAATGATACATTGGATTTGGATTTCTATGTACTTCGATATAACGAAGAGAAAGCAAGAAAACAGTTTCAAGAAGTAAAACCAATGCTTTCATGTTACGAGAATTTTTTTGGTTTATATCCATTTTGGGATGACGGATACGCTTTAGTAGAAACTCCTTATCTTGGTATGGAACATCAAAGTGCAATCGCTTATGGTAATGGTTATTTACCAGGTTACAAAGGCAATACAAATTTTATTGCTGGCTTAGATTTTGATTACATTATAGTACATGAAACTGGACACGAATGGTGGGGTAATAGCATCACTGCTAACGACATAGCCGATATGTGGATTCAGGAGTCTTTCTGTACTTATTCTGAAGTTTTATTTGTGGAGTGTATGTATGGACACGACGCTATGATTAAATATGTTAAAAATCAAATGCGAATGGTTCGAAATGATAAGCCTATTGTTGGAATTCCCCATGTACATCAAAAAGGAAGCAGTGATATGTATCATAAAGGAAGCGCAGTTTTACATACCATTCGAAATCTTATAGAAAACGACTCTCTTTGGTACGACTTAATGTTGTCTATGACCGATCATTTCAAACATCAAACAATTGATGGAATAGATGTGCTAAATTATATCAATGAAAAAAGTGGTTATGATTTTAATTATTTGTATAAACAGTACTTATATTCGGCTGATTTACCCCAGTTTCAATATAAAATTTTAAGTAAAAAGGATAAAACTTATTTGCAATACCGCTGGGAAGCAAATAAAAGTTTTAATATGCCTATTAAGATCCGTTTAAAACCAAATGAGTGGAATTGGATTTTTCCAAATACAGATTGGCAAGAAGTCTTGCTAGAGGTGAGTTCTAAAGATTTTGCAATAGCAACACATTTATTTTTAATTGATGTGAAAAAGCTCAGATAGTGTTTGTATATAAGAGAAGTTTACTTAAATTTGCAGCCCATTAAAAGAGAGAAAAATGGCTAAGAAAGGAAACAGAGTTCAAGTTATTTTAGAGTGTACCGAGCACAAGGAAAGTGGTATGCCAGGAACATCTCGTTATATTACAACAAAAAATAAAAAGAACACGCCAGATAGAATGGAGTTGAAGAAATACAACTCTATATTGAAGAAAATGACTGTTCATAAAGAGATTAAATAAGCAATTTAAAGCTGATACATCATGGCAAAAAAAGCAGTAGCATCTTTGCAGAAAAGAGGAGCAAAAGATTTCACTAAAGTGATTAAGATGACTAAGAATAAAAAGACTGGGTCTTATTCATTTAAGCAAGAAATTGTTCACAAAGATCAAGTAAACGACTTTTTATCCAAAAAGTAAATTTTAAAAAGCATATTTTGAAAGCTTCTTTCTATCTTTGAAAGGAGCTTTTTTCATTTTTAATACTAAAGAAATGGGTATTTTCGGATTTTTTTCCAAAGACAAAAAAGACAAGCTAGATAAAGGTTTAGAAAAAACTAAAGAAAATGTATTTAACAAATTGTCTCGTGCCGTTGCAGGTAAGTCTAAAGTAGATGAGGAATCTTTAGATGACATTGAAGAAGCACTTATTACTTCTGATATTGGAGTAGAAACTACTCTTAAAATAATTGAAAAATTAGAAGATCGTGTTGCTTCAAATAAATACTTAAATACAACTGAACTTAATAAGTTTTTAAAAGAAGAGATTGCAAATCTTTTGGAAGACAGTTATGCAAATTCTGAAGAATTTCTTTTACCACACGTTGATGGTCCTTATGTGATAATGGTAGTTGGTGTAAATGGGGTTGGAAAGACAACTACTATTGGTAAGTTGGCTCATCAATTCAAACAATCTGGAAAGAAAGTAGTTTTAGGTGCTGCTGACACATTTCGTGCAGCTGCTGTAGATCAGTTGGTTATATGGTCTGATAGAGTAGGAGTTGATATTGTGAGGCAAGAGATGGGTTCAGACCCCGCATCAGTTTGTTTCGATACTTTACAATCTGCTAAAGCTAATAATGCAGATGTTGTTATTATTGATACCGCTGGTCGATTACACAATAAAGTTAATTTAATGAACGAATTGTCAAAAATTCGTAATGTAATGGGGAAAGTTATTCCTTCTGCTCCACATGATGTTATGCTAGTTTTAGATGCCTCAACAGGTCAAAACGCTATTGAACAAGCTAAACAGTTTACAAAAGCAACTGAAGTAGATTCATTAGCACTAACTAAGCTTGACGGAACAGCTAAAGGAGGAGTTGTAATAGGTATTTCTGATCAATTTAAGATTCCGGTTCGTTACATTGGAGTGGGAGAAGGAATGGAAGACTTGCAAATATTTAATAAACATGAATTTGTCGACTCATTATTTAACTAATGCGAACTAGATCTGTTAAGAAAAATAAAATCAATGTTATTACCTTAGGGTGCTCTAAAAATATCTATGATTCGGAAGTATTGATGGGACAACTTAAGGCTAATGATTTAGAAGTCGAGCACGAATCTGATAATAATGATTCGAATATTGTGGTAGTTAACACATGTGGATTTATAGATAATGCAAAAGAAGAGTCAATTAATACTATTTTAGAACAAGCGCAAAGAAAACAGCAAGGAGAAATTGATAAACTTTTTGTTACAGGATGTCTTTCAGAGAGGTACAAGCCAGATTTAGAAAAGGAAATGCCTAATGTTGATAAATTTTTTGGTACAACAGATCTACCAAAGCTTTTGCAAGCCTTAGGCGCTGATTATAAACATGAATTGTTAGGAGAGCGATTAACTACTACTCCAAAACATTACGCCTTTTTAAAAATTGCTGAAGGCTGTGACAGACCTTGCTCGTTTTGCGCTATACCATTAATGCGTGGAAAACATAAATCTAAGTCGATTGATGATTTAGTTAATGAAGCAAAAGTTTTAGCTGCTAATGGTGTTAAAGAATTGATTCTTATTGCACAAGACCTAACATATTACGGATTAGATTTGTATAATGAGCGTAAATTAGCTGTTTTGATTAATGCATTATCAGAAATTGAAGGAATTGATTGGATTCGAATGCATTATGCTTTCCCTACAGGCTTTCCAGAGGATGTTTTAGAAGTTGTTCGAACAAATCCAAAGGTTTGTCATTATATTGATATTCCACTTCAGCACATTAGTGATAGCGTTTTAAAATCTATGCGTAGAGGCACAACTCACGCTAAAACAGATGCCTTGCTTCAAAAATTTAGGAAAGAAGTACCAGGAATAGCAATCAGAACCTCTTTAATCGTTGGTTATCCTGGTGAAAGTGAAGAATGTTTTCAAGAATTAAAACAGTGGGTGCATAAAACTAAATTTGACAGGTTAGGTGTTTTTACTTACTCACATGAGGAAAATACGCATGCTTTCCATCTAGAGGATGATGTTCCTGAAGAAGTAAAGCATCAAAGGGCAGAAGAAATTATGGAAGTGCAAAGCCAAATCTCTTTTGACTTAAATCAAGAAAAAATAGGAAAGAATTTCAAGGTATTATTTGACAGAAAGGAAGGGGATTATTTTATAGGTCGAACCGAATTTGATTCTCCTGATGTAGATAATGAGGTTTTAGTAAAAGCTGAAGATACTTATATTCGTATGGGCGATTTCGCACAAATAAAAATCACACATGCAGATCATTACGATTTATATGGGGAGCTAGTTGAATGAAGGAAGAGTTCCCATACCATCTAACGAAAAAGTTCACTCATTTAGTGAATGATTATTTGTCAAAATCAAATAAAATATATCATTTCTACAATCGTTACCCTACTATAGAAAACTTTTCAGATCAATGGAAAGAAAAATCTAATCATAAGATAGACAGAAAGCTTCTAGTTGAGGTGTTGAATGATCAAAATCAATCATTGACTCTTTCTTCATTAGTAAGACGTAACATAGACTCTTTATTAGATGAAGACACATTTACTGTCACAACAGGGCATCAATTGTGCTTGTTTACAGGTCCTTTATATTTTGTATATAAGATTATTTCTACAATCAATTTGGCAGAAAATTTGAGGGATAAATACCCAGAAAAGAATTTTGTTCCTGTTTTTTGGATGGCTTCAGAAGATCATGATTTTCAAGAAGTTAATCACATTCATCTTTTTAGTAAAAAACTTGAGTGGCATAATGATCAAAAGGGCCCAGTCGGTCGCATGTCTTTAGAAGGTATTGAATCTGTTTTGGATGAATTGGATGAAATGCTATGTGATCGTGAAGCTACTAATTTATTTAGAGATGCGTACTTGAAGCATTCAAATTTGGCAGATGCGAGTCGTTATCTTTTGAATGCTCTTTTTGGGAAATTTGGTTTAGTTTTAATAGATGGAGATGATGTTCGCTTAAAACATCAGTTCATATCCGTTATTAAAAAAGATGTACTTCATCAAGGTTTTTTTGAGACAATTTCAAAATGCACTCAAGACTTAGATAAAGAATATAAAGCACAAGCTTTTGTGCGGAATATTAATTTTTTCCACTTATCTCATGAAGGTAGAAAGCGATTAGAAGCAGAGGTGTTAGAAAGTGAGATAGATTCAAATCCAGAAGATTTCAGTCCAAATGTATTAATGCGTCCCTTATATCAAGAGATGGTGTTACCAAATTTAGCTTATGTTGGAGGTGGTGCTGAATTGGCTTACTGGATGCAATTAAAAACAGCATTTAAACAAGAGCAGATCCCATTCCCAATTTTAGTTCTGAGAAACTCAATACTTTGGATGGAACAAAAACAAGTTAAAAAGTGGCAAAATTTAGGATTTGATTTTGCAGATTTATTTTTGGATGAGCATACGCTTCATAAACAATACATAAGTAAACAAATAAATTTGAATTTAACCCAAGAGTTGAAAGATTTGAAAAAAGTGTTTGAGAAAATATTGTCTAAAACTTGTGATAAAGGGTTGAAAAAATCGATTTTAGCAGAACAGCAAAAGCAACTGAATTCTTTTGAAAAAATTAAGAAAAAGTTATTAAAATCTGAAAAGAAAAAGTATGAGATCGCTTTGAATCAAATAACACAGCTAAAAGCAAAGCTATTTCCAAATAATAGTTTGCAAGAACGTTACGATAACTTCATTCCTTTTTATTTAAAACATGGGGATAACTTTATAGAAATACTTCAGAAAGAATTAAGCCCACTGGATGCTAAATTTGTAATTTTGAGTCCACAATAAAAAGACAAATGCAACACGAAAAAATCCTGATTTTAGATTTTGGCTCCCAATATACACAGCTTATTGCAAGAAGAGTTAGAGAGTTGAATATTTACTGTGAAATTCATCCATTTAATAAAATACCAGAAATTTCTGTCGATCTGAAAGGAGTTATTTTATCTGGAAGCCCTCATTCTGTTAGAGATGAAAATGCACCAATTCCTAACTTACATGGGATAAAAGGAAATATTCCATTATTAGGCGTGTGCTATGGTGCTCAGCACTTAGCACACAAATATGGGGGTAAAGTATTGCCTTCAAAAATTCGTGAATATGGTCGTGCAAATCTTTCGTTTGTAGATAAAACAAATCCTTTAATGAGGGGTGTACCAGATAATTCTCAAGTTTGGATGAGCCACGGAGATACCATCGAAAGGCTTCCTGAAGGATATAAAACAATTACTTCAACTAAAGATGTTGAAGTTGCTGGTTATCAAGTAATTGGCGAGGATACATATGCTATACAATTTCATCCAGAGGTTTATCATTCAGTGGATGGTAAAACACTTTTGAGTAATTTTTTGGTTGATATTTGTAGATGTTCTCAAGATTGGACTCCAGCTTCTTTTGTAGAAGAAACAGTTAATTATCTGAAAGAAAAAATTGGAGATGATAAGGTGGTTTTAGGTCTATCAGGAGGAGTAGATTCTACAGTTGCAGGTGTACTTCTAAACAAAGCTATAAAAGATAACCTTTATTGCATTTTTGTAGATAATGGTTTGTTACGTAAAGATGAGTTTCAAAATGTTTTAGATCAATACAAAGGAATGGGCTTGAATGTAAAAGGAGTTGATGCTAAAGATCGCTTTTATGATGCGTTGGCAGGATTGAGTGATCCTGAAGCAAAGCGTAAAGCGATTGGAAATAAATTTATTGATGTCTTTAATGATGAGTCTCATCTGATTAAGGATGTTTTTTGGTTAGCGCAAGGAACAATTTATCCTGACGTAATTGAGTCAGTATCAGCAACAGGAGGCCCATCAGCTACTATTAAATCGCACCACAATGTAGGTGGTTTACCTGATTTTATGAAGCTTAAAATTGTAGAACCTCTTAATACATTATTTAAAGATGAAGTTCGAAGAATTGGTCGTTCTATGGGAATTTCTGAAGATTTATTAGGAAGACATCCTTTCCCAGGACCAGGATTAGCAATTCGTATTTTAGGAGATATAACACCAGAAAAAGTTCGTATTTTACAAGATGTCGATCATATTTTTATTTCATCATTAAAAAAAGCGGGGTTATATGATGACGTTTGGCAAGCCGGAGCTATTTTCCTACCTGTTCAATCGGTGGGAGTTATGGGAGATGAAAGAACCTACGAGAATGCTGTTGCATTAAGAGCAGTATCCTCAACCGATGGAATGACGGCAGATTGGGTGCATCTTCCATACGAATTCTTGGCCAAGGTGTCAAACGATATTATCAATAAAGTAAAAGGAATAAACCGAGTGGTTTACGATATCAGTTCAAAACCACCTGCTACTATTGAGTGGGAGTAATATATTTTCTAAATAAAGGTTTAATACTTATGAAGTACCTATTTTATTTTTTTATTTTTTTTATTGGTTTAAGCTCTCATGCTCAAATAGTAAAAGATACTACTATCAATGGTCGTCCATTTGTATTACATATTATTCAACCTCAAGAAACACTATACGGTATCGCAAGAGAATATAGTGCAGAATTGAATCAAATAGTAGTTCAAAACCCCTCAGTTATTCAAGGTTTAAAGGTAGGAATGAAAATATTGGTTCCTTTACAAAAACCTAGAGAAGAAGTAGCAAAAAATAAGTCAAAAAAAATTAATTTTTTTAAGAATAAAAAAAAGACAAGAAATCTAAAGCCTGCTGTTGTTTTTTCAGATTCTTCCATTTTAAAAGCAGCTCTTCTATTACCTTTCTATTTGGATATGAATGATACGCTCGATGCGCATAATGATGGCAAAGAATTAACTACTATCTTTCCTAAATCGAAAGCTGCCATTCAATATTACTCAGGAGTATTATTAGCTTTGGATATGTTGAAATCTTCAGGTTATAATGTAGACCTCAAGGTTATAGATGTCCCTAACGACTCGGTTTATATGAGTATTTTAGATTCAACAATCTTAGATGATAGGAGTTTAATTGTCGGACCTTTGCATGCTAATCAATTCAAGAAATTAGCTAATAGATATGGATTAGATACTAATAGAAGATTGGTCTCCCCACTTTCTTACAAAAATGTAATTAAAAATCATGGAAACACATATCAATTTGTTCCATTTTCTAATGTGCAGATTGATTCGATTGTTTCTTTAGTTGCAAAGAAGTACAGCTCTGAAAATTTATTAATTATTGGAAGAGAGCAAGAGATTGGTTTAGTTAGGAAATTTAAATCCTCAATTTCTTTAAATTCTGATCTTAAATACAAATCGTATACTGTTTCAAAAGATCTTCCTGAAAAAGAAATGATAAAGCAAAAGTTGGATGAGTCCGAAAATATTGTGTTAGTTGCTTCTAATAATAGAGCTTTTGTTAGTAGAGTTATTCCAATATTAGCTTCCATGGAAGATACATTATTTACGGTTTATGGTTTAGAATCATGGAATCGAATAACTTCTTTAGATGAGATCGAATTAAATCTATTAAATGTACATTACCCTTCTGTTTTTTTTCATGATGAAAATCAGCTTTTTAATGGTTTTAGAGATAATTACTATTATCGTTTTGAAGAATATCCTTCTAAATATGCATATGCTGCTTATAAGCAGTTTTTATTTTTAATTGATGATAATTTTTCAGAGCTTTATGATTTTCAGAAAGTTGAAAATCAAAAAGGTTGGATAAATACACGATTTCCTATTGTTTTTATTCAAGACTTCAAACAGCAAATCTTTGATAATTAAATATTTCTTTCTTTCTTTCTTGTATTTTTGCAAATAATAGAGTTGTATATAAACAAGTGTTTAGATTAGTTATAATATTTTTAATAATACCATATTTTGCATCTGCTCAATATTGTAACTCTAATGCTACTACATTTAATTATTCTGAAATAATTGAAGAAGTTCAAATAGGAAATGTTGCGACTCAATCGAACCAATGCGCACTTTATACAGATAACACAGGATTACAGATGCCAACATTCCAGCCCGGAGATATTATTCCCATTGAAATAAATACACAAAAGTGTAATGGATGGTGGTTTTGGAATCTTTATAATGCTAGAGCATGTAAAATTTTTATGGATTGGAATGATGATGGTGACTTTTTTGATGCCGGAGAAACTGTTTATCAATCGTTTGCAATTCCTAACGATTGGACTATTACTTTTAATACTGATATTACTGTCCCAAATAATGTTCAGTGTACAAACGTAAGAACTAGAATTGTATATGCAAGAATGGTTAATCCTTATCCTGTTGTACCGGCTACAATACAACCATGTGGTACTTATCCATTTGGAGAAACTGAAGATTATATTATTCCAATAGGCAGTTGTTTTAATATTGATGCTGGTATTGATCAATCGATTTGTGAAGATGATACTACCACACTAAATCCACAAATTGTTTCAGGTGCAACTTATTCCTGGAGTCCAAATTCCCATATATCTAATATAAATATTTCAAATCCAAGTGTTTATCCTAGCTCAACAACTACATATGTACTTACAGTTGACTCATCAGGATTTATTTCATCAGACTCAGTAATAGTTTCCGTTAGTCCCAATCCCGTAATTTCTTTAAGTCAAGATCAGACAATATGTAATGGAGCAACCCCATCGGATATTTCAGTAACTAATATTTCTGGCGCTACATATTCTTGGACTCCCACAACATTTTTATCAAACCCCATAAGTAATCAGACGTCTTTTAATTCATCTTTAACAAACTCAATTACTTATTCTGTAAATGTTAGTTCGGGTGTATGTAATTCAATTGATTCAGTTCAAATAAATGTCAATCCAATTCCTACAGCAATAATAACTGCTACGCCAAACCCAGCGTGTATTGGAGACGATATTCAGTTATTAGCTAACACATCAATACCCGTAATTAGGTACAGGTTTCAATTTAATAACTCAAACACTTGGCAAAATATTACAACAATAAACCCGGGTGGTTGGGGCACTACTAATCCAGTAATTTTTAATAATATAACAACAACAACACAATTTAGAGTAAGAGTTAGAGAAGATTGGGGTTGTACAACAGGTCCATGGTCACCTGTTGTTACTGTTCCAATTTCTAATATAACTGTACCACCAATAATACATAACTAATGAATCATTTAATCTTTTTATTATGAACAACTTTAAAAAAATAATAGGAGCTATTTCTTTATCCTTTGTAATCTTTCAAGGGATGGCACAAAGCACTATAAATCCAGACTCTGTTTGTTTTGGATCTACATCTGAAACTTATTGGATCACAAATAATCCAAATTCAACATATCAATGGAATATAGACCCATCAACAGGCGGTATAATAACATCAGGTCAAGGAACAAGTTCTATTGATATTGATTGGTCAGCTACATCTATTGGCTTACACAATGCTGCAATTACTCTTATTGAGACAGATAATGCTACTGGTTGTTCCGATCAAATCTCTTTAGACGTTGAAATATTACCTTTGCCAACTGCTACAATTGGAACTGATGTAACAGCATGTGAGGGAGGTCTAATTCAAGATTTATTTGCAATAGGAGCACAAGTAACTTGGTACTCTGACCCTGGATTGATCAATCAGGTAGGTACTGGAAATTATTATTCAACTGGACAAATTTCGCCTGGAACATATACATATTATGCAACAGAAACACTAAATGGTTGTGAAGGACCATCAATTCCAATTACCTTGACTATTTCATCAAGCCCAACAGTTGATGCTGGTCCAGATAATTCTATTTGCCAAGGTGATATATACACTTTGAATGGTTCTGGAACGAATAATAACGGTTATGTTTGGTCTACTTCTGGTGATGGAACATTTTCAAACATAAATGCTGCCAATCCTTTATATACTCCAGGAGTTAATGATATTGCTAATGGTACTGTTATTTTGACTTTGACAGCATTAGGAACTGCTCCGTGTGGAGATATTTCTGACGATATAGTTTTAACCATTACACCAGCAGCAACAGCAAATGCAGGAATAGATGCAAGTATTTGTGATGGTGATACGTACGTATTGGCTGCATTAGCTACGAACTACAGTCTTGTTACGTGGTCATCATCTGGTGATGGAACATTCTCAAATGTAAATATTGTGAATCCGGTTTATACCCCTGGTGTAAATGATATTGCAAACGGAACATTAGATTTAACTATTGTAGCATCTGGAAATGGAACATGTGCTGACGCAATTGATATTATGACAATAACTATTAATTCACTTCCAAATCCAGGACCAATACAGCATAACTAATAGTATTGAGAAAACTGTTAATAATATTAAGTTTCTTGTTTAGTTGTGTAGGAGCAACGGGACAAACCATACATCTTTGTGAGGGAGATACTTTACAAGAATATTGGGTGATTGCTAGTGATTCGACAAATACGATGCAATGGAATTTTATTGTTGGAGATGGGGCACAATTTGTAGGATCGCAAAACAATTCTAAAACAATAATCGATTTTCCTGTTGCAGGAACCTATGTTTTACAGTTTTCAGAGACTAACTCCTACGGATGTGCAGCAGAAGTAACTTTAGATATTGTCGTTCATTCGTTACCTTCCCCTTCATTCTCTTATGAAGAATTATGTGTAGGTCAATCAATTACTTTTCAGAATACAACTCAATCAAGTTCTAAATTAGAATATGTCCAATGGGAAGTAAATGGTTTAGTTGATACAGCTTATGATATTAGTAGTACATTTTTACATGATGGCTTATATCCAATAAGTTTATATGTAGAAGATGAGTGGGGTTGTGGTAGTACTTACTCTGAAGTTCTAGAGTTAAATCCAAATCCCAAATCCGATTTTTACTTTACCCCATCAGATCCTTCTACAACTAATCCTATCGTACAGTTTATAAATTTATCTACTCCTAATACACAAGCTTTATGGAGTTTCGGAAATAATAATACAGCAGATGATTGGAATCCAACTCATGTGTTTGAAAAAGCTGGATGGCATGATGTACTTTTAAAAATTGAAGATAATAATGCCTGTCAAGATTCTATTCAAAAATCTCTTCTTATTAAAAGTGATTTATTATTTTACGTACCTGATGCTTTTACTCCAAATTTTGATGGCGATAATGATATTTTTGGTCCAAATGGTTTTGAATTAGAAAGACTACAATTTTTCAGTCTTAAAGTTTGGAACCAATTGGGTGAATTGATATTTGAATCTGAAAATATAAATCAGTTTTGGGATGGTAAAACAAAATCAGGTTCAGATGCTCCCATTGATACATATGTGTGGAGTATTCGAATAATTGATGAACTAGGCAAGCTAACTCATCATACTGGAGTAGTAAATTTATTAAGATAAGCTATCTTAAATCAATGACATCAACATTTGGATGTTCGTTGTAGTTAAATTGAAAAAAATCGTTGTCAAATGATTGATTTACTTTGAATAAATTCACGTCATAAGTATATTTTCCGCCGTTTTTATCAAATAATGTAAAACCATCTATTCTCGCCTCCTTTTTATTAATACGAAGCTCGACTTTAATAAATGAACCGCTTTCTTCTGGAATCAAATCAATGATGTATAAGTTGGAATTTTCTGAAATAAATTGTGTTTTATATCCTTCTTGATAAATAGTAAACAGTTTAGAGGGATTCAAGCTTTCTTCTTCCTCATCTACTTCTGTAATTTGCACTTCATTCTCATCAATTAAGTGAATCCAATTACTTTCACCATTTGATATAATCGTTTGTTCTTTTAATTCAAGTCTATATAAATCTCCTTGTAGAAATAATACTCCCTTTTGACTTTCATTTATATCCGCTGCTTCACTAATGATGGTATTTGTAAAATGTGCTTCAATGTTAGAATAACTAGCTGTTTTTTTACTCACTTCATTCAAAATTTCATCAGCTTTATCTTGTGAAAATAAAAAGCTTGGTAATGTTAAGAAAATGAAAAGAATTTTATGCATTATCTTTATTATTTAAATTGTTAAGTAATTCTTCTAAAGCCATTTCATCAGGAATCAACACTTGTCTAGCTTTACTTCCCTCAAATGGCCCTACAATTCCAGCCGCTTCTAATTGATCAATAATTCTTCCAGCTCTGTTGTATCCTAATTTTAGTTTTCTTTGAATCAAAGAGGTAGAGCCTGATTGATGTATAACTAACACTCGAGCAGCGTCTTCAAACATAGCGTCTTTATCATCTAAATCTACATTTGGATTTCCACCTTCTGCATCTCCGATGTATTCTGGCAATAAGAATGCCTCTGGATAAGCTCTTTGATTACCAATGAAATCGGTAACTTTTTCTACTTCAGGAGTATCTATAAAGGCGCACTGAACACGTTTTAATTCACTACCTAAAGCAATTAGCATATCTCCACGGCCTATTAGTTGATCTGCACCACCAGCATCTAAAATAGTTCTAGAGTCAATTTTAGAGGTTACTCTAAAGGCAATTCTTGCCGGGAAATTTGCTTTGATAACACCGGTGATTACATTTACTGATGGCCTTTGAGTAGCAACAATTAAGTGAATTCCAATTGCACGGGCTAATTGTGCTAAACGAGCAATTGGTGTTTCTACCTCTTTTCCAGCAGTCATAATTAAGTCTGCAAACTCATCAATCACCAATACTATATAAGGAAGATAGCGATGACCATCATTTGGATTTAACTTTCTTTCGATGAATTTTTTATTATACTCTACAATATTTCTGCATTGTGCATTTTGAAGTAAATCGTAACGTTGATCCATTTCAATACACAAAGAGTTTAATGTATTGATGACTTTCTTTGTGTCAGTAATAATGGCTTCGTCTGTATCTGGAAGTTTAGCTAAAAAGTGACGCTCTATTTTATTGAATAGAGTTAGTTCTACTTTTTTAGGATCTACTAATACAAATTTTACTTGAGCAGGATGTTTTTTGTAAAGTAGTGAAGCCAATATAGCATTTAATCCTACTGATTTACCTTGTCCTGTAGCACCTGCCATTAATAAGTGAGGCATTTTAGCTAGGTCAGCAACAAATGTTTCATTTGAAATAGTTTTTCCTAATGCTACAGGAAGTTCCATTTCTGAGTTTTGAAATTTATCAGAAGATAAAACAGCCTTCATTGAAACTGTTGCTGGGTTTTGATTTGGCACTTCAATACCAATTGTTCCTCTTCCAGGAATTGGTGCAATAATACGAATACCCAAAGCAGACAAACTTAAAGCAATATCATCTTCAAGGTTTTTAATTTTTGAAATACGAATTCCAGCTTCTGGTACGATTTCATAAAGAGTAATTGTTGGTCCAACTGTAGCGCTAATAGAGTCGATTCCAATTTTATAATTTGCTAGTGTTTCTACAATTCGATTTTTGTTAGCTTCTAATTCCTCTTTGTCAATTTCAATTTTACCACTTCCATAATCATTAAGGAGTTTTACAGATGGTATTTTGTAATTAGATAAGTCAAGCGTTGGGTCGTAGTCACCTAATTCTTCTAATTTATTTTTAATTTCTTTCTGAGAAAGTGTTTCCTCTTCGTTGGCTTGGTTTACTTCGAATGCTAGTTCAACTTCTTCTTTTATTTGCTCCTTTGTTTCGGTTTGTGTTGATGCTAAAAGCTCATCATTATTAAGCAAAACAGGTTCAGGAATTTCTTCTTTTGTTTCCTCTTCAAAAGATCGTTTAGTAATGATAGGTTCTTCAATTTTGCTTTCCTCTTCAACGTCTTCTTGAGATACTTTTTTTCGTAAAAAACTAGGGTTGAATTTTACTATAACAAAAGCGCTTAAGCTAAAAAACAACAACAAAACTGTTCCTATTTTTCCTAGCCATGTACTGAGCCAAATATTCATCTGAAAACCAAAGACACCTCCAATAATTGAAGGCTCGGTAAAAAAACTTAAACAAATAGAAATCCAAATTATAGAAAATAGTGCATTTGAAAATAATATTTTGAAACTACAAATTTGTTTTTCAAACGTAAGTTTGATTCCTATTGTAAAGAAAATGAAAGGAAATATAAAAGAGGAAATTCCAAATCCATTATAAATAAAATGATGTGCAAAAGTGTGCCCCAAGCTTCCACCGAAATTTTGAATTTCCTGAGTAAACTTACCGATTTTATCTTGATCTATTCTGCCGTTGAATAAATAGGAGATAAATGAAATTAAAAGGAAAGTGGAAGCAACTAAAAAGAATAAGCCAGTAATTTTTCTTATTCTTTCATCTCTTAAAAAAGAAATAATATTATGAAAATTGCGCTTAATGATATTTTCTTTCTTTTTTTTGGCCATTTTACCATTTCATTTTTTCTTTGTTTAGAAAAGCAATAATACCTTTTTTGCAGTCATTTGTTTCTCTAGCTTTAGCATTCATCTCTGCTGCCCAATTAAATCCTTCAGAAATAGACTTGTCGCTCAATCCATTAATAAGCTCTTTTGTTAACGCAAGTGATTCAGCAGAAGTTGTTATTACCAGGCTTTTTGCTATATCCATAACGCAGCTTTCCAAATTTTCTTTTGTACAGACTTTGTTGATGAGTCCAAAATATTTGGCTTCTTCAGCTGAAACAATTTTTCCGGTAAGTAATAGTTCTTTGCTTTTTGTAATACCTATTTGCTTTAATAAAAATACGCTAACAATAGCAGGAATAAAACCGATTTTCACCTCCGAATAACCAAATTTAGATTCTGTTGTAGCAATAGCTAAATCGCATACACTTACCAAGCCACATCCACCAGCAATAGCGTGTCCTTGTACTTGTGCAATAACTACTTTGGGTAATGTGTAAATCTTCTGATAAAGTTCCATTAAATGAGTAGAGTCAGCTAGATTTTCATCATAATTTTTAGATTGTAAATCTTTTAAATATTCAAGATCTGCCCCAGCACAAAAAGCATCTCCTGTAGCTTTTAATACTATTACTTTACAATCGGCGTCTTTTTCTGCATATTTAAAAGCTTCTTTTAACTCACTAACGAAAAGTGCATTTAAGGCATTTCGTTTTTCAGGTCTGTTAAGAGTAATAAAACCAACTCTTTCTTCGCAGTTATAATTAACAAAGTTCCAGTTCATATAAGAATGAAAAAAGCTTTTCAAATATATTCAAAAATAGCAGTGTAAATAATGTTTGTTACAGATTTTATTAAACCCTAAAGTATCATTAAATTTGCCCTTCAATATCAAGAGATGATAATATTAAATATTCAAAACGAAACTAGACAATTAGAAGCAGTCGTTTTAGGTATTGCCGATAGTTTTGGTGGCACACCAAGTCTAAAAGCATGTTATGATCCAAAGTCTAAAGAGTATGTGAAAGCGGGCACTTTTCCTAAGGAAGAGTCAATTATTCCCGAAATGGAAGCAGTACGTGATGTTTTAGAGAATTACGGGGTGAAAGTTTATAGACCCAAGGAAATAGAAGGCATTAATCAAATTTTTGTTAGAGATATAGCTTTTGTTATTGATGATAAAATAGTTCTTCCAAACATAATTGAGGATAGAGTAGACGAGTTAAAAGGTATTCAGGCGTTGATAGATGATATTGATACACATCAAATAATCAAAATGCCAAAAGAAGCAAGAGCAGAAGGAGGAGATGTAATACCTTGGAATGAATACTTATTTGTGGGTTATTCAGAAAAAGAAGATTTTAAAAAGTTCCAAGTGGCGCGAACTAACAAAGAAGGTGTTGCCTTTTTGCAAACTACTTTTACAAACAGAAAGGTAAAAGCTTTTGAGCTGAAAAAATCAGACATTAATGCTAGAGAAAATGCCTTACATTTGGATTGTTGTTTTCAGCCGATAGGAAATAATCAAGCAATTTTGTTTGAAGATGGATTTAAGCATAAAGAAGATGTTGCTTTCTTAGTAGGTTATTTTGGTGAAGAAAACATCATTAGAATTACCAGGGAGGAAATGTATGAGATGAACTCCAATGTTTTTTCCATATCACCAAAGGTGATCATCTCAGAAAAGGGATTTGCCAGATTGAATAGTGAGTTAAGAAATAGAGGTTTTCAAGTTGAGGAAGTTCCTTATGCTGAAATTGCAAAAATGGAAGGTCTGTTGCGTTGTTCCACCATGCCTTTAAGAAGAAGATAAATGAGTCAAATTACGAATCATATTATGATGATACAGCCTGTTGGTTTTCGATACAACGAGCAAACAGCTGTTAATAATTATTACCAACAATTAATAGAAGGAATGACTCCTGCACGAGCACAAGAAAACGCATTGCAAGAGTTTAATTGTTTTGTAGATAAATTACGCGCTAAAGGGGTTAATGTGGTAGTGATACCAGACACTAAAGATCCCGATACTCCAGATTCTATTTTCCCAAATAACTGGGTGTCTTTTCATGCAAATGCTGTGGTAGGTCTGTACCCTATGTGTGCAGAAAACAGAAGATACGAGAGAAGAGAAGATATACTTGAAACATTAATAGATGATTATGGTTTTTATATTGAGGAAATAAAAGATTTCACTGATTTTGAGGAGCACGATAAATTTTTAGAAGGAACTGGAAGTATGATTTTGGATAGAGAAAACAAGCTGTGCTATGCCGCAATCTCTATTCGTACAGACGAGCAAGCTGTTATTCATTTTTGCGATGAGTTTGGTTATGAGCCTGTTTGTTTTACTGCTAAACAGGATGTGAATGGAGAGCGACTAGCAATCTATCATACCAATGTAATGATGTGTGTTGCAAACGATTTTGCTATTATTTGTTTAGATACAATTGATGAGCCAGAAGAACGTCAAAAGGTTAAAGACTCCTTAACTACAACAGGAAAAGAAATTATTGAAATTTCTGAAAATCAAAAACACCGATTTGCTGGTAATATGTTACAGGTAATGGGAGATAAGCCCTATTTGGTGATGTCAAAATCGGCACATGAAAGCTTAACAGATACGCAAGTTGCATCAATCGAAAAACACTGTCCAATTATTTCTAGTTCCTTAGATACCATAGAAGCATGTGGTGGAGGGAGTGCTAGATGTATGATGGCTGAGATATTTTTACCACAAGCATGATAGAACAATTGCTACATAAAGCTGTTGAAAAAGCATTGCATTCGCTTTACGGAGCAGAAGGACTTTCTATACAGTTTCAAAAAACGCGAAAAGACTTTGATGGAGACATTACATTGGTTGTGTTTCCTTTTTTGCGTGCCTCTAAAAAAGGTCCAGAACAAACAGCAGACGAGCTAGGTCAGTATCTGAAAGAGAATATATCTGAGGTTTATTGTTACAATGTGGTGAAGGGATTTTTGAATTTATCTGTAGATAAAAGCTATTGGTTATCACAATTCAAAACCCTTTATAAAGCTGAAAATTATGGAATAGTACAAGTTTCTGAAGATGCTCCAACCTTTTTAATTGAATATTCTTCACCAAATACTAATAAACCTTTGCATTTAGGCCATATCAGAAATAACCTTTTAGGATATTCTGTTGCTGAAATCATTAAAGCAAGTGGTAAAAATGTAAAGAAGGTTCAAATCATCAACGACAGAGGGATTCATATATGTAAATCGATGGTAGCTTGGCAACTTTATGGTCATGATGAAACCCCTGAAAATGCAGGAGTAAAAGGAGATCATTTTGTTGGAAAGTACTATGTGGAGTTTGATAAGTATTATAGAGCAGAACAGGCTAACTTAATTGCACAAGGAGTTAGTGTGGAAGAGGCTGCAAAAAAAGCGCCTATTTTCTTGAAAGCTCAGGATATGCTTCGTCAATGGGAAGCCAAAGAACCTAGCGTTTATGCACTTTGGAAGAAGATGAATAATTGGGTATATGACGGTTTTGCAGCAACTTACAAAAGACTAGGAGTAGATTTCGATAAAAACTATTACGAAAGCAATACTTATTTGCTAGGAAAAGAATTAGTTCAAGAGGGATTGGATAAAGGAATTTTCTACCAAAAAGAAGATGGTTCTGTTTGGATAGATTTAACAGAAGACGGATTGGATGAAAAACTAATATTACGATCTGATGGAAC
>Ga0160423_10001347_pt1 | contig 20571 bp, 24 predicted proteins | sample CRUFie14St8metaG_FD_108191 | JGI IMG/M metagenome (GOLD analysis project Ga0160423, IMG submission 108191) | Marine microbial communities from the Costa Rica Dome - CRUD Field 142mm St8 metaG | ecosystem: Environmental > Aquatic > Marine > Oceanic > Photic zone | place: Costa Rica: the Eastern... | reverse complement strand
GAAGTTGTTTGAGCATAACCTCCACCACTAACACTAAAAGCTGACATACCTATTAATGTATAACTAGCGTCTGTAACATTATACCAAGCTACATTATGTTCATTTACAACTTTAGCAGGAGCTATTGCATCTACTATGTATGTTCCACTTGGTAGGGTTACTCTATTAGCACTTAGTGATGCTCCAGAGATTTCATTTGTTAAAACAGTATTTAAATTCCTTTGTTGATAACCTGCTGACGCAGCTCCTCCCTCTGTGCCACTTGATTTCTGATCTTGAACGTGTAACAATGCACTTTCATAAGCACCAGAAATACTTGGAGTTGCAAAACTATTATCACCTCGTAAAAATGTTGTAGCATCCTTAGTGCCTGTAGCTGATAACTCACCTAATCCTACACTACCACTTGCTGGATTTATCGTTCCCACCGATCTGCCTAAGTAGATACAGTACATATCATCTGAACTGCTTGTCGCTGCTGTGAGAGTTAATGCAGTACCAGATGCACTATAAGCATAGGTTGGCTCTTGTCTTACATTGTTTATAAATAAAGCTATGTCGTTAGCTGAACTAACACTTTGAGATAAGGTGTAGTTAGTGGTGGTACTTGTAGTAAAATCCTGTTTAGCTAGTGTTTGAAATGATGTTGATGGTTGTACTCCGATATATGGCAATGTTATCTCCTATGTACTAATGGCATCTACAGTTGAAACCCAGACATCCACAGAACTTGCTGTGTCACTTATTACTTTTAAGGCATCGCCAGATTCTACCACAAACTTAGCTCCACCATCCAATACTTGTAATGATGATCCAGAAGGTATTGACACATCCTTCACCAGGTAAATGTCGTTTGACCCATCGTTAATATAACAGGAAGCTGTGATCGCATTTGTCGTTACATTAGCCAGACTAATCCCAACTACTGTATCATAACTATTTGCAGTAAATAAAGTAGCAGCTCCTGTGCCTACTGCGTTACTTGTATATCTTCTAAAATTTTGTGCCATATTATCTCCTATATTTATATCATAAAGCAATCGCCATGGCTATGACAAATCCGTTTGTAGCTTCACCATCAACTCCGTCCGTTCCGTCAGTGCCATTTGACCCCGCAGGTCCTGCCGCCCCTGTTGGTATACCTAACGTCAGACTTAATGTATCTCCACTTACGGAAGCCGATCCTGTCGCACTAGCTCCTGCCGATAGAGTATTGGTAGTAATACTTACTGTAGAAACACCCTTACTTAATAATGTCAAAGCATTACCAGAAGAATTATATCCAATAACCTTGTTAGCATTATCTGAATTACTATCGTTATACGGAACTATTAGGCTCGGTGGAGTTGAACCTGTAACAAACTCTGGTAGCTGTAAGGTCCTATCAATCTTTTCCTCGAACTGCTGAAGAACCATGATAGTGTTATCGAAGTCTGTCTCTAGTGCTGCCGCTGTAAACGAAGCTCCTGTAGAATACACACTTTCTCTCGATAAAGGTTTGTTGGCTAAGATGGTTAGTTTCTGTCCTGTAGTAGGGGCTGAAGAAAAATCCACTGTACCTGTTCCATTAGTGGCTATTGTTACTGTGTAGTTTGCAGATAGTGTTAGTGTAGTCTCACCGAGTATGACCTTTAATTCACTGTCGGCATTGATTTGAAAACTAAAAGCGAACTGTGTTTGTGAGCCATTGGTCGTATATTGCACGCGCCGTGTAGTATCATTTATATCAAAGGTCGCCATAAAAACTCCTATATAATTTATACACTATGTTTATCATTTTTTCAATCAATCCTTTAGAGCGTCCATTCTAACTTTTAATGAAGGATATTTTTTTAGAAGCAACGCTTTTCCACTTTCTCTCGCATCCTGTAGTATATCGGACAATCTATCATACCTATCTTGAAAGTTACTTGTCTGATAATCTGTTTTTCGTATTTCTGAATTTAGTCTAGCTAACAAAGTTTGACCTGGTCTATATCCTTTGTCTCCACTTTGTAAATGTAAATTATTATTTATTTTATTGGAGTTGTTTATAAATAGTATGTGATCGTTTATTTGTTCGGCTGATAACTGTACACCACCAATTTTTGTTTTATGACTTGTAAAAGTACCCACTCTTTTTTCTGATAACAAGTTAAGTTCTTCATTAAGTTTTGAGAATTGTGGATTAGATACTTTTATAGGACTTACAAAATTATAATTTAATCCGTCACTTTGCTGTTTTACTTCACCCCACATATTTAGACCTTTGGGCAAGTCTTTAGAAAAGTTAGGGTTACGACTTTTTGCTTGATTATAAGATTGATAGAATCCTTTTAATACAGTAGGTAATCTAGCATACTCTGATTTTATTAATTGTGTTTCAGATAATTCTGTACTTGAGGCATCTGGGTTTTGTATACGATCCATCAATCCAGAAAAAGCGGTAGCACCGACAACATCAATACCTGGTGTATATAAATCAACCATACCTGTTGCGGTAAACACTACATCGCCTGCCTTCTTACCAAGGAATTTCCCCATTCTTTCTCCGAAACCTTCTGGAACTCCGTAAGGATTACCCGCTGCTTTAACTATTTCTGACACCCCTTGTAGAAAAGGCATATTAGTAGAGTACTCAGCCAAAGCTAAAGCACCATTATAGAATACTTTTTCTAATTCAAGAAGGTCATCTCCTGTTGAATTTTGTGCAAGGTAAGCGTAATCAGCAGCCATAGATAATACAGCAGACATAGGATCAAAACGTGAAAAAGTGTAACCCTTATATGTACCATCCTTCTGCTTAAAGTTTATAGAGTATCTTTCTATATTTTGAGCTGTTAAATATTTTTGTGCTTTTGGATCGGTTGGACCACTACCAACAATTTTTACATTGTCACCAAACTGTCCAGAAGCAACAGCCACCATTGCTGCAAATGTTGCGTTTCCTAACATTAATTTTGACATGGCTCTATCGAATTCTCTGCCAGATGGTACAGGTCCTGGACTTATCTCATTAGCTGCCATTCTATATCTACCGGGTACTTTTGATTTTAATGTTCGATATATAGGAGACCAATTTAAAGTGCTATCAAACGCTTGTTTCATAAGGTTGGTAGGTGTTTTACTAAAAGGAACTATGACTTTCATAAAAGGAACAACATTAACGAATTGTACAGCGTTCGCCCATAGACCTTCTGGATTATTTTGGAATGTTCTAATTTTAGATTCTTGAGCCATTGTATCTTTTATTGTTTGACTAGGATTGATTAATGTTTCTGTGTATTTATCCACACCTATTTGTTTAGCATCTGCTTTAGAAGAACCTGTGCGTCTAGCATTATCGTAAGCTATAGCACTTTCCCTATAAGCCTCCCTATATAAAACAGCTCTCTCAGATATTACTTTAAAAAACTCATCTTCAGATATAAGTAATCTACCAGGCAATCTTCCTAATATACCTAAAGTATCTACAACTGCCATTGGATCAAGGTTAGCAATACTTTTTGTTATGTGAGCAATGTTATCAGTTCTACCTATCGCTCTTCTATTTTTTAAATCTATTTTAGATGTAAAGTCTCCTGCCTCTCCTGTTACCATACTCGATCCAAACCCTTTAAAAGCGTCACCAAGGGCAAACATCATTCCATGCGATTCTGCTGCCACATCAATTCCTAATGATTGACCCATGCCTTGAAACTCTTTTAGAAATTCTTTTTTATAAACCCTGTCACCAACAGGTCCTCTTCTACCTCCAAGAGTTCGTACCTCACCAATTACTCCTGCTAAACCAGATTCTATAACTTGCTGAACTTGAAATAGAGCGTTGCCTGCTGAGTTTACTATATGCGTAACAGGACTTGATAATATACCATTAATAAACAACTCCATTAATGCATCATAAGTTCTAAGTGCTAAACCACTTCTGGCATATTCGGCTCTACCTGGGCTTGGTAAAGATAGGTATGTCTGCGCGTGTAGGTCTATCATGTTATCATCAAGATTATTTACAAACTCATCAATTCTATTTGTATAATCTGAAAGGTTTATGTTTTGTAGTTTTTGTGTTGCTGCTATAGCTCCTAAGCCTCTACCATATTCGGATACTGCTCCAGAAACTTGAGCTGTAAGGTTTGCTTGAACTGTAGTAAGTAATTTAAATTCTTTGAAAATCTCTTCCTTTTTTGCTTGATCTTTAGTTTTTAGTATAAGTTTAGATTTATCTTCTAACTGTTTACCCAACTGTAACATAGCAATAAGACCACCCAATGTTTCTTCTACTTGAGGCACTTCACCACGTTTTCTTTTTAATAATTTATAGGCAATCTTATCAAAACCTGCGGCTTGAGCAGTTGACACCATAACTTCTATTGATTGTTTAGGTCTTCTCAAGAAATCAAATAATTCTTTGTTATCTTCTTTTATTTTATTAAGTAGATTCGCTAAGTTTACCTCTCGATACCCTTTAGCTTTTATAACTAACTTTTCTAAATTTAGACCAGGTCCTTTGTATCCTTGAGTTTCTAAAGCCTCATTTAGAGCTTTTACAGCATCTTCACTAGCTCCCTTAACAATTATCTCACCGCCCCTGCCTTTTGTAATATCATCTTCTGGAATAGAGTATTTACGAACTGATGCTTGCACATCTTCAGCTTTACTTAGTTTTTCTGATAAAAACTCTAAGCCTTTTTTGATTTGCTTAACCATTACTCATTCTCCTGTCCAATAACAAGGGGTGTTGCACTAAACATTGCCATTCCTTTTTTAACTTTTTCTTTTAGCTGTGGTGTAAGTTCTATGCTAAATCTTGTTGCATTTTGATCTAAAGGAGGAGATGATTCAAAAGTTTTTTGAAATTTTATTAATTTATCTTTCTGTATAGCATTTTTATCTAACTTCTTAACAATCTTCTCTGCATTTTTAGGAACAATCTCATCATAGAATTTAGCCACACCTTCATCATTCCATCGATCCATTTGTGCTTTGCCAGGAGTTAGCGATACAAAATCATAACCTTCATCAACTGCTTTAGATAATATTCTTTTTAGAGTTAGCTGTGTCCATTTATCGGTGTCTGTTATGAATGGTGCTTTAGGTGCTCCATGTCGTTTTTTATACATTTCATATCCTTCATCTTGAATGCCCATACGAGCTGCTCTTTCCTCACTTAATTGTGACCTAAACTTTTGACCCCAATCCGATTGAATCTCCTCTATATAAAATACTTTCTTACCATCGCTTGTTGTTCTATCTTTTGTTCTAAAATGAGCAATGACATTTAATTCATCAAAATGACTTTCGTCAAATTGCACTTTAGGATCATTATATTTAATTAAAAACTCTCGGTAATTATCTCCGCCTGGTTCTGTGTATTCTTCAAACCTTGTACCTTCTCCAGGCATCATATCTCCTTCCATTATATCTTCTCTTGCTCTTATTACCGCTTCGTTAAGTGAATATGGAGTATCGGTAGAATTAATAGCATTACGAAAATTACTGCTCTCTGCTTCTGACCTAAATATAGAATAACCTACATCATCATTTCCTGCTATTGTATATCCTGTTTCTGGGTCAACATATTTCATAATAGGATTATCGTCATATTCATTTTTTGCTTGTTCATAGGCATCATCTATTGTAAATTTTGTTGTATCTCCATCATTCAATTCATAGTCTTCAAAAATCTCATCTGCTCGGTTATTTAAATACTCCGGTCCATAAGCATCATCTGCTGACATTGGTCTTTCGCTTTCGTTAAATCTTGATGCTAATCCCCCTAATATGTCATCGCTATTACCAGACAACTCTACCTCATCTAACTCTATTCTGTTTGCGTTTATCTGGTCTTGTATTTCTTGTTTAGTAATCTTGCCTTTGTTAAGAACATCATCTAATCCTAGCCATTCTATCTCATCTGGTTTTACGCCTGCTTTAAGTAATTGTTGGCGATACTGTTGTCCTGTGCCTTTATTTTGTTTTAACTGATTGGTTACTTCTTCTGCTTTAGAGTAAAAGTTAAGGCGGTCTGTTTTTGGTTTTAGATTTACAACCTCACCTTTGTTAGGAGCTAGTTTAGATAAACCTTTGTCTACCATCTTACCCATTTCACCTACACCCATACTAGACATTGTCATTGAACCTTGGTTTTCATCTACTCTTTTTTGTGCTGCTTCTCCCATTTCTTGTAATTTTGGTTTTATAGATTTAGTAATTTTGGGTATAGCCTTAGCACCTTTTACCGCAGTTTGTTCTAAACCAATAAACTCTCCAAGAGTGAAAGCGGCTTTTGCATCTTCCTTCATTTCTGGTGAGTATGTCTCTAAACTATCTACAGTTTTATCCCATGCATCCTTATAAAATTCTGAACCAGGTATTATACCACCTTTAGAAAACTCACTAAACCCTCTGGAGAAAGCATCTAATTTTTTTCCATCCTCTGCTGACACAGCATCCTTAATACCATTTATTAATCCAACTAAATCAGTAGGCAATCCAAGAGTTGCACCTACAGCTCCTGCTCCTGTACCTACTAATGCAGCTCCTACTCTTTGTAAACCGCCACCAATATTTTCTAACAAAGATGGCTCGACATAAGGTTTTAAAACTAACATATCGTTATCATCATAATCAAACTCTAAGTCAGTGCCTAATGCTCTATAGTTGCGACTATCTTCAATATAATCTAAAATATCATCATCATTCATTGCCATACTCTTTTGTATATTCATTTAATTCTAATAATAAAGCTGAAGCATTAATTCCTTTAGAAGATGTAAAATTGTCACGCACCTTTTTTATCTTACCTTTACTAGCACTATTTAAAAGAGTAAGTAGATTCCTGTAATTTTCTAGACTATATTCACCATATTTTTCTGTGTTAATTTTTAAAGTCTGCATTTCTAATATGTAAAGTTCATAGTTAAGTTGAAACTCTGTTTGCTTTTCCTGTTTTATATTTGTAACGATTTCTTTGTTTTGTTTGTTAACATTCTCTTGAAGCCATGCATCAGGATCAAACGCCCTTTGCAAAATTTGTGCATTTCGTTTAGCTACTTTAATTCCACCAAGTAATTTAGCGTATAACCTACTCTCTTTTGTGTTTGGATCGTTTTCAGCTAATGGATTAAATTCTCTTAATTGAACGACTTGTGATAATGCGTCTTTAATTTGATTATCTTTATCCTCCTCTATTTCTTTAAATAATGAATCATAATCTGGTCTAGATAATTTATCTATGTTTTCATTCAACTCTGGAAAATCAAGAATGTTTTTTTGTGCTTTACTTTTTAGATTTTCAAATGTCGAGGCATCGCTTATTCTTCTTTTACCCATAAGATTTTTACGATCGTTTTCTAAAGTTACAACCTTATTATCACTTGGTTTGATATTTCGCATAATTGCTATTTGCTTTTCAAACTCTGAAAAGTTGCCTTCATCAAGAGCGTTGTTAGCTTGTATAGTTGCTGTTATAAATAGTTCGTCTGCTTTTTCATCATCTGAATTATCTATTGCCTCCGCAAAAGAAATCTGGTCTTTTCTAGCCTGCATCATATCTTTGACTAAATCTAGTCTATCCTCTGGTGTAAATTGTCTTAACATAGCATCTATTTTTGCGTTACCTGTTTTTTTACCTTGAGTTATATTTGATGTGTAATTTGCTACTGTTCCTGTTCTCAGCGCAATACTAGTTATTTTTGATTTGTAAGTATCTAAGTATGTTTTGTCTTGGTCTTTTCTTAAAGATATAACTTGTGGTCCTGTATACCCACCTTTACTTATTGCGGTATTAAGTGATAAATTAGTTTGTAATTTACGACTTTCTAATAATTCTTGAGCCATTTGATCTTCAGATTTAAAATCGTCAAGTATACTTTCTACTAGTGTCGGAATGTTTTGCTCGCTATTAATTAATTGAGCTGCTACTGTTGACTCGTTTATCTGTTGCTGCTTTTCAGCCATATCACTTAAATAGCTTTTAAGATGACCAGAAGAAAGTTTAGATAAAGCTCCCTTCATAATTATATGATTTTCTGGACTAACACCTTTTAACATATCCGTGTATCCTACTGTAATTGCATCCAGACCATCCATTACCTCTTCATAACTTTGGTCATTTTGTTTTGCTTGATCTATCAAAGTTACATAATCTCTTGATGCTTGCAACTCTATCTCCGTCATAACATTACCAAAGGCAGTACTCCTAGCTGCTCTACCTTTTAATCCGTATCCTAGTCTATCGGTTACATCCTCTCCTGTCTTAATAGCTTTTTGCAATTCTTCAATAGTGATTGGATTAGCAGCTCCATACATCTCGCCTTCCTCTACTGCTCTTGTCTCCATCTCTTTATAGAAAAAGTTAGACATTTGATTAAGACTATTCGCAAGCTGTGTCATGCCCCTTGCCTGTTGCTCAAACATTCCTGCTTCCGCTGAGGCACTTGGACTATAGCTTGGACTAAAAAATTGTCTTTGTAATGTTCTTCTTGTTGCCATAATTTATCTCATAAAGGAAGCTGTTCCACCTAAGTTTCCTAGTCCTCCTGTTGTACCTGCGGCAGTACTACCAACTGCTAGATTACCCATGACAGGAGTTGTTGTCATAGCCGACCTACCCATTCCAAATTTATTTCCTAAATCAAGTGAAAGATTTGGTGTTAAAGCACTAAACGCACCAGATAGTCCTGCTTGAAAACCTGCCATTGCTAAGTTACCGAGTGCTTGAGTTCGAGCTTGAGCTGCCGCCATCTGACCTCTGTACTCTAAGTATCCTGCTTCTCTGTTCGCTTGTTCTACCGCTAACAATGCATCCATCTCAGTTATACCAAAGTCTAGTGAAGCAGGTCGTAATACTTGTTGCCTACTTACTGTCTGAACTGATCCTACTGTAGGAATTACTGAACTAGCATATCCTCCTGCAAGGTTTGAGGCTAGAGCCGCTTTAGTTCTTCTCAGTATCTCATTGCCTTTTTCTTTAGCTTCTACTGCCTCTACTCTGCCCTGTAATCTTCTGTTACGAGCTTGAGCATTATAAAACTCTCGTTCAGCTTTACCTGCGGCTACAGTACTCCTGTACTGCAATGCAGACATTACTAAACCAATTCCACCAAATACCGCTGACGCACTCATTGACTACCACTCACATTGTATTCTAAACCAAGTAACGTAAAAAACAAGGGCTTAGTTTGGGTGATCTCTATCTGAGCTTCCGTACTAAATCCAAGTATCGGAGTTACTCTTTTACGTCCAGAGAATACTGTCTCAGCAGAATCTAATGTATAGGGAAACTGTTTTAACGGAACTTCCTTACCATTGATCGCAATGTTTTGTGTCTGAAATAAAACAGGACTTGCATCTACAATTCTTTTCTTACGTCCTACCATAGTACCAGAAGAAAGTCTTGGTTCGGCAGGTAATGTTTTAGCTAGGACATCGTAATGTAAACCAACCTCGACATAAGTCGTAGGGATTTGATCTATCGTTATTTGCCCAGACGAAACAGTTTTCGTACCCAGAAATATATCATCCCTAATAACTTCCACAGTTTCTCCTTCCAGGTGTGTAAGACCGGATACTGTTGTTGAGGTAGGCTTAGACCCATCATTACTCCCATCAAAAAGCTGGAAGCTAGCATCAGTAGTTCTGTCATCATCTAATAACTCCACATAATATTTTGTTGTTGAATTAATTGTTCTTTTAACAATAACATATATATCGTTAATATCCACACTACAATCTTCAAAAGTTCCGTCTGTAATAAACTCTGAGGGAGCGACAACCTTTTGTGTTCTATGTATAGAGTATGCTGCAATAGTGCCATCGGTTCCATTGACAATAATTAATAAATCACCATCGTCAGTAGAGGTTGCTCGTCTGAACGTAATCTTCACAGGACTTTTAAGAAGGTGGCTAGATAGTAGTGATATGTTATTAGATTGATAGGATAACTCTACGTCACTAAATAAAAATTCTCGTAAGGCTTTTCCAGATCGCTGTAAGAATATAGTACCACCCTCCGCAGCTACAGGCATAATGTTTTCTTTTGATCCAGATTTAGTGGCTGCTTTTAATGTGAGGTTTTGCGGAGTAATCGGTTCGGACTCAGCCTGCTGAACGTACCACTCATTACCTGTGGTGAATATTTGTAAATCCCTACCACTACGCAAACCTGTAATTGCGTTCACAGTATCCGATGATAATAAAGCAAATATGGCATCATCATCTAGTCCTTCTGATTCTAGAAAATTAAAGAAGTCCGATATCTTACTACCAAACAATGCGGAAGGTAAAGCCTTAGAACCACCAAAATATAAACGACCCTCATGAAATACTGCACTTCTAGGAAAACCTCTATCAGTGCTAAACACATCCTCATACCCAAACTCCAACTCGTAATCACTTTGAGCTGCGGTATTATAGAACGGAACTTCTACATTAGTTTTAACTTTTGTACTTGAGGTTATCTCAATAATCTTAGCTCGACCAAATCCATTTATTACTTGAACATACTGTCCGACCATACTTGTAATTGTAAATGTTGAAGTGTTGTCTGGTTGTGTAGCCCAATTCTCTGAAACAGTGGCTACTTTTGTTGAGTGTACATAATCCGATATAATTCTAGTTTGTCCAGAGCCTGTACCTCCTGTAATTTTTATAGTCGATCCATTATAAATATCATCATGACTCAAAGCTCCACTATGTAACGTAATGGTATTACTACCACCTGCTTGAGCAGTATCGCTTTCACCATCATGAAAAACGTGTGTAGAAGCTGTTACATCGGATGTGCCATCAATAGAGCTTGGTGTAATTGTTCCAGAAGGTGTAGTGGTATTTAAATTAAAAGCAAACTTGGGTGAAGTTAGAGTAATAGTAGTAGCGGTCCACGCAGTATTAGTTGCACCTCTTTCTATTTTCAAAGGAGCTAAATCCTCATTTACAATTATGAGTGTGTCGGCTGATTGCGTAAACGACACCTTATCAAAAGAGATATTACCAAAGGTTAGTGTTAAGTAATTATTACCAGAGCCATTAATGTTAGTTACGAGTGTACCATTGTTAAATACAAACATTCTCGTATTGTTTGAGGATGCAGTAGAAATTTTAACGAAGACTAACATAAACGAATCGGTAGTAGAAAATTCAAATGGGATAAGTCGTATACCCTGTTGGGCTGAAATGCCTGTGCCTAAATGACTAGTAATATCGAATAGAAACTGAGTGCCAGGTCTACGTTCTATAGCTCCTTGCGGAATACACACAATGTTAGTCGCTTTCTCTAAAGCATTTTGATATTGCTGAATATCCACTCTGCCTTTTACGAGAGGGTCAAACTCACCCATAGTAAATGATGATTGATACTGAACTATTCTCGACATTAACTGCGAACCTCAGTAAGTAAATACTGAGCAATGACGGGTGGTGTTTCTCCTGCACCATCTAAGTTAATAGCAGTTCTAAAGTATCCACCTCTATTGTTCTCAGCTACAGTGCCAAGGGCAATCTGTTTATAGTATGCCCCTTTCTCGGTTTGATCTGTAATTGTTTCAGCCAAGTTCCAGGCTAACATATATACAAGGAGTTGTACAAAATACGTTGGTAGTTTACCTTCTACGATATCTTGTTGGTAGTCTACAAATATTTGTTCTCTATCCGTTAATAATGTCTGACCTTGTATTGTCCAATCAGTAATAGGAATAGCTCCTCGATCACTACTTGCATAGACAGTTCTTGGTACACTATTTAACATATCTGGGGGGAGGGCGAATTGATATAGAAAATGTGCAGTGGGAGCTGTTGATAATCGAGAAAGCTGTTCCTTTTTTAAAGTAAAACTCCAAGGATACATTCCTAGAGTAGTTGCTTTAACTTTGGGATATATGATTGAACACGCATTGCCGACAGCAGTTCCGTTAGTAAAGTTTGATATAGTGTCAGCTCCTAGTAGTAGTAGGGATTGGTTTGCTATGCTGACTTGAGTATCTCCTGCTGCCATAAAAAATTCCTTATAAATAAGGGGAGCCGAAGCTCCCCCTATAATTAATCACTATCCGTTACTGCGATAGTTGTTCCATTTGAAACATCAACCACTCCAGAAGCATTGCTTAATACAATTACTAAATTTGCAGTTGGTGTTGCAGAGTCGTGAACATAAATTAGATCACCGACTTTTACTTCATCAGAAACACTATTGAAGTAACCTTCTGTGTTTACAGTTGCGATAGCATCTGCTGAGGTATAAGTCCACATTTGTGGAGCTGATCCTCGTTTGCTCATGCCACCAATAGGATTCCATCCTGTTCTTGCGAATGCCATAATTTACCTCCTAAGACTCTCTACAAGTTACTTGAACTAGACCTGCCGTATCAATAATCGCAGCTCCTGCACTATACATGGCACTTACCAAGAAGGACGTTTTCTCAGGTATGTAGTTTACCTCAACCTTAGGTGCTACTGATACACCACAGCCTGTAGATGACTTATGAAAGAAAAAAGTTTTTCTGTCATTACTGCCGTCCTTGTTTAAGCCGCCTTCGTCTCTATCACCAACAATGTGAAATTGAAAACCCATCATAGTGTTAAGCTCACCTGCGACAAGTGCTTTGATGTTTTGGAAGTCACCGCTAATTGCTCTTTCATCACCAAGAAGACCTGCAAGGTTATTCGCATGAATAACTGCATGACGATCTGTTGGAGGAACATTGGCTGCATCAAGAGCTTTTTTAGCTGCAATGATTTTTCCAATATTCAAATCTGAAGCCCCCGCTGAGCCCGAAGTCACGACCGTATTGGCAATCGTGGTGCCTGGAGTAGCTGCTTCCATTACATCGATTATTATTTGATCTTCTCTCCTGGCAATAGCCTTACCTACGACTTGAGCTAATTCTTGTCTCTCATCAAAGTTCACTTTTGCTTGGTCGAAAATATCGCTATATTCAGCAGCTATGAAATCTGTCATAGTCGCTGTCACTGATCCGAATGAAGTGTTTAACGGAACAACGTCTGTTTGTGGTGTTCTAACTTGAGATACACCTTTCCCGATAGTTGGGAATTTTACAGTTGAACCATTAACATTAGTTCTCATTCGTACAGCATTTCTTAGTACTGCTTCACCCTGGTAGGCTTGTTTTACTTCAGCCTCAAAGAGAGTGATAAATGCAGTTGATAGTCCTGTACTCATTTGTACTCCTTATTAAAGTTAAATATAAAAAACTAATCGCCTATCGGTTATTGAAAAAATTCAGCCTTGGCTACAAGATTACGTTCTTGCAACGACTCATTTCTGAGTAGCCAAACCCGCCCTAGATTAGGGTTGTGAGTTAATACTTTATTTATAACTTTTTTTTAGATTATTTTCAAGTCGAACTTTTTCCGTAGTAAACTACAGGATTTTTATATTCTAAAAGCCTTCGCTTTTTATTGGGAAACCGAGACCCCCTACAACTTTGTAGAGGGATTATATGTTTCGGCTTTTCTTCTTTCATCTATCTTTTGTCGTAATACTCCACAAACTTACGTTCTACATCTTTACGGAATCTTTCATCAGTTCCATAGCGAGGGTCGGCAACTAGAGATTTTAATTCTTCCTCATCCATTCGCTGACCTTCTACTGTTGCAGTAGGTATTTCACGTTCTCCCATCATGCCTCTAAATTTATTTAGAAGTCTCTGACCAGAGGCTGTGCCTCCCCATACTTCGAGTTCATTGTAATCATCCTCAGATAATATACCCTTGTTTACTAGACCTCTGCCCCACTTGACGTTAGAGTTAATAATATTATCGGCATTCTCACCGAGTTTAGTTTTCTCCTCTTGAATATGTATCTCTTCATCCTGTTGAGCTTGCATACCCATTTCAGCAATCTTACCTGCCAATTCATCAAAGGCATCTTGAGGCACGTTGTTATTTTTAGACCATTCCTTAAAAGTATTGACCACAGGATCATCCTCTGCAAATCCAAGTTCCTTAATATTATCTAAGCTATATTCTTTAGGAGCTTTACCATTGCCAGAGTGAAATTTCTTTTCAAGTTCTCCGTATGCTTTGGCTAAACCTTCAACGTCTGGACCATCCTTCTCATGCCAGAATTTTTCTGGAAATGTTTCTGGTCTCGTAAACTCAAGGTTTTCTAAATCCTCTCCGTCATAGATATCTTCTTGTTTGCCTGTAGGCATTCCATCTTCAACCACTTCTTCCGCTTGTTGTTCTGCTTCCGCCATCAAGCCTTTTGACTCCTCTGGTTGTGGTGTCGGTTGTTCTTCTTCTTGTTTTACTTCTTCATTTTCGATCATAATTAGCCCTCCTTATTCTGGTTATTATTTCTCTTATAATCGTATTCTGACCATCTCTATAATATCCAAAGCTATTATCATACCCAGGTGTCCAAGTCGGAGTATCGAGGTATGTGTTCTTGAGATGTATCAGTAATTTTTTCCCATCTTGTGATGAAAAAACTCGTTGATATAATTTATCCAAGTCAGTAGGCTCTATCTTTTGATGTGGGTTAGGTGTCGCATCTAAGCCTTCCCAACCTGGACTATTTATGTTTTTTTGTTGTTCGTTTGTTACTTTCATTTTTATTTGCCCTCCAATATTTTAGTAACTGTGGATCGTAACCATTGTATGTAAAGTTCATTTCATCTTCTTTAGTTTTTTTCTTAACATGGGAAACATGGTTAAAATATATTGTTGTTGTTTTTTTGGTAACATATCAAATTCTTTTTTTGTCATTTGTACTTGCATTATTGCTCCTCTTGTGGCGGTGGAGCTTGTTGCTGCTGAGCCATCATCTGAGCTTGCTCCGCCATAACTTGTTGCATCTGCATTCTCTCTTCGTAAGTAGTTCTAATATCCGCAGGGATTCCCATCGCATCGGCTATGTAGTCGGCTAGCTGCTCTACCTTAATAGTCATCTGACCTGTTGGTCCTAACGAACTAGCTATCTGTGCGTATTGCATTACTTGATTTACTTTCGTCATATTGGTCGCCATAGCAAGTTCACCAATCGGCTGTACCTTAACTTGTAGTCCGTTCACCTTCAGTGGTAATTGAATAATACCGAGTTGATCCATAACTTCGAGAGTTCTCCTTACCACAGGGTACATAGTCTCATTAATCAATCGACCAAAAGCGGCGCCTAAATTTTGCGATAGCTGTTTCATCCTCTCGGCAACTTCAAGTGCAGTTCGAGCTGACATAGTATCTGGTGGCAAAGATTCGTCTAACATAATTTTCTTAATATTCATCCGTAAGTCATTCGCCACAATCTGAGATAACTGAGGATCACCACTTCTTGGTAATGGCTGTAAGTCAGCTCCTCTAGGACCTCCATTAGAGTTGACCGGTATGATCGCACCAGGAACTAGGTTTATTGCTCCAGGATTCAACACTCCAGAATCTACTGCGGTGTAGACTCCTGCAATAGTTAGTGAAGCATTTTTAAGTGTAAGTTCTAACACCCTGTTCAATGTTTTAATATCTGGCAAGGCAGTAAGTACAGGTCCTCGACCATACCTTTCGTTAGCAGCTTTCATGTAACGTGCTACCACCCAAGGAAATGATTTTAACTCTCTATAAACAAGTTCATGCTTACCATTATAATCAACAATCTGATAATGATATTTACCGGTATCCTTGTCGTAGTAAGTACCCTCGATCAACTCAACCATCTCGTTTTCTCGACCTTGATAACTGTTCTTCATATCCTGTGGTATTTTTACATCTGGAAATTCTTGATCTAATACTCCGTAAGGTTTTTTCATCCTACGATATACTTTATCGACAGTGCCGAATGGACCTTCCTCAAAGGTGACTAAGAATGTCGGTACAGCAGTGTAACGAATCGGAGTCACTTCGTCTCCAGGTTGGATCAGCATGATCGCACTGCCTATGGCAAGTTCAAGAAGAAATTCGCCCATAGCCTGGTCAAAATTAGATTGTCGCATAACATCGAACATTCTGTTGTTATAGCTATCTAAAATCTGTTGCGTTTCTATTTTCATTTCTTTTGGTATCTCAGAGCCAGGCACTAGACGACACCACTGACTAGCAGGTGGAAATAATCCACTCTGTAATTTATTCGCAAATTTTTGCGTACTATCTATAGCAGTAGAGTCAAACACTCTCGCCATCTTATCTTGACCTGGTGTATTGGATTCGTAGTACCCATCGTAGAGATTCCTCATGGGCAGGGCATACCTGTATGCGTCTTCGTAAATTGATCTCCAATTATCCTTATGACTATTACTTAAATCGTATTTTCTTTTTAGTTGTTCCGCACTTAGCTTTGCCATTATTTACCTACCTCTTTCATAGCTTTATTGTGAGCTTTAGTAAACGACATTCCCTTTTTCATAAGTAGTCTCATAGTCCGCATGTGTTTTTTAGTATGATGAACTTTGTGTTTATTTAATGTTTTGTTTTGTTTTTTTGTAATAGTCATTATGTCCTCCTAGCTTTCATTAATGCACGTCTTTTGACCCTTAGATTTGCTCTCCCTCTCGGTCTGTTGCTTGATCCTACAAATCGGACTTGATTCGTCCGTATTTTATTTTGCACATCTTTTTCTATACCACTAAAAATTTTATCAAAAGTTTTTCCATGCATAAGATAAAAAAATGGTGGACGATTATATAAATCACTTAAACCTTTTCTACTTGTTTTTATGAAGTCTTCGTATGTCATGTTTATAGTTTTTGTCATTATGATTTCTTATGTTTGTTAGCAAAGTTACGAGCCGACTCTACATTCCTAAAACCCCATGCTCGTAGGGCTAATGCTTTTCTGGTTGGTGTTCCGTCTGGGTTTTTCATAGGACCTTTCATTCCTGCGAAGCGAGCTGCGAAACTAACACGTCTCGGGTTCACTCCCTTCTTAACAGGTGGTTTTAAATTAGCTCCCTCTTTTCTTTTGAAGAAATCTCTTCCTGCTTGAGTCAGACCACCTTTAGGATTTTTGTGTTTTTTTAGCATACTTCATCTTAGAGTTTTTCATAGACATATCAACTTTACCATTCACTAGTTTAGCAAATGACTTGGCTTGATCTACCCCAGATTTATTGTACGGAAACATTTTGGTTTTCATACCATCTTTAGTTTTGTACATTACTTTCGGCATCGTCTCTCCTTTTTTTAGGGTTTCTAATATATTTTTTAGCCATAGTCTCTTGGATTCCTACTTGGACCAAGGGTCTGTTGACCTCCTTGATCTTCTGGTCTTCTACCCATGAAAGCTGTCATCAATCCTTGAGAACCACGTCTAGTTCTTTTACGAGCTGCAATCTCTCTAGACTCTCTGGCTTTAGTTTGCTCCGCCTGTCTTTCTCTACGAGCTATAGCATCAAGCTCTGCTCTAGAAGGACCTGGTGGTGGTGCAGGTCGTTTTGGTGCTGAAAAAAATCCACCCATATCTACTCCTTATCATTAAACAATCGACTCATAATATAAAAGTCAGTTTTATCTGGACCGAACTTTCGTAACAATCCTTCCTCAGTAAAGTAACACTTTTTAGCCCATTTGTATGCTAGGCAATTCTGACTACTAACATTTATCTGCAATCTATGAATATTTAAGCGTTTTGCAACGTATTCAAAAAACTTTAGACTTGCTCTATGAAACTTAAATTTATTTTTGGTTAAATGTTTACATGGTAGTAGCCAAGCCTCATACACTCCTTCCCACAAAGGGAGTATACCAAAACAACACACAATATCTCCAAAGCATACACCACTAAATGATAATCCCTCCATCGGACACGTTTTTATTTTCTCTTCGTAATCTACAAAGCTATTCATGAGAGAATGTTCGGACTCTCGGAACTCCATCATCTTGAGATGCGTATAATGAAACGGAATAAATTTATAATCAACCCCATCCAGATTTGTTGCCTGGTTTAGTTCTTCGCAAGTAAATGTCATTTATTCATTTTCCTTATGTTGCGTATATGGGTAATGCACATACAGAGGCAGAGAAAGTAAAGAGTCTTATGGTCATTGATGTAAGTAAATAGTATCCACCAAAATTGCGAGAACAAACCAAAGTATCCAGAATACTTCCAACCATTGCCATAAAGATAAATAGAAATTATAGCGGTTAGTGTGGCAATAGATTCGACAAACAAATACATCATTGTAACGGATCAAAATCTATTTCTATATCACTCTCGGTCTCAATTACAACTCTTGCACCACATGATAATATAGGTTTATTGTTGCCCCCATAGAAAATTTTAGAAGGTCCTAATATTTTTACATTATGACAATAAGTGTTTTTTTTTCCTTCTTTAACTGTAATAACAGGATCATTAGTTCCATGCTTTTTATTAGCACGAATCTTATGCTGATTTACATGAATATGTTTTTTCATCCCTTCCCTTTCTATTGTAACGGATCAAAATCTATTTTAGCGACCATTGGTTTGAGGTGCGGTCTATTACCCTTAGTCATTCGTCTATGCTCTCCGCCTCCAAGCAGACAATATCCTGCGGCATCTCCAATATGCGAATGCTCATTCTTGTTCGGTGTATCCCTAAATCTTTCTTGCCCTGCCCCAATAGCTACCCTCTTGAAATGATATCCCCCACTTAGCGATTTTCTCAAGCGAACACATTTACGATCTATTCTGAAGCCAGGCTTATTCTCAACTAACCTCGTCATCGGCATTGCTAACGCTTCTCGTCTAGTTCTAAAATCATTAGTGGCAGTAGGTTTGGCAAAGAGTCCATGAGTTTTAAGATGTTCAAAACTTGTATTCTCGAATATCTGGTCACGTTGCATACCTGCCGGATCTCCCCATATCTGTAACTCATGCTTCGGAAAGAATCTATCGATATCCTCTTTCAGCAATGTGCAAAATCTTTCTAATCCCATATCGAAAGTAACAAGCTCATGTAATACATTCCATACACCCTTCGGAGTTCTCTGCGCAAACACAGCGGCAGGTGTTAATCCAAAGTCAAGTCCGATCTGTATTGGTACTCCGTCTAGTATCTGACAATCATCGACCATACTCGCATCGTCATACTCACTCCATACAGGCTTGCCTTCTTGAACATAAGTAAACTTACCCTCGGCATAACAACGTATCCAATCTAGGTTCTTACCACCCAGAAGTTGTTCGTAATATCCGACAGGTAGATTATTGAGATTCTCAGCCTTATCATTCGTCTGCCACCATTTACCTGCGGAATGTACAAAGCCTTGAGCCTCTGGCATTTCTTCTGGCACTTCCTTCGCCTCGAATACTCCAGGCGGTTGTCGAAAAAATTTCCACGCAAACTTTCCTTTCGGTGGTTCTTTCTCGGATAATCTATATATCCAATGATCATCATCGCATGGGTTAGTATCTAGAATAACTCCTCGCCATGTCGGACCACCATCATCCTTCACAGGATATCGTCCTACCCTATGAGTTAGACCATCGACTATTGATTTCGGTAGTTCCCTTGCTTCATTGATCCATCCTCCTGTAACTTCAAGAGATAATAACTTACGGACGTCTTTAGGTTGATCTAGTGCAAGAAAAATTACTTCTAGGTCAATCCCTGCTGCTCCTTCTCGACTCGGTAATTTTATGTGATGTGTTATCGGTGGTGAGTTGCGAACAGGTCCATAGATATGCTCTGGAAATAATTCAAGCCACGTTTTGAGTGTCGTAGTTTTTAACATGGGATACGAGTTTCTTACAATAACAAATCGAGAATACTTGATACCATCTCTCTTACTTGGTTTTTGTTGGACAGCTCTTTTAAATATCTCGGCACAGCAGGCATACGACTTGCCACTACCGACAGGACCAATCATGCCTCTAACAAAAGAGTTGTCATTAAGGAACTTCCATACAGTAGGCGATTTACTAAAGTCGAGTTTTAGTCCTGGTATGTTAGTTGTCATCTTTCGGTCCTACCATTTTTATATCTATGACCGCAGGCTTGTCACCCTCGGACTCTTGATCCAATAGACCCGCACTCTTCGCTAACATCTGTAAAACACGGACCTTATCAACCATCTCGATATCTAACGTACCATCTTTTAAAATACGAACTCTCTTGATAGCTGATAAAGCGTGTTCCGGTATGTCCTTCACGTCCTTGACCTTGGCGATACCACCCTCCCATTCAACGACATCCGATATATTAGCAGTACCAATATTAATCAGCTCACTCGCTAATGCCTCTCGGTTTTTATAAATAACATCGCTGCCCTTGATCTTTCTTTTGATCTGGCGGACACTCGCAAAATTATCTAGACGTGGAAGAACTCTCTTAACCATTAGAACGGCACGTTGTCGTCAAATTGATTAGTAGGTTTTGGCGAAGGAGTCGATCCATTACTATCTTTCTGAGGTAACAGCATTACCTTCATAATCAAAGCACCATTCTTGTCCTTCGTCTGTATCGGAAGAGAATTAAATATAATATCCCATCCTCCTAATTTATTCTGAAACGCTTTGCCAATGTTATGCCAATACGTCTTGCCGTCTTTTCCCTCAAGAGGAACGACAGCATTTAATCTATCAACCATAAAAATCTCCTTGTAAAAAGTTGAAAAATATTTTTGAGGCACCCCCATATACGTATACGCACCCCACCCCCCCTAGG
>Ga0160423_10001346_pt1 | contig 20574 bp, 15 predicted proteins | sample CRUFie14St8metaG_FD_108191 | JGI IMG/M metagenome (GOLD analysis project Ga0160423, IMG submission 108191) | Marine microbial communities from the Costa Rica Dome - CRUD Field 142mm St8 metaG | ecosystem: Environmental > Aquatic > Marine > Oceanic > Photic zone | place: Costa Rica: the Eastern... | reverse complement strand
CAATAGCGCAGCCTTAAACCAATATTTAAGTTATGACGGCGACGGCAACGCAATTGTAAACAACCTTGACTACAACCTCTGGGAATTCAACAAGTCAAAAATAGGCGAACCTATTATCCAATATTGATATTAGTCAATTTCTATATATTTTTTTCGGCAAAATAATAGCATTGTCTTGAATGTGGCCTGTAAGTTGTTTACATTTAATAAATCTAAATACACCCACATGATACGTCTTTCATGCTTTACTTGCTTTCTTTTTTTCACTCAGTTATCGCTCTTTGGGCAAAAAATTAATTGCGGATCCACAAATTCAATCTACAAAAAAAGCGCAGCACAAAATATAATCCCTTGTGATACTAATGAATCTTCAGGTATTTTTACTGAAAGAGCTTGTATTGTAAAAGATTTTGAACAAACTTATGATTATGGAACTAAAAACATTAAATACGTTCCCATTGTTTTCCACATAATACAAAATATCGATGACCAATATAGCACAACGTGGTTTGATGGTATTGAAGACAGAATTTTAATTCACCTCAGTGGTGCAAATCAAGATTTTGCAGGATTAACACACCTAGACTTACAATTGGGAAATAACTTCATAAATTCACTTTATCAAGCTGCTGTTGAAAATACAATTGACACTAAAATCCGATTTGTTTTAGCAAACAAAGATCCTGACGGAAATACAACTAATTCAATTATTAAATATAACCTAACACAAGAACAATACGATAGTTTGTTCCATGCATACGAAGTGGGATTTTGTGGTGATACAGAAGTTACCCAAGAGTTCGCCTATCCCTATCTTGATATTAATGTATCACCTTCAGGGAGCAGCTCGCTCTGCAAGTTTTTTTGGGACACAAATAATTATATGAATGTTTTTATTTTTAAACATGGCCACACATCATATTCTGGTTATGCACATATGCTCAAAACTCAAAGAGCCATAACAATAAATACTTGGGGGTTTAACTATTCATCAAACACAAATAGATATGCTTTGTTAACACACGAATTAGGTCATATGCTTGATCTAATGCATACACATTACTGGGATGGATTCTATGACCCCCCAGAACTTTATCCATATTCACCTCACTTAATTTATGACAATCTTGATGTTTGCAACACTCACTCGGCTCAATTAATAACTGTTTTTGCACCCGATAATACACTATTTACTACCAACACATACAGAGATATACCTGAAAATATTGTAAAGTATGATGTTTCATGGGACAATGAAGAACCTGAATTACATCCCGATGCACATTTGTTGTATGGTTATAATAACCCCAATTTTCCTTATTATACCGATGTAAATTTGGATGAAACAAACACTCTTTCCGATTGCATAAGCCCTTTTAACATCCAAACAAAATATTATAGCCCCGATTTTAATTTTATGAGCTATAATACTCATGGCATAATTCAATTTAGCCCTCATCAAATTTTAAGGATGCATTGCATGCTAGAAAATTACTATGCAGATAATGACGATAATTTTATAGCCGATATCGACCATAACAATCTCTGGTCGCATTCAAGTTTATTAGACCTCGGCATTCTTAAGGGTCCAAACGATAATACACCGTTACAAATCACCAATACTGTTACCTACCACACCCCTGTTACAATTGCTGGGGAAGTAATAATTAAAAATGGCGGCACATTAATTTTAAACGATGATTTAAAATTTTTAGAAAATGGTTGTTTAACAGTTGAAACTGGTGGACAACTGTCAATAAACACCTCTGCCAACGTAAATATTTACAATGAACCGTATAAAATCTGGCTAGATAAAAGTTGTTCGGCCACAGGCACATTCCAATTCCAAATGCGCGCATTGTTAGAAGGCTATTACAACCAATCAACTGCCGAAATGAATACCGAATTGCAAACACTTGGTTTATTACCCTTTGTACAACCCTTTAATACCGCCCCTTGGAATTACAATGGTACCGAAACCGTAGTAGGTCATTCCGCCAACACAAGCGATTGGGTTTTGCTTCGCCTGCACGATGACAACGGAACTATTGTCCAAGAACAAGCCGCTTTAATAAACAAATTCGGTTATGTAACAACTACAACTGGCAATCATATCCTAAAATTCAATAATGCCACACCTAATCAAACGTACAGTGTAAGCATCCACCCAAGAGGGCATTTGGCAGTTATCGCACCAGCACCTTATGGCGGCTTGGTTGACTTCACAAGACCCGATGTCGCAGATGGGATTGAACAAACAAAAGACATAGGCAACATTGAAGTACTATATAGTGGCGACTTTGATGGCAACGGCATCAACAATAACATAGATTTCAATAAATGGGCGCTAAACAATGTAGCTATTTTTCAATACTTAAACCACGATGCCGATGGAAATGGTATCGTTAATAATTTAGATTTTAATCTGTGGAAAATCAACAATTCAAAAGTAGGAGATTCAGCCATCCAATACTAATTCTTTTTAATTAGAAAGCCAAATTCCTACTTTTGCCCAAAACATTGGAATGAATACCGACCACTTTCGCAAGCTTGAAAATATGTATTTAGGCTGCAACCTCAACCAGCAAACCTATAGCGGGACAAAAGTCCATTTCAGCGAAGGGCAAGCCGAAATAATTTGGGAAATTGAACCTAAATTTTATCATGCCCTAGGTGCCATGCACGGCTCGGTTTATTTTAAATTACTTGACGATTCCGCCTTTTTTGCAGTCAACTCCTTAGTTGAAGATGTGTTTGTACTAACTACTAATTTCAATATTAACTTGGTCCGGCCAGCCGTATCAGGCAAACTAAAAGCCATTGGAAAAGTCAAATTCAAATCAAAAAATTTGTACATAGCAGAAAGTGTAATCCACAATGAGCAAGGCAAAGAAATTGGCTTTGGAACAGGGCATTTTATGCGCAGCAAAGTACCATTAACTGAGGACATTGGCTATAAACTATAAAAATTTGTGAATTTAGTAATTGGACACTGAGCCTGCCGAAGTGTCTTTTTCCAATTCTTCGGAAATTTCCCTATTGTCCTCCTTTTTTAAAAGAGCGATCCGACGTATCGGTGGCGGCGTAGCCGACGGAGGATTTTTTACTTTATTGGATTCTTCCTTTAAATCCCCCTGCTCAGAATTTATCAATTCTTCACTTCCTCTTTTACTAAGGCCGGGCCGACGCTTCGGGGACAATTTTTCAGCGTCGGACACTGAGCTTGTCGAAGTGTCCAATTCCAACTTATTAGAGGTTTCGACCTGCAAACCATTTTGAGGCTCAACCTCCACACCTTCGGACACTGAGCCTGTCGAAGTGTCTCTTAACATTCACAATTCATACTTAGCATCTTATAGCAAACACCTAACATTAAATTTTAATAAAACTGCTCGTTTCAACATTACCGTTTAAATACGTAATTCTAACTAAATATCTGCCAGAAAATAAATGTCCGACAAACATTTGATTATTACTTTTTTGGTTTAAAACCAATTGCCCATTACTATTATAAACACTAACTGTTTTAACATTATCGCTATTAATATTAATAACATCGTGTGCTATTGTTGGGTAAATTAAAATGCTTTCGTCAATTGCTATATCGGGTTCAATTATACCATAGGCAGCAAATTTGCAATTATTCTCTAACCAAAATAAACTATACAATCCATTATCATTTTGCATAATAGAAACAATATCCTTATCATCATCCTCATCTTGATCATTAAACACCATTAAATCAAAGTTTTTTACAAATTGTAAACCGTTGGGCACTGAAAAATGCCCCATACCATCGGCCTCAATCCATGAAACGCTATAGCCACTGCTCATAAACAATTCATCTATCCCGTCTTTATTAACGTCATATGCTAAAAGTTCCTCTAAATTAGCTGGGTCATATACTTGATGGTAATATGTTTCTCCTTCATCTTGTTCATTAACTGAAATAGTTACCAAATTACATGAACTTGGACCCGCTGTTGAAAAAACATCGGGTCTATTATTAGCGTCTAAGCTCGCTAATGCCATTACTTTATCATAATCAGATGGGTCAGGACTTAATGTGCCAAATAGCCCAATAGGGCTACTAAAATTAAAACCGCCATTAAGCTGCTCAAAATACATTACACTTTCATAAGCTGAACATATTATATCTTTATCTCCATCTTTATCCGCATCTTCATAGTAAATGTCAACCGTGTTAACATCAAGAAAGATGGCAAACTCAACATAAAATGAAATGTCTCCATAGTTAGTGTAAAGTGTAAGCTTATTAGGTGTTGGATAAGCTAAACTAAAAGAGGTGTTAAACATTAAAATATCAGTAACTCCATCACCATTAAAATCGTCAAAAATTGCTTTACAAGCTCTTGGCTCATCAGTATCAATTAATTTTAGTTCAAATTCATCACCCAAGTTTTCACCAACAATTATTTTAAATATATCATCCTCAAACCACGCAATACCACCAACATCAATATCTCCATCACCATCCATATCGGCAAAATGATATTTTGTATTTGTGTATAGGGCATCTACAATAAAGCCCTGTAAAAACTCAAAATCTCCATTTTCTACCTGAAACCAAAAATCAACACGCTCAACACTATCCTTATTTAGTGTTACAACATCTAAATATCCATCATTATTTAAATCAATTAACTTAATGGGGTTTTGGAGCGCAATTTCATTTGCAAATAAATGTATTTCACTATCTAAACAATCATTAACAATGCCATCACCAACACATTCGCAATCTTCTTGATATAGGTCATTTTCAGTATAAGGGTTTCCATCATCGCAAGCAGTACCTACATTTGCATTTCCATTTTTAACGTTTTCGCAATCATAACAAGTATATACGCATGTAGTATCTAATACACTTGCATTTTCATCATAATTACAGGCATCAATATCAGTACAACCATAGGTACAGTTTGCCCCATTATTTAAAGCTAATCGCAATCTCCACTTTTCATAATTTGTATGTGTATTAAACAAAAAATCATTCCACCCATTATTATCAAAGTCATAACAAAAAGGGTTTGTGGCACTTTCATTATCTGTAATTAAATATTGCCTGCCTATTTCATTGTTCGATACGTTTTCAAAAGCGTACAAACCATTTTTCCTAAAAATTATCTCTGGTTTTCCATCATTAGTAATATCAACTAAACCCTCAAAAACAAAAGTACCAATACTATCAACCAAAACCCTTTCACTAAAAGTGTTCCCCTCATTTTCGTACAACCTAATTTTAAAACTACTAAATGGGTTTAAGTAATTAGTACGCAAAAAATCTAAATCTCCATCATTATCATAATCAACAGCAAAATAATCCTTACTAAACACGCCATCTTCAATCTCTAAAATCCAATTTTCACTAGTAAAACTACCACTTCCATTATTTCTATATTCAACAGCAAATAAATCAAAACCCCCTTCATTATAAATAATTCCGCCACTTAACACTAAAATATCATCTAATCCATCCCCATCAAAATCAACAATCATTTTATTGTGATTAATAACATTGCCTAAAACATTCTCATCACCAAAATTGCCCTCACCATCATTTTCAAACCACAATGTTCTATAAATAGCATTGCTATTTGCATCTATAGTTGGTCCATTTGCTTCGTCAATTAAAATATCAAGATAACCATCGTTATTAATATCAATTTTTTTGTAATGAGCATTAGTTTCAATACTAATACCTGTATAACTCTCAATAAATTGATTATCAGCAACTTGTTTTGAAATATAAACTAAATCATAATACTCAGTCCATTTAGGCATTAAGCCCCATACAATATCATAATCACCATCAGCGTCAAAATCTGCAATCAATAATTTACTTATTGTATTGGCATAAGTATTATTGTTAACTTTTACTTTATTTGAAAAGTCCCCAAACCCATCATTAAAATAGATATAAATATTGGAATTTGAAACAGCAACTATATCATTAAACCCATCTTTATTAAAATCTATAATTTTTTTAACACTAATAAAATTATTGCCATTTCCAATTACAGTTGAAATTGGATTAACACATTGGCTATTAGCTGTTAGTGTGCCATAAACTAAAATTATAATCAATATAAAAAATCGCATAATAAAAGTTTATCCTAAAGAATAGTTACTACTAAAGATACCTTTTTCTAAACACTAAATCAAATTGAAAAATGTTAAACCACCCCCAAATTCTATATACAAACTACTAGATACTTTGTACTAAGCCAAGCTATCTTTGCGCCTTCTTAAAATTGGCATGGCATGGATTACCACTTTAATACGATTGAAGAAAAATGGCAAAATTGGTGGGAAGAAAACAACACCTATAAAGTTGACAATAACAGCGACAAACCCAAATATTATGTATTGGATATGTTTCCTTACCCAAGTGGCAAGGGCTTACACGTAGGGCATCCGCTGGGTTATATTGCCAGCGATATTTACTCGCGCTACAAAAGCCAAAAAGGCTTTAATGTGCTACACCCCATGGGTTTTGATGCCTTTGGCTTGCCTGCCGAGCAATACGCCATCGAAAAAAACATGCACCCCGCCGATACGACCGAAGAAAACATTGCCACTTTTAAAAAGCAGTTGCGCTGCATTGGTTTTAACTACGATTGGAGCCGTGAGGTACGCACCAGCGACCCCGAATATTACAAATGGACGCAATGGATATTCTTGCAATTATTTAATAGCTGGTACAACCAAAAAACCGAAAAGGCCGAAAAAATTGATAGCCTTATCACCCACTTTGAAACAAATGGAACAGCCGATTTACAAGCCGCTGGCACTGACGAAAAATTAAGCTTTACCGCCGCCGATTGGGCTAGTTTTTCCGAAAAGGAAAGACAAAAAGCCTTAATGAATTTCCGTTTGATGTTTCAGGCATATGCTGATATTTGGTACTGCCCTGCCTTAGGCACAGTACTCGCCAACGATGAGGTGAAAGAAGGCGTATCGGAGCGTGGCGGCCACCCTGTTGAAAAGCGCAAATTGCGCCAATGGTTTTTACGTACCACCGCCTATGCCGAGCGTTTATTGGCGGATTTAGACACTTTAGAGTGGAGCGATGCCATGAAGGAAATGCAACGCAACTGGATTGGTAAAAGCTACGGTGCATCCGTATGGTTTGATATTACGGATACAGGCAAAAAATTCGAGGTATTTACCACCCGCCCCGATACCATTTTTGGGGTAACCTTTATGGTGTTAGCCCCTGAACACGAGCTAGTTGCACAAATTACTACCGATGCTCAAAAAAGCGGAGTGGAGCAATACCTTAAATACGTTAACAGCCGCTCGGAACGCGAACGTATGAGCGAGGTGAAAAAGGTAACGGGCGCATTTACGGGGGCTTATGCTACCCATCCTTTTACGGGCGAAAAAGTGCCCATTTGGATTAGTGAATATGTATTGGCGGGCTACGGCACAGGCGCAATTATGGCGGTGCCATCCGATGACGACCGCGACAATGCCTTTGCCGAGCATTTCAGCATTCCGATTATAGATATTATCGACAAATCGAACTACCCTGGTTCAACCCGTGCCGATAAAGAGGGAATTATGATTAACTCTGATTTTTTAAACGGCATGGAAGTACCCGATGCTATCCAATTGACTATTAAAAAGTTAGAAGAAAAAAGTATTGGGCAAGGCAAAATACAGTACCGCTTACGTGATGCTGGTTTTAGCCGCCAGCGTTATTGGGGCGAACCTTTCCCAGTTGTTTACAATGAAGATAACGAGCAAGCTTTGCCTTACGCATTATCTGAAAATGATTTGCCACTTAACTTGCCAGAAGTTGAAAGTTTCAAGCCCACGGGCGATGGTAAATCGCCATTAGCTAATGCAAGGAATTGGGTGGAAACCAATAACCAATTCCGTGAAACCGACACCATGCCGGGTTATGCGGGCAGCAGTTGGTACTTTTTACGCTATATGGATCCCAACAACAGCGACTTTTTTGTTGGCAAAGAGGCCGAGGCTTATTGGCAAAATGTGGATTTATATATCGGCGGTACGGAACATGCCGTAGGACATTTATTGTACAGCCGTACTTGGCATAAATTCTTTTATGATATGGGTTGGGTTAGCACGCCCGAGCCATTCAAAAAGTTGGTCAATCAAGGCATGATTCAAGGTATATCAACTAAAATTGAAAGAGTCATGAAATCAGATTTATATTGTGAAGATGGCGGATTAGTTACATGTATTCCTTATAGAAATAGTAAGGGTGAAATTGAAACTATCAATCTGGAAGGTGAGTATGTTGTCAACATAGATAAGTTTTATTGTAAGTCTACTGAAAATTTTGGAAATGCAACATTGGGTTATATTAACGTTAATATTGATTTAGTTGAAGATTACAACACTAAATATCCACATTTGTCGAAAAAAGGAATAGGTGAGTTAACGAAGCAAAATGCTAATTTTTCAAATTCAATTTTTGTTTGTAATAAAGGATATTACAAACCTGATGGAACTTTTAGCCAATTCCCTGCAACACATTTATATTATTGTTATCAAAATGATTTTTTAGGTGAGATTGAAATTGATAAAATTACTGGGAAAGAAGTTTTATCCGTAGAATATTTTGCTGGTCAAGACATGTCTAACGATTTTGAAATTTATCTCACCAAAGAAATCGAAAAAATGTCCAAATCAAAATACAACACCCAAGATCCTGTTGAAGTGGTTGAACGCTACGGAGCGGATACCTTCCGAATGTTCGAGATGTTTTTAGGGCCTTTTGAGCAAGGCAAACCTTGGGATGTAAACAGCATTGGTGGGGTCTATAAATTCACTCGTAAGTTTTGGCAATTATTCCACCAAGGCGGTGCATTTAATGTAAGTGATGTCGCTCCTACTGAAGCCGAGTTAAAGAGCTTACACAAGGCTATTAAAAAGGTAAACGAGGATATCGAACGCTTTAGCTTTAACACCTGCGTAAGCACCTTTATGATTGCTACTAATGAGTTAACTCAAGCCAAATGCAACAAGCGTTCGGTGCTTGAGCCATTGGTACAATTAATTGCGCCATTTGCGCCATATATCTCCGAAGAAATTTGGCATTTATTAGGCAACGAATCAAGCGTTCACCATAGCAATTACCCACAGCACAACGAGCAATATTTAACCGAGAGCAGCCACGAATACCCGGTAATGATTAATGGTAAGATGCGCGGCAAAATACAATTATCATTGGATGCAACAGAAGAGGAAGCCAAAGCTGCTGCCCTTACCAACGAAAAAGTACAACAACATACTGAAGGCAAAACCATCAAGCGTTTCATCTTAGTAAAAGGTAAGATTATTAACTTGGTGGTGGGCTAGGTTTTAAAAAATCTATTCGTAATTTTATTGTCACTAAACCCATAGTTTTCATGAAAAATCAAATCATATTACTAGTATTAACCTTAGCATTATGCACAATAGGTGGATGCAAAAAAAACGCTGACAATGACGACTCTAATGGTCAACCTTTGTTAGAATACACATTTGATGGAATAACTTACACACCTGAAACTTTCGATAATTACACCTATTTTGAACTCCAAAGTGGCTATGAATACTCTGAATTTCAAATTAGGGCCTATACTGATGACAAATACCTTAACTTAAGAATTGTAAATCATTTAGAAAACTTGCAACCAGATAATGGAAACTTAGTTTCTCATTATTCATCAGTGCATTATGGCCCGCATGGCGACTGTCTTGAAGTAGGTCCAAATAGTTATGTATGCAATGTTTTCATCGTTACACTAGCTGAGGCTGACTTTTCAAGTGGATATTCAACTACTGCATATGATTTGGAATATGTAGAAGGGGGTGAATTTGTTATTGAGGAACATGATGTTGAAAACCAAACAGTTACCGGTTTTTTTAACGCACCTCTTCTATCTGCTCCAACAAATCCAAATTCAAAAACAATAACGGGTACATTCAACAAATTACCCTATACAGCATTCTAGTAAACCATCAAAATTATAAGCCTTTAGTAAAACACTCAAACTCTCATCCTTTACAAAAAACGGCTAAGGGTTCGGCGTTCCGACTGCACTCGAATCGCCAAGACAAAGTCGAATCAGGGGGATTAATATCCAACCAACACCAAATTCCCTTCCTTATCAAGTACGAGTCAAATAGAAATCCCCCTCCTTTTTAAGGACTGGGCTCGCATCCGAGGGGCTAGGGGTGGTTGAATACCAGCAAAGCAAACCCCAACCCGTCTAGGCGACCCCGTCATTTCCACGAAGGTGGAAATCTCAAGCACAGGCAAAAACTTTTGAAAATAAACGCCACACTCATTTGTCCCCCTTTTTTTAAAGGGGGAAAGTGCAAAATCAACAGATTTTGTACAGGGGGATTTTTAAAAACTGGTTTAACCCTTTGTGCATTTAGGATGTTTTTAATCACTAATACACCACATGTATTTGTCATGCCGGAAAACGGATGCTCATTTTATGAGCAGCATTCGTTTATCCGGTATCTGTTAGCCCTAGATTGCGGATATTTCCCTTTTAAATTGAAATTTACAAGCGAAGTTCCGCAATGACATCTCTCTATTGCGATTTTTGCGCATATAATACTTCACCCTTCCTTGCCAATTTGTAAGTTAAAGTTTCAAATGCACAACGGGTTGGCTTAATAAAACTTTATACCCACTCCATGTTCACCCCAAAACCACCAAAGCAAACCCCAACGGACACTAAGGTCTTTATAGTGTAGTTACGCCAACCAACTTTCCTTCGTTCGTCGCCCACCAACAAAAAAATGAGTAAATAACATAGTTCGTCATCCCAGAAATTGTCATAAGCAATTATCCAAAATCTATAAGTCAAGCTATATCTCATCCCTAGTATTAAAACAATATACTAAGCCATTTTCAGTTATAAAATAACCATGAAAAAGCTAGTCCTAGCTACCCTTGCAATAGTTGCCTTTATTTCCTGCACTAAAAACGAAGTACTTACCCACGATCCCAAATTAGAAAACGTAGTTAGCAATACTGATTCCCTTCTTAATTCACCAACCCAACTAAAAGATATTATTGATGGTAAGTGGTTGACGGAAAACAATGATACCATTTGGTTTAGTTTAGGTAATACTATTGATTCAATTAACTACCCATTCGTTTCTAATGCACCTACCCATGCTTATTCTTATGAGCAAAGTGCAAATGTATTTGGCTATGATGACGATTTTTTTGACTCAGGATGGTGGATAAGTCTGAATACAGATACTTTTAGACTTACCTATTATTTGTTCTCTTTTGATTACGTTTCTCACATTTTTAAAGTTGAATCACCAAATAACAATATTTTATCCCTTTCATATAAAGGATGTGAATTACATGAACCCTATGCACAACCTTCCGATTGTAATTACCCAGCAGGCAATTTCAACAGAAACGAACCCAACATCCTAACCCGTATAATTGAGTGAAACATTACCCGTTTCACACACCCCTCACCATCAACAAAAAATCATGGCAAACACCATTATACATTAAGTTATTAGGCAAAGTAGCTATTGCTTATAGCTCCGTTTTTGTCGTCATTTCCGATTGGCTCAATGCCAAGTCGGAAATCTCAGCACTTAAATTTTCATATTAAACCACTGCATTAAATTTAGGTTTCGGCAAGCCCAACCTCCCCTTTAACTCACTTATTCCTTACCCCTCACCATCAACAAAAAATCATAACACTGCCCATTGTACATTAAGTTATTAGGCAAAGTAGCAACAGGCTTAAAGCCCGCTTTTTCATAAATACGAATAGCCGCTTTATTCGCAACATTCACATCAAGTTCTAGTTGTATCAAGCCCTTAATCTTTTCAGCTTCAACAATTACAGCCTCAAGTACGCCCAAGCCAATACCCTGCCCCGCCATTTCGGGTACAATATACATCTGTATAATAAAACCTCTATGCCGCTCTTTCGGTCCTCTATTCCTTAAAAAGCTACAAAGCCCCACTAATTTACCATTATCAAAGGCCCCAAAGGCAAAAGTACCTTCGTGGTAGTTTTCTAAATAATCCTCAAAACCCAATCGAGGCAAATCCTTAACACTATCATAATCGCTACCAAAAGCCGTCGGATTCTCTTTCAAGGCACGTTTTCGCACCTCCCGATACGCTTCGCAATCTCCCCTACCTAATCTGCGGTAAACCATACTTAAAATTTGTACTTAAATATAGCTATTTTGCTCCTGTAAACAAGGTATTTCGCTTGCATTCACTTCATTTCAAAGCCGCCCCAAGCTATCTTGCAAACAAACTTCAAATAAAATGAAAAAATACACCCTAATTTTTGCCCTGGCCTTTTTACTCCCCGCTTTTCTAGGCTGCTGCCGCGATGTATATCACGTTAAAAACTTCGATTTATATTTCAATATACAACACGAACAAAGTAATGAAGCCCTACTTTCAAGCAGTTGGCAAATTAAATCAACCGATACTTTAACACTTAACCAAAACTACGATTCGCTACACCTTTTTTACGAATATATCGATTTTGAATTTGCAAGCCTACTCAATGGCTTTAATCAGTTTAATGCCTATGCTTTAACATGCGATGAAAAATATGTTTTTGATAATCCTATTACCCAATTTAATGTAGTTACCCTTAACAACTTTAGCGATGATTATCCTGCAAACTCAACTATTAATAATCTTGTCGTTATTAATCTAAATAATGAATACATCAACATTAACAACTACCAAACAGCCGAAAATCAACACCAATCCAACTTTTACACCTTTAATGAAATGGTTATCACATCAAAACCAACTTCTGGTTCTCATCATCAATTTATACTAAAATCCACCTTGCAAGATGGCACTCAAATAAACGACACCACCTCCGTTATTGTTTGGCAATAATACTAAAAGGCAAAAAAAAGGCTGCGCAAAAAACGCAGCCAGTCATTAACAAAAAACCCCTAACCTATTCTAGGGTTTTCTGCTATAAATTTATTTAAAGCATTTAACAAGTTATCAGTAACATTTAAAGTTGCCGATGATGAAGCCCCAATTGGTGCAGTTAACGAACCCAAAAATGTCGAGCTCGGCTTTTTCCTCTTGCAAAAACATTCGGCCAACTCTCGCCCGTCAATTCCATGCTTTTTAAGATACTCAACAAAGCGTTCCTGCTTTAAAAGGCACTTTAATAACCTACAAATACTCTCATCAATATCACCTTTACCGCCGCCAGGGTTGTTACCTCCACCATCAGGTCGTTCGGGTTGCGAATCACCACCTTTCCAAACAGGTGCCGTTAAAGTTTGCTCGCGCGTAAAATCTCGCCCACGCAAAGTTTTACCATTTACCATTATACGGCAGGTATAAACACCCGATAAGTTAGCAGTAAAACTACCATCAAAAACACCATCTTCAGTTTCAGTTAAAGGCACAGTAGTTACTGTATTATCAGGGCGGCTTACTATAGCTTCAACGCTAGCCTGCCCAGCCCGCATTGGCATACCATACTCCGTTAAAACGGTGTTTAAATACACTTGAGCACCAGGCTCATAACTGTTTTGATTTAAGCTAGCCTTCATTCGTAAATTGGAATAAGCATGCACATTTAAGCTATACTTTATACCATGTGTTCTTGCCCTTTTAAGTTGTTCAGGGTAATTATCTAATGATGCTAAATACTTTAAAAAATAGTCATCATTAATACGCAAGCAAGCTTTCCAGCCACCTTCACGCGCACCCTTAGCACCAATAGGCACAGGCAACGTAATTCGGTAATAGGCAGAATTTTTGCCGACAACATAATTAATTGCAGGCGATGCCATTGCCATACCCGGATGTATTATATCCCCATCAGGCGTTTCAAGAAAAAACTCAAAAACCCACGGCGCATCTGCCAACAAAATAATATCGCTACTAATATCCGTTTCACTTAAATCAAACGGAATTTTATGAATATCCCCAGGTGCCAAATAATCTATAGGGTCAGTAACAATATCTACATTAGTAATACCCGCTAAAATTTGCAAATAATATTTTGATAATCTAAATTGCAAATCGTTGTTCAGCTCACCCGTTACATACATAACTCCATCAGTTCCGTTAGCAATTGATGATAAGGTAGCAGGCTTAATTTGTTCTGCTGTACCCAAGCCAATAGCATAAACCCTACTGTTAATTGAGTCCGCCACATCAGCCACATACTTTTCAGCAGTTTCATGCCCATCAGTTAAAACCACAACAGCTTTAACATCGTAACTAACACCCGAAAGCAAGCTTTGCGCCCTTTCCAAAGCATCACCAATACCCGTTAAACCTGATGGATTTACTTGGTGGTTGGCAATATGGTTAATCGCCGTTTGCCTATCTACATCAAAGGCTCCAGCTGGCCCCAAGGGGCCTGTTATTGGCATAACATTATGGGCATCCTCATCAAAACTTATAATACCAATAGCATTACCCTGTTGAATTAAATTAGCAAATGGCGTTGCCGAATACCGCAACACATCAATACGCGCTTGCCCATCAACACCCGATGGGCTATCCATACTGCCCGATTTATCTAAGGCCAATACAACCGCAGCCGTTTGGCGGCTAGTAGTATTAGCTGTTATGCCAAATGTCCACTCTTGCCCAGTTGTATTTTCACGAATAGTTACCGAAACGCCATCAGCAGCCGTAACAGCATCACCGTCATTTGTTCCAGTATATGAAATCCATAACCTTAGCTCACCAATTACCGCATTTCTATTCGGTGGGTTTACTGGTTCAACAGCATTCAACGATCCAAATCTTGGATCTAAAGCACCCTGTATTGAAAAACTCAAATCTTCATTAGTAGTTACATTAAATACAATAGCCCTAAAAGTTGTTTCGCCTTCTGGCACATCATCAAAAGTTAACGAGTTGGTCACCTTTTCAATTACAGGAGCATCAGTATCATACATATAAAACTTCTTATGCTCCAAAACATCGTTAGGTTTTGTTGTCCACGGGTACATTGCATCCCCAGCATTATGCCCTGTTGGCCCGCCTGATTGTGGCAAGTAACCCGACGATGCTGGTATGGCCTGCCAATCGGCCCAAATTTTATCTACAAAACAATGATGAAAGAAAAATACTGGGTCGTTAGGCGATGTTCTAGGTTCCATATCTTCGCCAACCCACTGATGAACCCTATTATGTAAGTTAGGCCCCTCCCAGCCTTCTAATTGATTCCTAAAACTAGGATCGCTATCCCAATTCCAATCTGCCGAATCATAAACTGTAATAGCTTTTACAGTATCAATATTGGCTTGCGTAGGCAAACTTAATGTGTCGCTAAAATTTCTTTTCAAAGGGCCGTCATTATTGCCGTCTTCGTCAATTATAACCCATTCGCCCTCTCTAAAAGGTCCAGTTTTAACCTTGTTTCCATCGCTTCCGTCGCCATCTCCGCCAAGCATATCGTTTTGCCAAACCGCTGCTGTAGCCGGGTTGCTATTGGTTGCCCAATCCCAATAAGGTATGGCAGCATTTTCGCTATGCTTTCTTATTTCTTTTTCAAGCCTAATCAAATACTCTCTATGCCAGGGGCAAAAAGCCGGGGCGCGATGCGCTGGGTTAATCATTTGCCCCCCTGAAGTCGAGGTATTGTTCATAGCAGCAACATGCTCCATTATAATTGAGTTATAAGTACCATTGGCTTTTAAGGTTTTAATTGCCGTTATATAAGCCGTCTTCTCTGTACTCAATAAGGTTTCAACATCCCTCCTGCAAGGAATGATTTTACTAATCGTAAACATACTTTAATTTTTGGTGGTTAATAATTAATTGCGCAAATCCGCTTGGGTCTCTAATAGCATTTCAAGTAAGCTTTTAATGCTTTCAAAAGTTCGATAAGGCAGTTTTTCGGTAAAAAAGGTATCCTTGCTTGCTCTATGCAATACCTTAAATGTTCTGTTTTCAAGGCACACTTCAATCTGCCTTTCATCTACATAATGTAGGGTAGCTTGGCGTTTGCCAAGCTTAATCGTTTTGCTTCGTTTCTTCATCTTGGTGGTTTTAAATATCAAAAAAAATTTGAAAGCATGCGAGAAGATAAGCAAGCCAAATAGCTACGCTTTTACTATATATGTAAGTAATCAACAAAACGTTACTGCTCATTAAAAAATTTTAGATAATTGGTTAGTGCTAAGCAACACAATAAAACACCCAAAACCCCATATATAAGCTATTTTTGATTATCTATAATTTTTAACCAAAACGGTCAACACCATTCAGAGATGTACAATGTCTAATAATCTAATGTCTATTAATCTATAAGTCTGAAATCTAACATCTCAATCTCCCTAATATTACTTCCAGCGAATATTCGCTAATCAATAAATCCTAAAGTATATTTGCACTCGATTTAAAGAAAATAATTTTTGATTTGATGAAAATATTAGTTTGTATCACCAAAGTCCCCGATACTACCACCAAAATTCAATTTACCGATAACAATACCCAGTTCGACGAAAACGGCGTAACCTGGATTATGAACCCAACTGACGAATGGTACGCCCTTGTGCGCGCCATCGAGGTAAAAGAAAAACATGGCGGAACCGTAACCGCTATTAATGTAGGCGATGCCAGCAACGATCAAGTTATCCGCAAAGCCCTTGCTATTGGTGCCGATGATGCCGTTCGTATTGATGCTCAACCAGCAGATGCTTATTTTGTAGCTGCTCAAATTGCTGAGTACGCAAAGCAAAACGGTTTCAATATGATTTTTACAGGAAAAGAAACCATTAACTTTAATAGCGGTATAGTAGGCGGTATGATTGCCGAACTACTTGATTGGCCTAATGTTGCCATTGCCGAGCATATGGATTTTGACGGCAGCAAAGCCACCATTACCCGCGAAATTGAAGGCGGTAGCGAAAAAGTTGAAGTAAGCGCACCATTTGTAATAAGCGCAAACAAAGGCTTGGCCGAGCAACGAATACCCAATATGCGAGGTATTATGATGGCACGTAAAAAACCACTTAACGTTGTACCAGCATTTAATGATGTTAACACCCTTACAGGGGCTTCAAGTTTTGTTTTGCCACCAGCACGCTCATCCGTTAAACTAATGGATGATGCCGCCGCATTAGTAAAAGCATTACACGAAGAAGCCAAAGCGATTTAAAAAGCAATATCGCATAAAAATTTGATTATCAAAACTTTAAAATACTTTATTTAATGTCAGTTTTAGTAGTTATTGAATTAGATAACGGATCCATAAAAAAAGCCTCATTCGAGGCCGCCTCTTATGCTTCGGCACTAGCCAAGCAATTAGGCACACAAGCAACGGGCATTGCACTTGGCCAAACAAGTGCCGATAAATTAGCCGCCCTAGGTCAATACGGCATCAGCAAAGTAATGCACCAAAACGATGCCGCCCTAAATAATTTTGATGCTAAAAGCCACACCAAAGCAATTGCCGATGCCGCCAATGCAGCAGGGGCTGAAGTTGTAGTGTTAAGCCACAATTACACAGGCAAGCACCTATCGGGCCGCCTGTCCGTACGCATGCAAGCAGGCCTAGTAGCAGGCGCAACAGGCCTACCCGATACAAGCAACGGCTTTATCGTTAAAAAAGGATGTTTTTCAGGAAAAGCATTTGGGCATTTCAGCATAAACACCCCTAAAAAAATACTATCAATCGCCCCTAACTCATTTACACCAGTAAAAGGCGAAGGCACAGCTAGCGTTGAAACTTTTAGTACAGATGTGCCAGCTGCAAGCGTTAATGTACTTAGCGTTGAAAAAGCAACAGGAGGCATTCCATTAACCGAAGCTGATTTAGTAGTATCTGCTGGCCGTGGCTTAAAAGGTCCCGAAAACTGGGGAATGATTGAAGAACTAGCCGCCGAACTAAACGCCGCTACCGCTTGTAGCCGCCCCGTTTCCGATGTAGGATGGCGACCTCACCACGAGCACGTAGGACAAACAGGCATTGCCATTAGCCCTAATTTATACATCGCAATAGGCATTTCAGGCGCAATTCAGCACTTGGCAGGCGTAAACCAAAGCAAAACAATTGTTGTAATCAATAAAGATCCCGAAGCACCATTTTTTAAAGCCGCCGATTACGGCATAGTTGGCGATGCTTTTGAAATTGTACCCCAATTAATTACAGCAATAAAAGCACACAAGGCAAGCCAAAATTAAAAAGCCTTAAATTAAAATAAATCAACCGAATGTAACGTTATTTCCATGCTACATTCGGTTGGTTTTTCCTACATTTGTAGCATAAATTGTAACAACTTAATGAATAGGATTGAGCTAGAAATATCGGCTCTATCGCAAAGTGTGGCCCACAATCAATCGTTCGCGGTAGTATTAGCAGAAACTGAAGGAAATAGGCGTTTACCAGTTGTAATTGGCATGTTCGAGGCACAAGCCATTGCCATGGAATTGGAAAAAGTTAAACCCAGCCGCCCCCTAACGCACGATTTAATGAAAAGTATTTTTGAAGAAATGGGCGTTACCCTTAAAGAAATTGTTATCAATAACTTAATGGAAGGTGTGTTTTTTGCCAAACTTTTTTGCGAAAGCAATGGCAAAATTTACGAAATTGATAGCCGTACAAGCGATGCACTAGCACTAGCCGTACGCTTTAACTGCCCCATTTACACCTACGAATTTATTATGCAAGAAGCAGGCATAATACTTGAAGAAACTTTTGAAAAAACAGTTGAAGTAGGCAGCGAAGAACCACAAAAAAAAGACAAAACAGAAAGCATAAAATCTTACTCCCTAAACGAGTTAAATACCCTGCTTGAAAAAGCAGTTGAAGATGAAGACTATGAGCAAGCCGCTAAACTGCGCGACGAAATTGACAAACGCCGATAGCACTTGCCCAAAGCATATATATTATATAACATAAATGCACAGTAATGAACGACAGTAAAGAGCGTTGCGAGGGCCGAATAGTAAACATGAAGTACCGCAAAGGTTTCGGCTTTATCGAATTTGAAAACCAAGACTTATTTTTCCACAAAAAAAACACAATCGGTAACTTTTTTGATTATTCAGTTGACGATTTAGTTGAATTTACACTCATCCAATCTCGTAAAGGCGATGACACCTCCGAAGCAATTAAAGTTATTAATGAAGCCAACATTAACGCACGCGAACGATTTTTAAACGACCTTGATAAAGGTCAAATCATTAAAGGAAAAATCCGCTACAAAACCCGCAACGGATTCCACATTGGCCTACCCCATTGCTCCGATGGATTTTTATCTTTCGAAAACATCTCCTACGTTCGTAGCGAAGATTTAGGATCCTTTTTTATGAAAGGCGACATGGTACACCTAAAAGTTACAAAAGTTGATTTAAAAAAGAAACTAGTTTACCTCAACTTCAAAAACATCATTAAAAACGCCTTCTGGAAAAAAGAAGAAAGCCAAATAGGCAGCATTATCAATTGCCGCATCAAACGCAAAATAATGACCCAATACGGCTACTCACGCTTTTTGCTTGAAGCCGATAACATACTTAACTATGAGTTTTCATTGCGCCGTAAGCTAGGCATTATGTACGATGATTTAGACCGTGAAGAAGTCTATAATTTCCTCGGTGAAGTCGATGATTTATTCCGTATGGGCAGCCGCTTAATGGTTAAAATTCAAGATATGGAACCCGAAATCCACAAAGTAGTACTAAGCTGGTGGATTGAAAACGATTTTGAATTAGAGCGTGCCGAAAAAGTACTAAAATTAACCTATCAACTTGGCTGTAGCGATGAGTTAAAACGCCAAGTATATACCAACATGCTCGATATAGCAGCAGCCGAATTTGTAACCGATATAATGGCATACAAAAAAGAGCTAGATGCAAGTTTAGAAGCAGGCGATTTTCCGCCATCAGCACCACCATACGAAAAAACACCCGAAGAAATAGCCGAACAAGAAGCCAAAGCAAAAGCACGTGCCGAAGCCGAATCAGCAAAACAAACTGATTAGCCGAAACTACCGAGGTAGAAGAGTAAAATACAAATTTGTCCCCCTTTGAGGAAAAAGGCCAGGGCAACCTATCCAATTGTCCTCCCTTGAGCGGTCCGACGTATCGGTGGTTATTAAGGGCAGCGTAGTTGACGGGGTAATTTTTAAAGCTACACAGATAACTGGTGATTTAGGTAAAACGACGATTCGCAGTGATAGCTGCAAACTATGCGAAGTCGCGTTGCAAAGCAACAAAGCGCGAAACATAAAGCTTGTCAGCGGTAGCTTCTATATGAGCTAATCACCTGGGGACGCCTAGTCTGAATCGTCAAGCACTTTGGTTCTTTGTTGCGACAAAGAACAATAAAAAACTAACTCACCTCATGTTGGTCACCCGACCAACATGGAAGGAAAAAGCGAAAGCTATATCCCTCCTAGCACTGGGCTCGCACACGACTGGGCTCGCACACGACTGGGCTCGCACACGACTGGGCTTGGACTACCCACAAAATTTGTTACATTTTTTAAGCGGTTATTTTATAATTTAAATTTTTTAGTTTCAATTCCATTTCCAAAGGAGTTAAATAATCCAAACTCGAATGTAATCTTTTGGTATTG
>Ga0160423_10001344_pt1 | contig 20592 bp, 32 predicted proteins | sample CRUFie14St8metaG_FD_108191 | JGI IMG/M metagenome (GOLD analysis project Ga0160423, IMG submission 108191) | Marine microbial communities from the Costa Rica Dome - CRUD Field 142mm St8 metaG | ecosystem: Environmental > Aquatic > Marine > Oceanic > Photic zone | place: Costa Rica: the Eastern... | reverse complement strand
TAACGAGGTAACTCTATCTCCGCAGTTATTGGGTGTAATAACTCACCTGGCATCCCCTCCCAATGTAAATTACCATCGGTCTTAGAAGTCAAACCTCGATACAAATCAGGGTTAGTTTCGGCTAACGCTAACAATCCTGCGCCAGTCATTAAAAAGAATCCCGTACTATTTGTTTCGCCGTATTGTAAGTCTACCCAGATTAAACCGTGGTTTATTTGTTCAACCTCTTCATCGCTCTCAGGTTTTTTAAACATCCCGTAAGGGTTTTTAAAACTCTTATTAACAGCAATATCACTCCACGGCTCGTGTAAATCGACTCTAATCTCGAGGGTCGTTTCGTACGTTGGTTCGTAGCTCTCTACTGATACCACGTCGTTCATTGGACTCCAGGGTAATTTGGTGGTCGAAAGACATTTACTAATCTGGTCTTTCGGAAAAAACCCTCGATATACCATCAAAAACTCTGTCCTATTAGTTTTGTCGATACTTTTCAATAAGTTGACTTTCTCCTCCAGAGCATCAACTCTATTACCGATCTGCTCAAGGAATGTAGACATCACGGGTGTTCCCGCTTGAGTCTTTCCTTCCAGTATCAAATTTTTAGCTTTGCTGGTCATACTTTCTCCTTTCTACCAGTCGTTTAAATCATAAGTCCGTGGGCTTTTCTTTGGCTCGTCCCAATCCTCCCAAGTGTCAGCACTCCATGCTTCGAGAGGTCTTTGTTTTGGGTACCTCAACTGTTTGTCCTCACAAACGTCACAAAGTATTCTTTGTCCGGCAACGTTATGGCCACCGCATCTAAAAAATTTACCAATCCGAGTGTTACAACTCATGCTTTCTCCTTTCTAAGTAAAATCCTACGCGCGTAAACGCGCCTATATATAGTAGGTAACGACTACCCGAAAGTAAAGCAGTAAGGGAGAGTCCCCACCTTCGGCTCCACACGGGTGGGGGGCGTGTGTCTTAGGGAGGAGTATTCCCTGAGCCTATCCAAGTTATTCGTCTTCTAAGATCTTTCCACACTTTTCGCAATACGTCATCTCTGGATATTGCAACACTGTTCCGCGACCTGACAAAGTCTCATACTCTGCAGGTTGGTACGTCCATTCGTGGTCGCACTCTTCTTCTATCTCATCCATGCTCTAGTTCCCATTCCTCTTGTGCTATCTTTTCCCAGGTTTCGTGGAAACATGGGGTGCAACAAAAATAAACTCCAACCCATCGCAACTCGCTACGGTCAAACTTTTTACGGCATCCGTCACAAGTTACAGGGTCATCTGTTCGCCAGACTGTCATTCCCAATCCTTTGCTGTCTTTGTGTTGTAGTATTCTGTTTCGAGCTTCTTGTCTAGCTTATACACATAATCTCTAGCTGCTATGATCTCTTTCTGAATATCCTCAACTATTTCAATTATTCGCTCTACGTCCCTGTCTAAGTGTTTATGTGTCCAGTTTCTATCGAACACTTTAATCACCGCATCGAGATTACCTAAAACTGTTGCCATACGATAATGACTCGCGTCTACGTTTATGCGCATAAGTTCTAGATCAAAACGAACTTCTCCTAAGAATGTTTTCTTAGCCCCCGTACTCATCACATGGTATCCATGATTCTGGCGGGTATCACTTTAGTCGTGTTACACCAATCGCAACACTTACCCTCGTCAGCTAGTGGAGCAGGGTTATGGCCTCCTCTCCAAAAAACTTTACCGTCTTTTGGGTTTACTTGTGGCAGTATCTCGTCGCCACATAAAACACAATCTTGTGGTTCTAGGTCTTCCATCTTTTCTCCTCTCTAAGAATGTTATAGTTACTGCTTCTGGTTCCAGTGCAGTGCCTCCCTACGCATATGAAATGAATGTATTTCATCGTCGTATTCTTCGACGTAGTAGAACGGTTGTCCACCCCCGTGGCTAATCACGGGAAGTAATCCCAACGCATCCTCTACTGTAGTAATCGCCTTTTCTATCTTCGGATCACCATTAACTTCTACTCGTTCGATTACGAGCATCAACGCTTCTTTAATATCCATTATTTGATTCCCAGCTTGTTAGTATCTCTATAATGCTTTAGTAAATGCATCACGAACTGTGCTCGGGACAATGTAAAACCCATCTCTTCCTGAAAGAGATCCATATATTTATCGAACTCTTGAATCTCTTTATTGACACCACCGTCGGTGTCACGGGTGTGGAAAACAATCGCAACTAATTTACTATAGTCACGCTCTTCTGTACCTTTACGTCGTCTAGGCAAAACTCTTTCTCCTTTCTAAGTTATCCCCGCGCCGTATAGCGCGGGTAATAAAGCGTAACCCGCGACCAAAGGATAATAAAGCACTAACCAGAGTTCTCCATCTTCCAATAGCCGTAAACGCATCGGGTTCCTTCCCTTGAGCAATCATTGATATCGTGTATAACACCATCTATTACTGCTACTTGGTGTCGTGAAACATTACACACTAAACGTCCAAGTGGTAACTCTTCAGCGGTTAAATGAACTTGGCATCCACTGCCAATCTGCATGGTCGGAGTCCAAACAAAACCAAGGTCTTGCATATAATCTTTAAACCATTTTCGTGTGGTCGAAATACCATTACGAGCGGTTCGTGATCTCTTACCTGAGTCGTGTTTTGATCTACGTTGCGTAGCATTTCCCTCTGCCAATCGGTCATAAACTTCTTGGTAAGGGAGCTGAGCTGCAATGGCTATGGCTCGGCAAACGCAATCCCCTGCTTCACCTTTATAACCAGCAGCTTCTCGGCCCCCATCGTTGTAAACAAACACTCTACCTCCCAATATGCTCGACGTCAGATCTAGGAATCACTTGGTATGCACCTTTGTTATACGCTGGTGCGACAGTGGCTGTAGTCGTCGGTCGGTTATCTATCTTGTATGTACAATCTTTAGTGGGCGTACGAGAGGGGTAGTCATTCCCTCTCTGCCACTCAGGTCGTACACGTGGGGTGAGTGGCCGAAACTCAGGTCTCGGCTTCCTCACATTACGGACTGGTTTATAACGTCTAGGCATCCACGTAATCCGAAGCTACACGGTCATCGTCGACAGCAGCCTCGGGGGATACTATCGTCGTGTGCTCTAAGGATAGCGGGAAATCTCTCTGGTGCTGTCCTACCATACTCTTGAAGTAATCGAAAAACTCTCTAAACTCATCGGTATGGTAGCTTTTATACGCTCCAGTCCTCGTAGATTTTACCCTAGCATAATCAAGAAGCATCGCTAAAAACTCCTGTCGGCTAGGGGCAAGTGCCTGAATAATCGGAAGATCCTCGTGCTCAGAAGCATCAATGATCTTCGCTGGCTTACAGATATATCCGTATAAAATAGCCATATCCAGATGGGTCACTGTAGCTAAACGGTAATCGGATAGCATCGACGTATCAGTAGTGGTGAAATGCTCGTGGGCCTGCTCGTAAGCTTTAGCTACGTGCTCAGCATCAAAGTCTATATAACCTAGACGTTCCTTCAGGAAGTTCTCTAGGATAACACCACAATAATCTCTACGAGTCAAACTCATATAAGTCTCCTTTCTTCTTTCTAAAAATCGTACCCGTGGGCGGTACGCCTATATATAGCGTAACCGCCGACTAAACGAAAGTAAAGCACTAACTAGATTGTTCTTTTCATCCACTTAGTGTTTTCCTGGTAAAATATGCCTATCGTGCGTGAAGTATCCTCTACGATCTTTCTATCAAAAAACCATCCCCAAGATTCTTCGTCACACTGTTTTTCAGCGTAGTTCAGTATCTCAGGGTTTATCGAGTAATATCCGAGACCACTGCCAAAAGGCTCAGGCATCCCTTCATGTTGGAAACCATGGTCTGCTGATCCAGTAGCTCCTGATTCTCGATATGGACTCTTTTCAACGTATGGACTAGGCATAAATAAATTTGCAGGAGTTGATTCGATTCATGGCTCTACTAACGAATACCCATTAGTAGCAACGACATTGAGTCATTACCATCTATATTCCGAACGCCACTGTTCATCGAATCTATTTCTCGTCCTAGGAACATAAAATGCCAAAAATCACCGATCTCTACAAAATCGGAAAAAAACATTTTATGCAAAAGGCTCAAGCTGAGGCTCCTGCTCCCCTACCTGGAGTGTCCGGAATCCCTTCTGCCTGTTCGATAGCCGTTTGTTTCATCAAACGAGTTATCTCAGGCAAATTCTTAAATAAAATCTTTTGTTGTCCACAGATCAAACAATCTACGGATGTATAACCATCAATAGGTTTTGGTGCGTGCCAACCTTCGCACTCTGGATGTGGCCCTATCGTCATACCAATATCAACATCATCATGAGCAGCGTCTAAATAATCACGCTCCATATCATAAAAGTCTGGGAACATATATTGCGCTCGAGTATGAAAGTCGTGTATATCGTTAACATGGTCTAACGCAGGGTCTTCTAAGTATATCTTCTCAAAGATATCGTATTGAGCAATCTCATGTCCTGGTCGGCCAGCTCGTTTAATTTTTAAATTGCTTTTAAAAGTTTCGAATCGCACGTAGATCTCCTATATCCTGTACGCAAAGTCATTTCTACATCGCACCAATACTTTTTCATCTTTGGGTCGATAGTCCGTTCCTGCGCAGCTTGAACGCTTTTTAGTTTTTTTCCGAATGCTTGTACATCCATATACTTCCCTCCAAAAAAAGATGGGGGGCATAGCCCCCCATATTCTTACAACAATACAATAAAGCCCTCTTCGATAAGGTGCTTTTTGTATTCTGCTGCAATCCGCTTCTTTTGTTTAGTGATCCTCGCTTGCTCCGCTACAGGATCTCTACCCTCGTCACGTCTCATTTCAACGTGACCCTCAAGAACCGCATAGTCCATAAGCTCGGCCATGGTAAAAGAACTACGGTCGAAATCTTTATGCTCGATACCCATGTTCTCTTCCAACGCTTGCGTAAGCCCGATAAACTGTCCAGCAGTTTTAACACGCTCACTAGCTTTCTTGCCGGTGTACTTAAAACGTTGCATACCTTTTCCTTTACTCGTTGCTTGTACCACTGGCACTTTAGCAACTTTCACTGGTTTTAGTGTCGCCTTCCCGACAGCACTATCAGCTTTGACAGCTGGTGCTGCCTTCTTCTTCGTCGCTGGCATTTTGATTCTCCTTTCTATCTGCCATTCTACTTTCTGCCTACTAAGTAGGAACCTATACGGTAACGCAGGAAACTACGAAAGTAAAGCACTAACACGAGCTTAGTGCCTCTTTAAGTCTGGATCCTGATTAACGTATCCACTCGAAGGCTCGCCGGAATCTACCATTCCCTCGTCGCGCCTCTCATCTACTACCATCTGGATGACTTCGTCTAATCGACTAGCTAGGTCTTGTAACTGTGTCACAAAAGCTGCAAGTTCTCGACCTATGTAAGACGTTTGATCTTTCGCTGCGATCAGCTCAGATAAAACATCTACTTTGTCGTCTACTCCGTTCTCCATACCTCTACCCCACTCTTATCGTTTTTTAAAACCACTCGAGACATGAACTTCCAATCAGGTTTATGGTTTTTACAAAAACCTCTCCAAGATTGATCAATCCTGTTTTTCAACGCTTTAGTCGTATCCCCTTCACCATCAGGCTGAAAGAATTTACTTGGGTATCGCATCTTCTTATCTGTTCCCATCTGAGGCTTTGGCCACGACTCCCAATCAATCTTTGACTTACGTCTACTATCTGCGGGGAGATCACCCCACTCGAAATCATCACTCATTAACGAGTTCCTCCGTTTTCTTAACTAATCCTTGAATGGCAAAGAAATCATCGCGATCAGCTTTATTACTAATTTTGTCCGACAGCTGACAGCCCTGCTGTGTCATCTTAGAAACAAGTGTTCGCATAGAATGTTTACCGGCTTTTTGTATATCTTTGAAGTCGTTTAGAGGACGCTCGAGGACGTCCTCGTCTGACAAAACGTTCAGACACCACCAGAGTCCACTGGCGGTGTCTGCGTCTAAGATTACAGAGTTTGTAAACTTATGCACCTGTGCCATTAAGCTGCCTTCGCATAATCAAGGGCTAGGTTCATCGCGGTAGTCTTTCGCTTAGAAGCCTCACCGAACATAGCGTTATACACTTTGTTCTCGCCTGTACGCTGGTGATCTTCTACAAAAGTTACTGCGTTAAGTGCACCCCACCATGTCCCTTTTGCTGATTTAGTATCAGCTCCTGGGGCAGTTGCAAGAGCTTCGAATACTGTTTTAGCAGTATTATTAAAGTTATCTTGTATTGGGCCTTCTTCTGGTTTGTGATCTGCGAGAATCTTAGGTTGGTAAAGTTTAGAGATAAACTCAATGACCTCTTCATCCTTAGCTTTCTTCTTAGCAAGAAACTCAGCAGCTTCTTTAAACTCTGCACGCCGTTCGTATACAGCACCCATAGTTCGTAACGCCTCGTCTTCTTTTACATCGTTAAACGCTGTACGGTGAGACATCGTAAAGTTTGCTGCTGCTTTTTGTCGTAACGCTAGTTGTAATGTATTGCTACATACAACACGAACTTCGGTATCACGTATTGACATAGCATATCCAGGCTGGTGTGGCTGACGAAACAATACGAAACCGTTTATCTCATCGCCTCCTGGAAGTGCAAAGTCATCGTTTAGTTTAGCTAACCCGAAGATATCTTTACCTCCACGTAAGCTACCCGCCGTCTCCATAGAGATATTAGCGTGTTTAGAAAACTTCTGGAAGAAGTCGAAGATACGCTCGTTTTGTATTACTTGGTAATCGCCGGAACACTCACCTAACCACGTATTATCGCTGTCGCGTACAAGCGCGAAACGATCAGGGTTATCAAGAAGCTCAGCGTCAGCGTATACGCCATCTACAATTTTGTATTCGCTAGTAGGTTTGTGCGTAGTAAAAATAGGACGTTTACTAACTGTCCAATCTAACTCCGCTGCTTTCATCATCTCGTGTGGCGTTAGGTCAGGGGCTACTTCTAAACCCTCACCGTGCCACGGCACTTGGCCTGTCCAGGCCATCGTCTCTACTGCTGCAACCATAATGGTCTCCTGTTATTTCTACTTTCTTTGGTAACGCTGTCACGGCGCTACTTTTAATACCTTAACCGCCCACTTTACGAAAGTAAAGCACTAATTAAACCAGTAAGAGACGTTTGAAGAAATCGTCCCAATCGTAAGGAGGAGTGAGACTATAAAATATATCACTGTTCCAATTAACTTTCCCATCTAAAAATTCCATCAAACTGTAATCTTGTATATCAAATACTCTTATCTCTTTATCTTTCTTTACTAAAATCAAACACTTACCACCACTCTTACATCTGTTGTGCATCCAGACAATCTGAAACTCTGTCAGAGTAAGTTTATTTCCTGTAATTGACTTTAACTCGATCCACGTTTCTTTGCCTTTGTAACATATATTTACATCAGGCACTCCTTTCGCTGTCCCACCCGTCTCGATCCTCTGAACGTGGGCTTCTTTGGGTACAGCATCTTTCAGCTGTTGCCAGAGTGAAGCTTCTTTTGGCATTCATACCTCCTTCGATGGAAAGCGTAATAATCTCCTTGTCCTTCTAAACACCGAGTCACGATCTGCCAGACTCGAGCTTTAGTAATCCCAAACTTCTCTCCGATGGCTTCCATAGTCATCTTCTGATTAGTGTATAGATCAAATATTTCTGCATTGCGTTCTTCGTAAGTAGAAATCTGTTCTTGCGTAAGACTTCGTATTCTCATTTAGCATCGCCCCAAGTTTGTCCTTTTTCGTAATCTACTACCAAAGGTACTTTCAACTCGACGCAGTTGACCATCCGATCTATTATTATTTCTGCCTCTTCCTCCGATCTAACCGAGAAATCTAACTCGTCGTGTATCTGTAAATGTGGTACTAGTCCTTCCTTCCAGAGATCTAGCATCGCTAGTTTAGTCATATCCGCAGCCGATCCCTGTATCAGCCGATTCAGTGCCTTATATGTAAATGATCGTTTGAGATTATCTCCGTATTTATCTTTAGCCTCTTGCAGTGGCAGAGGAGCTTGTTTCTCATGATGTAAGTATCCGACCCCCTCCCATAAGTCGAAGTGACATTGTCGACCTCCGAGAGTTGTTATATATCCTCGTTGGGTAGCCATCCGAGAACACATGTCTTGTAATCCTCTTATGAACGGTACTCGATCGTGGTAAGTATTTAGCAGAGCGAGAGCCTCGTCAGTTTCTAATCCGAGTTCACGAATCAACTTATCTTTGCCCATGCCGTAGGTCAAACCAAGGTTTATATCTTTAGCTTGTTTCCGAGGGATGTTAGCCATATCAGCTACGATCTGGTGAAAGTCTGCATCTTGGCTCGAGTAAGCTTCTACTGCTTCATCTGCCCCTGTCAGACCGAGTAGTGAAGCGTAGTGCACTGTAATCCTGGGTTCTTGTTGGGAGTAATCGAAAGCTCCCCAATGTGCTCCTTCTTCTGGGATAAACAATGATCTAATTAGTTTGCCGATCTCTGGGTCTCGAGCTGGTACTTGTTGTAAGTTTGGGTTCGAGTAACTAAACCGACCAGTCACGGTTCCTCCACCATCGTTTCGTAGTGGGTGAGCTTCAGCATGAATTAATCCGTCATCGTCTACGTGTTCTAAAATCATTCCGTCGATAAACGTAGTCCGAGCTTTATTTAACTTCCGAGCAGCTACTAACATCTTTGGTAGTTCATGTTCGTGGCTCTCGAGCCAGTTTGCTTGAAAACTAGCCATACCTTTCTCGGTATGTGGATACCATATGTCATTCTTTTTAAAAGCTTTTTCGATCGAAGCGTTCGACCAGATCTCTACGTCGATCCCAAACTTTCTTTTAAACTCTACTAAGATTTGTTGTTCTTTTTGTGAGAGCTCTTTTGAAAGTTGCTCTGTCCGATCTAAATCGATCCGAACACCACGCCATCGCATCTCGATCAGTAATGGAATTAGAGCACACTCTAAATCGAAGATCTTTTGTAGTCCCTCAGTCTCGATCCTCTTCTTAAATATTTTCCATAACTTTAGAGTCATTACTGCATCTTGTTCAGCGTATGGCCCGACATATTTTGCAGGGAGTGCCCACATCCCACTCTTTTTATCTACGCCCCATGCTTTCGAGGCACTCTCTAAAAGAGTTTCATCTTTCGACTCAGCTAAGAAATCTTGTCCTAGATTATTTAAAGAATACGACCACCTGTTCTCATCAAACAACGGGGCAGCAAACATCGTATCACGGATATCACATTTTAGTTCGATCTCATAAGCTTTTAACCACCCTACATCGTAAAGTGAATTATGGAAAACAAGCGTACCTTTATGATTTTCAAGGGTATTTTTGAGCCAGCGTAAGACTAACTCTTCATCTAAGTTACCTCCACCATCATGGCAGATAGGTAAGTATCCACTCCAACTATCTCCAGCTATAGCAATACCAATTATTGCACCGTCACCTGTTGGCCATCCTGGGCCTTTAATATGTAAGTTAGGGTCTCGTGTTTCTAAGTCGACTGCTAATGTTTCGTAAGGATCGAAAGAGGGTAAGACAGACGGAGCTGACCAATCACTCTCAGGTTGAATCAGGGGTATCTGCACTTAAAAGCACCTGTGGTTGTGAGTGTCTAATGTGATGTTCTACTAAAAACAAATATCGTCTCAAGTCTCCGATGTCGTCGAGTAAACCGTTCTCGCCATCGTATCTACGACCAGCTTCGAAGATGTCGTAGTTACAAGATTCAGCCTGTTGTTCGATACGGTCGAACTTTCTAGCTAACATCATAAACGCACCTGTACCGCCTCGTCGTTTCCAGGAGTCGCCGTAAGATTTTTCAGATTCGATTAGACTAGCAATATCGTTCTGCGCGATATCTTTCATCTCCATCCACTTAGGATCTAGTGGCATTTTTAATCTCCCATTTGATTTGTCTTCTTTTAATCCAGTGGAAGCAGGCTTGCTGCCAATCCTCCGCTTTAATTGTCGCAAGGTGAGCATAGGCGTCCTTATAATCTCGTTCTTTATGGGCTTTGTAAGATGCTACCATCGGTAACATCACGTCAGGGAAAAATGTATTTGTATATTTGTCCCCGTCAAAAAAGTCATATGAAAATTTATCTACAGGTTCTGGCTTTCCTGCTTCTCTAGTAGGTAATGCTCTATGTATAAAATCTTCACATTCTTTTAAGAATGTAACAGGGTTGTTTACTAAAGGGTAATGTGGGTCAGGATAAGTGTTTGTATACCATGATCCTAAGCCCTCGATAGGAATATCTTTTACTTTATCCCAGACAGTGTTTTCGTAAACATGAAAGCTATCACTAACTTGGTAATACGGCCCCATCTCTAGTTCTAAAGAAGCAGCTATATATTCTTGTAACACAGACATATGGACAGCGTTAGCACCGTAAGCTCCCCATAACATATCATTCGATCTATTACAGACAGTCATCTGTAATTTGTTATCTCGGATCTTAAAGTAGATATTTGTATTACAAGGGATGTCTTTACTAGGGCTATCAAGATCTGCGAAAGGATCCCACATCTGTAAAACCACACGACGAGTATCGGGATCTTCACTTAACATAACAATCACTTGTGTAAGTTGATCTCGATCAAAGCGGTTACGCCAACGATGTCCATAAGCACCGTTAAGTGTTTGATTATCATCGGAAAACTGTGCCATGCCGCTGTTGAAATATAGTAATTTACTAAGATCGTTAGACCCTGCTAACATCCAAATTGATTCGAATAAATGAAAGAAAGGATTAGCGTCTCGTTCTGCACTAAATAAAACTCGTTCCCATGGCTTCTGGTAAACAGTAGTTACAGGAGTTATTGCTTCTCGAGTCATACCGTTACGGCTTTCTTGCTTTCTATAGTTGACGCTCTCTGGTCCTCTAAAGAAATCAATACCTAACTGCATAGCCCTGTTCACATTACGAGCACTAATCACTTTCATACAAGCTCTCCGTGTTTAAGTTGATAATGTGTTCGATCTGTAATCGACTTATCTCCTTTCCTTCTAAAGATAAACACCAATAGATAGCGTCTAGTGCGTCTGTCTTCTTATTCGGAAGACTATGATCTCGCATACAGGCTTGTAGGAATCTACCGTAGTAATACATAACTGAGTCGGTAAACTCTTCCTCGGCTTCTATTATGTGTTGTTTAAGTCTCCCCATCTGCTTTCTCCTTTCTCTATATCTTCTATTAGTGGCATATCTAAATTGTCGTAATCGTAAACACTACGAGTCCGTCCTTCTTGTTTCATAATCCGCGAGTATTTATCGAACTCGCAAAGTCCTCCTTCTACTTCTCTCATCTCAAACGGCATACGATAATGCTCGTCTGTCTTGCTAATTCCTGGGATCGACAGTTCAGATATACAAATATCGTATAGATCCTGCATCTCTGATAACCAATCGTGGCTACGCTTACAAAACTCTAGCGGTCTACCAGTTAATCTGTTTAGACCTCTCATAGCTCCTGGCCCTGCATTAGCCCACTGACAAATATCTGTTGCGTTTTCTAATAAATAAGTATGTCGTAGATCAGTAACCATCTCATAAGCAACGAATGGCCCTATGTATGGGAACCGTAATAAGTATTGCCATGCATCAGCTAACGTATTTAATCTTTCTAAATCTTCTAAGATACGTTCTCGCTCGACCCAAATATGAGTTACACACTCTGCTACACCAGTTACTTTATCCATGCGGTTAGGGCTTTTTACAATGTAAGCACCCGTCACCCATTTAGGTTGTTTGTAAATTTCTTCGATAGCTTTCTTTCGATCCCACTCGATATGTAGATTATGATCAAGTAATGTCCTGCCTGTTTCTATCAAGTTAAAGAATCTAAAAGCTACTGTAGCCATAAAAACTTCTGGCTTATCTCGTAACGGTTGTCGTATATGAGTTCTAAACCAACGAGTAGTCCGATCATCCTCCCTAAACACCTGACAAAACTTAAACTTCTGTAAGATCTCATCCTGTGTCCAAGGAGGCTTTTCTTGTAGATCCTCTTTCTTTATCCGAATGCGCTCACGTTCCTCTATCCAGTACAGATAGAGAACTAGCTCCTCCGATAAGAAACGGTTCATTTTGGTTTTCGTAATATCCATGCACAGTTATTCGCTATCTCTGGGTAAAATGTAGCAGCTACCACTCGTAGAAACTGTTTACCGAATCGAGCTTTTAATATGTCGAACTGGTCCTCAGTCCATCTCATCTCGCCTTCCTCTCGCATATCTTTCTGCATGGCTTTACGCAAACGAGGCATCTGGCAAAACGTTCCGACTACGATATCAAGTTCCCAGTTTCTAGTTAATTCATCGTGTAGTTCTCTAAAGCCCCACTCGTAAACATGGTCTTCAGGGAGCTTATCGTTCGACCCATCGTGATTAGGTGTAGAGACGTAAACTAATCCTCCTGGACGTAACACTCTATGTGCATCTTCGAGCCACGGTCTGATGAACTCAGGTTTCATGTGCTCTATAACTTCTGTAGTCCAGAAGAAGTCAATGCTTTCATCTTCTACATCGAACTTAGGATTGACTGTTAAGTCTTGTATGTCTAACCGACCAGTAAAGTTTTTAAACCATGCTGAGTCCATCACTTGTCCTGTTGGACTATGGAACCCAGCTTTCTCTGTTAAAACAGCGGGGTCGATGTCTACACCGACATACGATCTAATTATGTCACGCTTCTTTACGGTGTACGCTTTGTACAGGTTCCTAAGTACCCATATCTCACCGCAACCCACTTCTAATGTATCTATCGGTCTGCCGAACTTATTAGATTCTTCAATACACAGAGAAGAAATCTTGTCGTATCTCGTCATGTGTGTAATTTCATCTGGTCGCCAGTTGCCTAGTAAATTAGCGTTGGCAATATCCATTCGCGTGTTTTTACTATCGTTCACGTTTTCAGTGAGTTTCTTTCTAATCGAAGCCATATTATTCTCCTTTCTTAATTAGTATTTTACTTTAGCCCTTTACCGAAAGTAAACGACTAAAGCGGAAAGTATTTTTGCGTCTGAGGTTCTATTAAATAGAGATTCTCTTTCGCCCTAGTTAGACCCACATAGAAGACACGCGACTCATCGTCTGGGTTATTCTGAAACGATTTGTATACGCGACTTGATATATCTGTCAGCAGTATGACATTACTTGCCTCACCTCCTTTTGCTGCATGGATCGTGGATAGTCGTATCCTTGGTTCTTTCGTAATCTTTTCACCTCTACGAAGCATCGCTCGGATATAACTCCTCTCATCTACCGAAACACCTGTAAAAACATCGTACCAATATTCGTTAGGAAGATTGGGAATGTGTTTCTTAGCTGTATCATATGATATTAAAGTATCAAAGTCGATTTTCTCGAGGGAGGTAGGTGTCCGAAGCTTTAAATAATTTAAGACTTTGGTAAGTTGTGCTACGGGTATCGGCTCTCCTTTCCTAAAACTTTCCCAAGATTGCACTGCCATGATCTTTCTTTCCGAAACACTAGGTTTATTTTTAGTTTGGTAGAACCATCCTTCGGATCTGCAGTGTTGTTCTATACTGTTTAGTAGATAATTTGTTCTTGCTAAGACTAACCAGTCATCATGTTCCATGTCTATCGTTTCGTAAGATGGCTCCCATGAAACGTGGCCTTCTTCTTTTCTAGGATTCCAGGTTTTATGCACTCGAGATCCTACTTGTCCGATACAACGTTCTGCAAGAGTATGGATAGATCTAGGGATTCTATAAGACTGTTTAAGAACCATCGCGTCCTTAGAGTTACGGATCAGGTAATCAACATCTGCGCCAGCCCAACGATAGATAGCTTGATCATCATCCCCTGCTATATAAACACGATCCGCAGAGTCACAAAGCTTTCTAACCACTGCCCACTGTAGAGGAGATAAGTCTTGTGCTTCATCTACAAACATCACGTCTAATTTAGGAGCGTGACCACGATCTAAAAACATCTGGAGCATATCGGTGTAGTCGATAAGTAATCGGTCTCGCTTAAATAGTTTTAATCCGTTAGCGAATCTTTCCAATTCAAACCAGCCTACTGCATCATCTGCTTCATGCCACTGCGTTTCTAAATCTACTTGCCTCATCCTCGCAAGGTTTTCTATAAACAACAGTCTGTCATCTTTAGAAATACCAGAGATATGTCCCTCGTCAGTATTTACTGCACCTTTTAATCTAAGATTTAGTTTCTCGTTTAGATCGTAAATATCCGAGGAGGACATCACACTATCTTTAGACAGACCTAACTGTTGAAAGCAAAGTGAATGAAGTGTTCTAAAATACGGTAGTTGGTTTTTCGTTATAGCAAACTTAGACATAGCTCGAGACTTACCCTCTTGCACTGCCTGTTTAGTAAACGTAAAGAATCCAATATCTTCTGGACAAGTACCGCGATCTAGTTCTTCTTCTAACAAACCTAACAGTGTACTAGTCTTACCTGTTCCAGGAGGCCCAAGAATTACCTGTGTATCAGAGGAGAGCATCACAAAATACTATCATCGAAGTCAGGTAGATTATGTGACTCTGTCTGTACCTGAAACTCTGGTATATGCCACACGTTTGCACCTTTACCTTTTATATTGAAGAAGTAAGAGTCCCCGCCTATGTTTTTCAGTTTAGCGGTCAACTTATTTCTAGGGTAATCTCTGAAGTTTTTACGATGTAGATAATCAACTAGATCTGCTAATCTAAAATACGTCCGTCCTTTATCAGTCCAGGGTTTACCGAGTAATAGTTCATCACGTTCCCTAGCTGGTCTTTCGGTGCAAAAGGTTTCTAATAACTCGTTAAAATGACCCTCAGTCGAAGCGTCTTTCGGAACTTCAATAATCGTAAGCGTATCTAACAACTGTTGTATTATCTGTCGCCAAACGTTATCTCTAACTTTAGGTGGAATAATATTTAAGTGATCCATACACTTTCTTTGAAACCGTGTCTGGTTTAGTAACTCTTCAGTCTCGAGTTCTAAACGACCGCCCTCGACATCTAAAAACCATATCGGTGGGTCACTATTTTGTTTGGTTAGGTTACTGAACAGGGGAGTACCGCCTGACGCACCAATACCGAACTTTCTAGTTCTACATAGTGGACTATTACAATGTCCCGATATCGGTTGATCGTTACATTTATAAAAATAATCTTTTCGTTGCACTTGTTTCGTAATTGTTAGAACTTCTTGTGCACTTAATGGTGGGGTGAAGTGTTGATGGTTAGCTTCCTCAACACGTTTCTCCCAATCGTCAGGGAACTTCTTTCTTAGAAACACCCCTAGATTAAATAATCCAGAGTTACGAGTACCTTTAGGAAAACCCTGAGCGACTAGATGCTCGAGGCAAGGAGGAGATTGATCTAGCCACTCAGAGTCTTCTATCACTGGAACAACGTCCAGCTTATCTAATTCTTCTTCTGTTAGAACCAGAGTCTCTGCGTACTCTATAAATTCTTTAGGTGTAAGAACTTTACCTGTAGGCCCGAAAGCATAACCAGTAGAGTTCTCTCCTCCGAAGTATGGCATGTTCAAAGAACTACCACGATCCCCTCTTTCTAACAATAATTTAGTTTGCTTAGGAAATATCTCTGACTGCCCGAACCCGATGGCTGAAGCAACCTGCCTAAGTTTCCTTTGCATAGTAGACGCAGGGACAGGGTCGAACACGAAGATAAATAAATGTGCTCCCCCACTCTTTGATCTACAAACTACCAGTGGTAGCTTAAACTTTTTTAATTTCTTAGCGAGTCCTTTTAAATCTACAGTGAACTCATCTATATCTATCGAACCCCATACACAACTGTTGTTTTCATCTATCGGGACGATACCTAAACCTATTTCTCCTTTTAAGTGTTGACTCCAAAGATCGTTGAGCTCTTTTTGTGTAAGCTCTTTCGATATAGTTACATACTTGCCTTTTGCTTTACCGTCTTCTCTAGTTTCTTTCGTCGGGGTAAAGACACTGTAGCCTTGCCTTAACCCCGCGAAACGGTGCGCAAACTCCTCTTGTAATGACATTGCTCACCCTTATTTACTAGAACGGTATCTCTTCTTCGCCTTCCTCCGTGTTAGATACCGCTGATTCTTGTTCTTGTTGCACGTTAACTTCACCTTGTCGAGCTGCCTTCATAAACTCCATGGCGATTTTAGCTAACGACATACTTGTAGGATGCGCTCTCTCTACGGAAAGTCCCATCCAGCTATACTGGTCATTACTCTGGGGTATAGAGGTTAATCGGTATGTGTATGCGAACATCGGGGCTTGAACAGTTTCACCTACTGCAGTATTTACAGTAGCGTTATTTAGCATTGTATTCCAACGCCTACTAAACCTGAGCTGTGAAGATGTCAAACTTAACAGAACTTGTTCAGGTGCAGAGTCTTCTTCTGCTATTAGAGAATAGTACTCGGCTGTTTCTACTAGCTGATTACCGTTCTCCATGATGAACTTACCTGAGTCATCTTTTGTGCATTTTGCTAGTTCAGCAGAATCGTGTTGATCACTAACGAAACCGCCTCCCTTTTCTCGAGGAATCCACTCGATATATTTCTTTTTATACGCACAGGGAATAATTAATACACCAGTATCACCATCGTAAACCTTGTTGGTCACACTGTTGAAAAAGTTACCCTCTTGTGCTTCAGCGATATATTGACCATCGCTTTTCTTTAGTTGCGGAGACATTGATTGCAACACCCTTAGAAAAGGAATTGCATAATCACCTGCACTCGCTTCTTCTAACCCTGTGCCTCCAGACAACAAACTATCGTCGTCGAAGACAGCTACCTCGGAGCTTTCTAACTCCGCTACTTTCTTACTAGCCATAGTATACCTCTACTTTATTTTGGCGCGGGATCCCACGTATATCCCGAAGGTTTCTGAGGGAATATCTTTCCCCTTCGTGAGCTGCTCTTTCACAAACGCATTTAACGTCTGTGGATGAACACCTTGTTTAACAGCAGGGTCATGACCTAACTGTTTTAATTTGTTTATTGCATCGTCTGCTTTTTTATTTTCGTCTTTACCGAACTTAACAGTAACTTCGTGTTTGATAATACCAGCGTGTCCGTTATCGACTAACCATTGATGAGCTGCTATTCTATTAGCTTCTGATATATGCGCTCTATAAAACTCTTCTACTTTAATAGAAGAACCATCGGTCAATGTAATTTGTTTTAGATTAGCAGCTTGCATAGCTTCAGGTAAATCTACTTCTCTAACCGTTTTGAGATTATTTTTAGCTTCTTCTAATTCAAGTTCTAGTTGTTGTACAATCTTTTCGTTTTGTTGTAACAACTCCGCTAGTTGCGATATTCTATTATACTCACCATCGGTGGTTTCTTCAGTCCAGGTTTTAGTTTCCTCACCTACTAAATCCTCAAACGTTAGTTGAGATTCCTCAGACATATACTTCTCCTAAGTTCTCCATGTAGCCTCGACGGATATCGAAACTAACAGGGTAATAAGTCATTTCTTGTTTATCCCACTTCAATACTTTGAAGCTACCGTTACTTGCAGCAGCAACTGCGCAACATAAACCTATGGCAGCAGGATCTCCTATAAGCAACAAATAATCTTCGTCATTGAAATCTATGAGTTTATTTTGGACTCGTTTTACTTCTGGTCCAGTGGAGAGCATAAGGTTAGTTCTTGCTGGGAACACAACTTCTAAGTCCCCATACTTTTGTGCAGGAACAAGGTTACGTCCAGGAACATCTTGAACAATATATACTGTCATTCTAATTTCTCCTTTATAGAAAAAAGTTTAGGCGATACGAGTCTGGAAAGTAAAGCGTTATTATTTCTATTAGCTATTTTCTGTAGAAAACTTTTATGAAAAATTTTTACAGAATCGTCTAATAGAGTAATAGGTCTAATAAAGTAGAGTCTAAGTATCTGAAATTACTACAGAAACCAAAAAGGAGAGAAGTAATAGAATATATTAGAAATATTAAAACGGGATCTGCCCACGAAATAAATTATCTATTTTATTTTTTCTCTACTATAATCTTCTACAGAATTTAGAAAGGAACAACGTCTTGAAATATGAGTTCAAGACTGAACCGTTTGAACATCAGCGCACAGCTTTATTACGTTCATGGGATAAAAAGAAGTATGCGTTCTTCATGGAGATGGGAACGGGGAAGTCTAAAGTCTTAATTGACACAATAGGTATCCTCTACTGTAAAGGAGCCATAGACTCTGTTGTTATCGTTGCACCCAAAGGTGTCTATAAAAACTGGGAGTCTCGTGAAATACCAACACATTTACCTGACTATATAGATCGTCATGTAGCAGTTTGGTCTCCTGCCCCACGTAAAGAAGAAAAGAAAGCTCTTACTTCTTTGTTTGATCTAATTGATAAACTCAAAATATTTATTATCAATGTAGAAGCATTTAGCACTAAGAAAGGTGTCACGTTCACGGAGAAGTTTGTACTAAGCCACAGACCACTGTTCGCGGTAGATGAATCTACGACTATTAAGAACCCTAAAGCAGCTAGAACAAAAGCGATAATTAAGATTAGTAAAGACGCAGCGTTTAGAAGAATACTAACAGGCTTTCCTATTACACAGTCACCTCTTGATCTTTACAGTCAAACAGAAACGTTAGAGAAAAATTTGTTAGGATTTACTTCTTATTATTCTTTTCAGAACCATTACGGTGAAGTTGTTAATAGATACTTCGGTGGAAGAACAGTTAAACAAGTTGTAGGGTATCGAAACCTTTCTGAACTTACAAAGAAACTAGACTCTTTTTCTTACAGGGTATTAAAGAAAGACTGTTTAGATTTACCAGATAAGATTTATCAGCGTAGGGATGTAGAACTAACTGCTGAACAAAAAAAGTTGTACCATGAACTTAAAGATCGTGCGATTACGATTTTACAAAACGAAGAACAAATATCTGTTACGAATATACTCACCCAGTTACTAAGACTTCATCAGATAGTCACGGGCCATGTAAAGTCTGACGATGATGTAGATATCCCCGTAGATAATAATCGCATAGACGCTATGTTCGAAGTTATCTCAGAGATGCAAGGTAAAGTAATTATTTGGGCAAACTACAGACAAAATATCCTGGAGATTGTTGATAGTCTCAAACAAGTATTTGATCCTAATGAAGTTGCTTCTTACTTCGGAGATACTTCCCCAGATGAACGAGAAAGAGTAATTAAAGACTTCCAGAACCCTGATTCACCGTTAAGGTTTTTCGTAGGTAATACACAAACAGGTGGCTACGGTATTACATTAACAGAAGCTAAGAACGTAATTTATTACTCTAACAACTTTGATTTAGAAAAACGGTTACAGTCGGAAGATAGAGCGCATCGTATCGGACAAGTCAACAAAGTTACTTATGTTGATCTTGTAGCTAAAGATACTGTAGACGAAAAAATAGTCGACGCTCTTAGAAATAAATTAGATCTCGCCCAAGAAGTATTAGGAGATGATAAATGGCAAAACTGGTTAGGCTAGACTAGCTCTTATCTGATCAGCTGCCTCTTCTAATGCTCTAAGTGCTTGTTCTGGTGAGCCAGAATTATCAAGAGCTGCTGTAGCGATAGCTGAAGCTACCGTAGAAGTATCATCTGCTACTGGTTCTTCTTCTGGCATCATAGGAGCGTCTTCTTCCATACCACCTAATAAAGCAGCTAGACGATCAAGCCCTCCGCTTTCAGACATTGCTGGCTCATCACGCATCGGAGCAGCTGGCATTGGGGGAGTAGGTACTTCAGCTTGTGCTCTCATCATATCTAATCTATTGGGCATATCGTTTAATGGTATCGCCATATTAATTCCTTGGTACGTTAGGTCTAAAAGCGTTTTGAAAAGGAGCTACATTAGTATCAAAATTTGTAAGATCCATAATACCGTTACTTACTTGTCCACCTTGATTATATGAACCGCCAGTAAAAGGGTTAGAATATTGAGTTCCTAGAAGAGGACTAGACCCTTGTCCATATTCTTCAGCAGTAAACGGTGCTTGATAACTACCATAACTAGGTGTAAATGTTTTTAGGTAAGTGCTAAAAGCATCTTGACCAAGCCCTTGACGTTGACCACCTATTAAATTAGCCATGGGACTACCGCCTGGAAGGAAAGAAGCACCACTACTAAACTGTGATGTTGACCCTGTTCGTGGACCACTAGGGACAGCTCCTCTGAAGAAAGTATCTAAATCTTCTTTAGTGTCTTGTATTTGTTGATTAACAGCATCAGCTTCATATTGAGACTGAACATCTTGATATTTAGTTTCAAGTTGCCCTAATTTATCAGTAAGTTCTTTTATAGTGCTTTCATAATCGTTTTTAGTTGCTTCAGCTAATTGTTCAGGTGTAACAAACTGTTGTTGTCCTAAATAAGATTCTAATTGTTCAGGTGTTAAATAATTTTGAAATAAGTTTTCTAAACCCTGAAGTTGTTCTTGAGTTGCGAACTGACTTGTATCAAACCCCTCTAGTCCTTGACTAATTAGTTGGTTTACTTGTTCTTCGGTCAATCCCGCAGTTTGTTCAGCTATAGCCTCTTCAACAGCTTCTTCTGTTTCAGCTTCTATATCTTGTATTGCTTCAG
>Ga0160423_10001343_pt1 | contig 20604 bp, 17 predicted proteins | sample CRUFie14St8metaG_FD_108191 | JGI IMG/M metagenome (GOLD analysis project Ga0160423, IMG submission 108191) | Marine microbial communities from the Costa Rica Dome - CRUD Field 142mm St8 metaG | ecosystem: Environmental > Aquatic > Marine > Oceanic > Photic zone | place: Costa Rica: the Eastern... | reverse complement strand
TTTGCATTAAGACTAAAATCTCTCACATGAATATATTTGTCGGCAATACATACATATGCTGAGGTATCTATTTTCCACACCTTGTCCTGATGCACAAAGTTGGAGCGATTTACATTTAGTTTTATAGAATCTAAGTCATTTAAATCTATTGTGCCTGAAACATCTCCAAAACTAGGTTTATCGCTTTTGTTTTTGTAAGAAAGAGAATAGTTAAGGCTATTGTTTTTAATTGTTGAATTCAATTTAATGTTTTCGGCTCCGAGTTTGTTTACAATCTGAATGAATTTAGACCGACCAACAATATTTAACTTATCTCCATAATTGTTGCTGTACAATTTTACATTTTGCATTAACCGATTCTTTATAATCACTGAATCGGCTTCAAAATTTAGATTAAAAGATTTGATATTATCATCAAACTTTCCACTAAGTCTTGTTCTGTTCGATAAGTTAAAGTTTGGGGTAAACAATTTATTAATAATTGCATAGTCGTGTAATTTGAACATAATGTTGAAGCTATTTCCACCTCTGTATTCTTTTTGCTCAATGGTTTTGATTATCGATGGGATTTCTTTAGAAAAGACATTCATTACAGTGGGGTAAATCTCATTTAAATTGTACTTTCCTTCAATTTTAGCATTCATGATATCAGATTTCAATATCATCATTTCACGCTCACCTCGCTTAACAGAGTTGAGTTTAAATGAATCTACCTTGTAAGTCACTCCATTTTCTTTCCAAACTACATCTTTGAGATTTAAATCGCCGTTTAAATCCTCAAATTTGTCACCAATCATATTTACCTTAAGTTTTGCGCTAATTTGGGTGGTCGAGTCTCGTGAAGACCAATTTATATTTCTTAAGTTGGCTTGTTTTAGTTCTGCAACAAAATTATATTTCTGGAGTTTTGGAACACTAAAATCGATGCTTCCGTCGAAATCAAAAATTAAGTTATCATCTTTTACATCCAGCACTCCTTTGAAGACTTTATCTCTAACTGTTCCATCCATTGTAATGTTTGAATACGAGTAATCTTTGTAGTCAATTCTTGGTATTTTACCAGAAAATATGAGGCGATTGTTGTCTAATTTAGCAAGCGCATTAATTTGACCATTCATGGAGATTAGACCAAAATTTGAATTGTCTATGGTTTTTCCCAAATCAAATTCCCTAGTAATAACTTTTCCAATAATTTTTGTTTCACCGATAGAATCGCTTTTGAAATATACATTTGCTTTAATTGAACCTGCGTTTGTTTTAAAAAGTCCTGTGGCTTCAAAATTAGATGCTGGACCCATGAAGTCTCCTTTAAATTCCATTTTGCCAACCTTACCCATCCATTTGGGTGTTTTGATTTTTCTGCCCGAATTAAAAGGGGGGAGGGGAATGTTTTTGATGTCTTTTTCGAAGGTAATCAAGTTGGTTATTTTAGCACTAATTGTTGGGTCCTTTAGAGTTCCTAATCCGTCAAATTTTATTTCACCATCAAAATGCGTTAAATCACCATAGCTGAATTTTAATTGTTCAGCCTTTAGTTGATTCGTTGTTCCATTTATATTCCCTTGAAAGGTGATGGATTGATTCAATCCTTTTAACGGATTCACAAAATAAGCAATGTCTTTGGAGCTTATTTTCGTTTCTTTAAAATATGTATCGAAAGTTACATCGGTATAAAAATTGTTAAAAGCATTGAAGCTTTCATAACTGAGTCGAACATCACCATTAATATCTGTTTCTTGAGTTTCAATTTCCAAGAACTGAAGAATAAGTTCTTTAGAATTTATGCTCAACTCTCCCGACATGCCGAGAAGTTCAAAGCCAGACTTTTCCTTAAAGGCAAGCAGTTCGGTATTGACCTTGATGCTTTTCTCTTTGAAGGAAAAGTTGCTAGCCACCATTTCTATTTCCAACAACTCTAGATGATTGAAGTCAATTCTATTGGCATTGATAGGGATGTTTTCGTTCCATATTTTACAACTTAACTTCTCAAATTCAATCTCTTCAATAGTGATTTTAGGCATTTTTGATTTTTTCAAACTATCTCTTTGTGAGAGTTTATCAATGAACTGAATGAGGTTACTTTGTTCCTCATGTTTATAGGTCTTTATGTTAACTTGGGCATCACTGAGCTCAATTAAATCTAATTTAAAATCCAGATTATTTAAATTATAATCATTGATTTCAAAATAAAAATCACGAGTAAATACCATGGTGTCTTTTTGGTGATCTAAAATCAAAAGATCTTTCAAGACAAACGTATCAAATGGCCTAAAATCAACCTCCTTAACGGTAATTGTAGTCCTAGTTTTTTTTGAAAGGGAATTGCCTATCTTTTTACAAATAAGCGTTTGGACATAACTGCTCTTAAAAATTAGATAACCAGAAATTAGAAGAAACAAAAAAATAATTCCCAACCACTTGAGAGTCTTTCTTAAATAAGTTTTAAAACGACTATTTTTGATTTTCGACGGCATCTTGTTACACTAAAATAACGGATAATCTCAGCAAATGTGTCTTGTTATGTCCACTTTTATTTAACACGGATTGAAACTTATTCTAAAAATACTTAAGTTTGTTATAACAAATAATATTTATGAAGGTCGATATTTTAGCTTTTGCTGCGCATCCAGACGATGTTGAAATCAGTTGTTCAGGAACAATTATAAAGCATGTTGAGATGGGTTACAAGGTTGCTATTGTTGATCTTACAAAAGGAGAGCTGGGAACAAGAGGTACAGCTGAAACTAGACAAAAAGAGGCAGCTAAAGCTTCTAGTATATTGGGTATAGTTGGGCGGGAAAACCTTAACATGGAGGATTGTTTTTTTGAACCAACTGAGAAAAATAAAAAGAAAATCATATCCATAATTCGAAAATACCAACCGACGCTAATTTTTGCCAACTCAATTAAGGATCGTCATCCAGATCATGCAAAAGCAAGTAGTATTGTAAGCGAAGCCTGCTTTTTATCAGGATTACCAAAAATAAAAACGGAATTAAATGGGGCAGCTCAAAAGCCTTGGAGGCCGGAAGCGGTATATCATTACATTCAAGATTACTACGTAAATCCCGACTTTATTGTAGATATTTCTCAGCACATAGAGGCTAAAATCAAAGCTATAAAAGCCTATAAAACTCAGTTTTATGACCCTAACAACAAAGAACCTGAAACACCAATTAGCCGAGAAGACTTTTTTGAATTTATAAAAGCAAGAGCTAAAAATTTCGGTAGGCTAATAAAAACAGAATATGCCGAGGGATTTACAGTTGAAATTCCCTTAAGAGTCAAAGATGTCATAGAAACAGTCTAGTTTCAATGATTTTCGATATATTTCACTCAAGCTAAACTTTGTAAGTCATTCATTGAATTTGTGATTGCAGTAATATAAACCTTGTGCAAAATCTTTTATATTTTCGCTTAAATGATAAAGCGTGGATTTAAAATTTTTATCGGGTTACTTATTTTACTCTGTCTGTTCAATTGTAAATCCATTTGCTACGGTATTGAACAAGGTGTAGGGCAGTTGAAAATTGTATGGAAGGCCAAACCTTTAAAGGACTACCTAGATGATGATGTTTATCCTGATTCCCTTAAAGCGAAAATTAGACTTATTGAAGAAATAAAAAAGTTTTCTGTGGATTCTTTAGGAATATACCCCTCTCAAAATTATACCAAAATGTATGATCAAAAGGGTAAGCCTGGAATGTATGTTGTAACAGCTTGTGAACCATATGATTTAATTGCTTATCAGTGGTCTTTTCCAATTGTTGGAAAGTTCTCCTACAAAGGGTTTTTCAAGAAGAGGAAAGCAGTAAATGAAGCAGCTTCATTGGAAAAAGAGGGATATGATACAGACGTAGGAGAGGTAAATGCATGGAGCACACTAGGATGGTTTAAAGATCCTGTAATGAGTAGTATGTTGGAAAAAACTGAGGGGCAATTGGCAAGAGTTTTAATTCATGAATTAACCCACGGAACTATATTTGTGAAAAATGATGTCCAGTTTAATGAAAATTTAGCCTCATTTATAGGGGATAAAGGTGCTCTTTTATTTTTAAAGCATAAGTATTCTGAGGATTCAGATGCAATTAAAGATTATTTAGACGAACTTTCTGATTTACAAAAAATAAGAGCGCATATGCATAGGGCTGCTGAGCAACTTAAAGAATTTTATAAAGAAAATAAAGGTTTAACCCCAAAGAAAGCCAAAAAACAAAAAATTCAACAAATTCTTTCTGATATGGATACACTAAGTTTGAATTCATATCAAAAAGTCCGCAATATGCAGGCTATGAAAGATAGTTTAAACAATACTTTTTTTACGGATTTTTTAATGTATCGAGAAGATCAAAAGATCCTTGAAAAAACATTCAATGAAGATTTTGGAGGTGATTTCAATTTGTATTTTACTCATTTAAAGGAAAAATATACAACACTCTAATGGATTCTTTTTTAAAAAAGTTCGCGCAAGAAATCAAGGAAAGATTTGAATCTCCTAACAATCTATGTATTGTTTTGCCCACTAAACGTGCAGTTACATTTTTAAAGCAAGAACTTGCCAAAGCCTATGATACAACCTTTTGGGCTCCTGAATTTTATTCACTAGATGAATTTGTGGAACAGTATAGCCTTCAAAAAAAGGAAGAACGTTTGTTGCTTGTTCTTGAGTTGTATGAAGCGTACTTATCAGTTGTTGACGGAGAGCCGGAAGATATTGGTTCGTTTTTGAAATGGGCACCAACCTTATTATCTGATTTTTCTGATGTTGATAGATATTTAATTGATCCAAAAAACATATTTAGCTACATCAATGAGGCAAGAGCTTTAGAGTATTGGAATGTAAATGGTGAGCCATTAACCGATGCTCAAACCAATTATTTGCATTTTTGGAAATTGTTGGGCGATATTTACTATGCATTTCAAAGTAAACTTGTCGAGAAGGGTAAGGCATATTCTGGTATGCAATATAGGTATGTAGCTGATCATATTCATCTGCTTGAATCTGAAATGCCGTTCTCAAAAATATTTTTCGCAGGATTCAATGCTTTAAGTAGTGCAGAGGAAAAAATTATATATTCATTAATAAAAATGGGCAGAGCAGAAGTTTTTTGGGATGCCGATGATTATTATTTGAAACACCCTGAGCAGGAGGCTGGACGGTTTATGCGAAGAGTTTTAAAAAAATATCCATCAATACCATTTACTTGGTCTGGCAACGAAATTGCAGAAAGAAAAAAAGATATAAATATTGTTACCTGTAATACAGACTCAGCTCAAACACATTATGCAGGTAGTGTTCTTCAGGAAACCTTTGAGGAAAAAAATGCAACCCGAACAGCGGTGGTATTAAATGATGAAAATCTTTTATTGCCAATGTTGTATAATCTCCCTTCGAATATACATGCTGCAAACATTACAATGGGGTATAGTTTAAAATTATCTCCACTAACCACCTTTATAAATGCATGTTTGGATTGTTGGAGTAACTACAGAGGGAAAAATCATCAAAAGGCCTACTATTTCAGGACCGTATTTCAAATTATTGAGCACCCTTATTTTTCTCATCTGGCATTAGATTATTCCGCTGGAATTCAGGCTCTAAAAACAGAATTGATTCAAAAAAATGTTATTTATGTTGGGGTGAAACGTTTTGAAAAGCATTTTGATAAAGCGCCTTTTGTTTCGCTTTTGTTTCATCAAGCGGAAAACGCCAAAGATATTGTTGGAATTTTGTTAAGGTTAATAGCTGAGCTAAAGGAGGGAATAGCAAAAGCAGTACTTTCAGACATCGAAAAATCTATTCAAACAGAGTATTTGTATAGTTATACAGTAATTCTTAGGAAGTTTTTAAGAGTAATTGAAGCATCCAAGCACTTTCAAACCATCCCGATTAAAATAGTTAAAAAACTGATTGGCCAATTGGTTGCATCGGAATCAATTTCATTTTTTGGGGAACCTCTTAAAGGTTTACAAATAATGGGTATGTTAGAAACGCGTCTGTTGGATTTTGACCGAATTATTATGCTTTCTGTTAATGAAGGCGCATTGCCTAGGGGGAAAAAGGAAAATTCCTTTATACCCTATGATATAAAGCGGGAATTTAGTTTACCCACTCATCACGATCACGATGCTGTATTTGCCAATCATTTTTATCGCTTGTTGCATAAGGTAAAGCGCTTAGATCTTGTTTATGTGAGTGGGCAAAATGATTTTGGCGCTGCATCGGAAAAAAGTAGATTTATCGAACAGATTTCAGTGGAATTGCCAGTAGTGAATCCAAATGTAACTATTCGAGAAATTAATTATGCTCCTAGTCCTGAGTTGAGAAAAATTGATGTTGAATTTGAAAAAGATGAAACGTCAATTGAAAGAATAATTAAAAAGTTAGAAAAGGGGATTTCTCCATCCGCATTAAATACCTTCATTGCTTGCAGCTTAGATTTCTATTATCGATATATACTTAAACTTGGTGAAGCTGATGAGGTGGAAGAAAGTTTAAAACATTCCACTTTTGGAACGTGTGTTCACAATACCTTAGAACTCCTGTTTGAGCCTTACATCAAAAAGAATCTTTTGGTTCAAGACATACAAGCAATGGAAAAAAATGTTTTGTCCGTTTTAACCAAACAGTTTCAAGAATATTTAAGTAAAGAAGATTTAATGAGTGGAAACAATCTTTTAATCTTTGAAGTTGCAAAACAGTACGTAGACAATTTTCTGCAATTAGAAGTCAAAAATATTTTACGGGCCCAAAACAGTAAAATAGATTACCGTATTTTATCCCAAGAAAATAAAATTAGTTGTACAGTTCCAGTTCAAGTAAAAGATAAAAGTATTGTTGTCAAAATAGAGGGAATTGCCGATAGAATAGGGGCGCTGGAAAATCAAGTTCAACTTATAGATTACAAAACAGGTAACGTAGTCAGCTCGGATTTAAGTTTTAATTCTTGGGATGAGTTGTCTGAAAACCCCAAAAAAAGTAAAGCTTTACAATTGGCATTTTACGGATATATATATTTAGTTCAGCATCCTGAGGTTCACGATTTTGTTGCTGGTATTTATAGTTTTAGGAATCTAAAACCTGGTTTGCTTCAGTTGGTATGTAATAAAAAACAAGTAACAGCTGAGGATATACGAAATAATTTTCCAAAAGTAATCGAAGATGTTGTTCAAAAAATGCTCAGTGAATCTGCTCGTTTCACGCACAATATAGACGCTAAGTATTGTAATTATTGCAACTGAATCAGATAAAGAGGTTAAAAACTTACTTTATTAATTCTTTTGTTTTCCTTAAACGTTTCTTTTTTGAATAAAATTCCTTTGCTGTCATAGTAAAACCACTCCCCATTTTTTTTTCCATTTATTATGACGCCCGATAATTCAAGACTTCCTGATTTTCTAAATTTTCTAAACGAATAGCTGGGTTTTTTAGAAATAACTTTTCCAAGATGCTTAGCCGTATCCATTAATTCAGGCAGGTAATAATTGATTTTTTGGATGTTTTCATTTTTATAAAACCTCCAACTTAAAGCTGTTTTTTGTCCGTTGTGGTTGTAAAAACAGAGTTCATTTATTGTGTTGTTTTTTTCTTTACAAACGCTTAGTCCACAATAAAAATTCAGGTATGATGAGCTGTCGTAAACAATAGCAACTGAAGTCGGATTATAGCCAAAACCGCTATTAGAATCAATCTCAAAAGTATCAATAGGAAGAATTGAATTCATATATAAAGCATAGCTGGAATCATTGTATTCTGTGTGTTTTTCAAAGTAATTTTTTAAATATACCGCAGTTTTTAATGAGTCTATAAATGCATCTTTGCTGTATTTAGCTTGAGCCAAACAGCAAAAGGAAAAGCAAACCAAACTTGTAAATAGAAGTGTATGTCTTTTCATCCCCTAATACTGATTATATCCACTAAAACGTTTCTATCGTTTAAAAAAGTACTGAAAATTTAGTACTTGTAGAATTTTTTAAACTTAGTTCTCCAAGCTTTTCTTTTCGCTTTTTGAATACGGTTTAAATTCAATGGTTTGTTCTCATATGTCTTCTTTTTTCTAATCAAAATGAAATTGTAGTCGTTTTCAACCCAAATTGAATAATTCTCAAATTTTATGATTTCCAAACCTGCATTCGCGCAGTTTTTTAGAATTAGCTCCAACGGTATTGGTTGATCTATTATTTGAAGTGCTTCAGGATTATTTTGCGCATCCCATTTTACGCTTTCTGGGCTTGGTATGTTCAATAGAAGCCAACCATCATTTCTTAACATTTTTGCCACATTCATGAATAGTTTTTCATGCAATTCAATAGGGATGTGCTCAATAACATCAAACAAAGTAACAAAATCAGCTTGTTTAATTTTAGGCGTGTATTCGGTTACATCACCTTGATAGAAAGAAACGTTATCATTCTTTATTTTGTCCTTGGCAAACTCTATGGATTCACCACTAATATCAATCGATTCAATTTTACCAACTGTAACCGTTTTTCGGATTAAATGAGTAACAACCCCAATACCGCAACCCAATTCAATAACACTAGAGGTAGAGGATAAGCCTAATGATTTAAGCTTTTCGTACATCAAAAATATCCGATCATTTACCCCAATAGAGTACTGCTCGTTAATATAGTTGTCGTAGTATTTTTTTACTTCTGATTTTCTCATTAGTGATGAGTCAACGTATACGCTAACAAGAACTGAACACTATTTTTTAGAAACATTAAAAGGAAAGTTTAAACCTTCAACCTCATCAATACTGCTGAGTACTTTATCCTTTAGCTTTGTTTTAAAAGCAGTCATTTTACCTAAAACAGATTTATCCCCAGACCCTATTATACTTGCGGCAAGAATTCCTGCATTTTTAGCGCCATTTAATGCAACTGTTGCAACTGGAATGCCATTTGGCATTTGAAGAATAGATAAAATAGAATCCCAACCATCAATTGAATTGCTGGAGTGAATCGGAACCCCAATTACTGGAAGTGGAGTTAAAGAAGCAACCATTCCAGGCAAGTGTGCAGCACCTCCAGCACCGGCTATGATAACTTTCAAGCCGTTTTTAGCTGCAGATTCTGCATAATTTACCATTCTCTCTGCAGTTCTGTGTGCAGAAACAACAGTGATTTCAAAAGGAATTTCCAATTCATTTAAGAATTCGGCAGCTTCCTTCATCACTGGAAGGTCACTTTTGCTACCCATTATTATTCCAACCTGTGCAGTCATAATTTTCTAAGCTATAATTTTTAAATCTTCTTGTACTTTTTTTGCAATTGTTTTTGCTTCATTTAATGAATCATTTACAATTGTAGCATGTCCCATTTTTCTAAATGGCTTGGTTTGTGCCTTACCGTAAAGATGAAGGTTTACGCCTGGATGTGCAAGTGCTTTTTCAATTCCATCATAAATTGCTTTTCCCATATATCCCTTTTCTCCAAGTAAATTAACCATTACAGAAGGCCTTTTAATCGCTGTGTTTCCCAAGGGTAAATTGAGTAAACACCGTAATAGCTGTCCATATTGGGATTCATAATTTCCCTCAATAGTTTGATGACCAGAGTTATGGGGGCGAGGAGCTATCTCATTAACAAGGACCTCTCCGTCTTTAGTTAAGAAAAGCTCTACAGCCAATATTCCTACCATCTCCAGTTTTTCTATAACGCTTCGTGCAATTTTTTGTGCCTTTTCTTCAATTTCATTTGAAATAGTGGCGGGGGAGAATAAAAACTCCACTAAATTGGCTTCTGGGTTAAACTCACATTCAACGCACGGGAATGATTTTACCTCTCCATTTTCATTGCGTGAAACAATTACAGATAATTCCTTTTCAAAATCCACCATTTTCTCTAAAACACTTGGTACTTCAAAAGCCTTTTCCAAATCTTCTTTTGAGCGAATGGGTGTAACACCCTGACCATCGTATCCTCCTTTTCTCATTTTTTGCATAAACGGAAATTCTTCTTCAAAAGCGAGGATTTCTTCCTTTTCTTCAATTAAATAAAAATCGGAAGTAGGGATGTTGTTTTCTTTGTAAAAAACTTTTTGTAAACCCTTGTCTTGTATGGTTTTAATTATGCTTGGTTGAGGAAACACTTTAACTCCTTCGTCTTCCAGTTTTTTTAGTGCTTCAACATTTACATGCTCAATTTCAATAGTTAGAATATCCCTCGTTTTCCCAAAGGAATAAACTGTTTCAAAGTCCTTGAAATCACCCTTAAAAAAACGCGAACTAATTTCTTTACACGGTGCGTTACTGTCTGGATCTATAAATGCTAAATCCAATCCGAAATCCAGAGCCTTTTGCTGAAGCATTCTACCCAATTGTCCGCCTCCTAATACACCAATCTTAATATTTGTTGAAAACCCTTTTTCCATAGTGTAAAAATAATCCTTTTAAGGTAAATACCCATATTGGATGATTAATCGATGGAAAAGTACTATTTTTAGCGAAATAAAAAATACTACACTATGTTGAATTTGGTTTTATTTGGTCCTCCTGGTGCAGGGAAGGGAACTCAATCGGAAAAATTATTAGAAAAATACGGGTTAATTCATTTATCAACTGGTGATATTCTCCGTGGAGAAATGAAAGCTGAAACTGAATTGGGATTGAAAGCTAAATCCTTGATAGAAGCAGGTAATTTAGTGCCTGACGAAGTAGTTATTGGAATGATTGACAATAAGATTTCAGAAAATCTAAATGCTAAGGGGTTTATTTTCGATGGTTTTCCAAGAACGCAAGCTCAAGCCGAAGCGTTGGATAAAGTTTTAGAAGAAAAAGGAACGGGAGTTTCGGTAATGTTGTCTTTGGAAGTTGCTGAAGAGGAATTGGTGAAAAGGCTATTAGAGAGAGGTAAGTATTCAGGAAGAGCTGATGATGCAAATGAGGAAACAATAAAAAATAGAATTTCCGTTTACAATAAAGAAACTTCTGTTTTGGTTGATTATTATTCTGCTCAGTCAAAACACGTTGGTATCTACGGAGTTGGAACAATTGATGAAATTTTTGAAAAACTTTCAAATGCAATTGATTCAATTCAAGTAGGGTAACAACTGGTTAAAAAGCAAATAACAAAAAGCCTCGAATTTTCGAGGCTTTTTGTTTATCCTAGTTCTTTGTAATTAAGTATTTCGCGAATATAATTTAATTTCTGCTCCAATGAAATCGTGTGATTTATCCAATGGATGGTATATCCATCTTTTTCCATTTTTCTGAACCATGTCATTTGTCGTTTGCTAAATTGATGGATTGCAACCTCCAAGCGACGAAACAATTCATTAAAATCGTATTTTTTTTCAAGATACTCTGTAACGAAAAGATATTCTAAGCCATAGTACTTTATGTCTTCATTGCTAATTTTCTGTTGAAGTTTTTGAACTTCCTCAATCATACCGTTTTCAAGTCTCTCTTTTAATCGCCTCGATATCTTATCTCTTCTTTCATTTCTCGATATATCGATTCCAAATAGAACTGGGTTTATGTTCGGTTTATTTAATACAGGTATTGGATTAGATTGGAGGAAATAATCAATTTCAATCGCCCTTATTATACGTTTAGTGGATGTTTTATCGAGTTTTTCTTGTAGTTTGGGAGCGATTAAATCAAAATGATCTAGAAGTTCTTTTTTTCCTAACTTGTTCAATTGTTGTCTCAAATTGTTGTTAACAGGAACCGACGATAACTCATTTCCTTCCAATGCAGTTTGTACATACAAACCACTTCCACCGCAGAGTATAGGGAGTTTTGTTCTTGAACGTATATCGGCTAACGAACGAACGAAATCTTTAAAATAAATATTTATATTGTACTTGTCACCAGGCTCGCAAATATCAATTAAATGGTAAGGAATTAGCACATCGTTAACGGTATATTCTTCTAAATCTTTTCCCGTTCCAATATTCATTTCTCGGTAAACTTGTCTTGAATCAGCAGAAAGGATTTCGCCGTTGCAAGCCTTGGCTAAATTTACCGCTAAATTGGTTTTTCCGCTTGCCGTTGGGCCAATAATAACAGGCAGTATTTCCGCTTTATTTTTCATTAAAATATTTAATAAACTTAATTGAACCCATATTTAAAACTGTTCGGTACTCATCTTTGTTTCGTAGATCCGAATCATTTTGATTTCTAAACTGTGAGTAGTGTGCCCTTTGCCATGTGTTTAAGTTTATTACAAATTCAGTAGGAGTAGAGGTTTCAATTTCTGTAAATCCTAGTTTTTTAAAGTTGTCTCCATTACTCCATTCTAAATCGCAATAGGTCATCAATTCATCCAGTTGATAAAGATTTTTAAAATGGCCAATTAACTTCGTTAATCCTCCAACAACACGTGAACCAGAAAGATTACAAAAGCGAATTAGTTCTGCAGATTTTGCTCCGTTTCTCATTCTAATAACTTGCCCAAAACAGGCAACGGCTACAAGCTTTTTGTTGCTATCCAATAAACCAAAGTTATATTTTATTTTTAAAGGAATGTTTCCGTGATTCTTTTCAAGAAACTCCATAGCCTCTGGCTTAGTTATTTTCGTTATTATGGTTTCTCTGCCATGAATTCTATTCGATTCTCCGAAGTGGTATTTAAGTCTTTTGATTATTTTTTTTGGGCTTCGTTTATAGTAATCTTCGAAAACAGTTATGAAGTGCTCGTTTTTCTTTTTTAAGTTTTTAATTTCATTTTGAAAAACAGATGGGTTGTAGTCTTTAATTTGAACGAAATGAATTTTTAACTGTTTAATCTTTACGAAATAGGTGAAAGGAGATGTTTTTTCAACGGTACATTCTCCATCAATAGCAGAGGTTATTTGGTCAACAAATTCCATTTTTTTTCAGAATTTTCTCGCTTTAATGCGTGCCAATTCTCTGTCGGAATCTTTTTTCTTGAGTGCTTCACGTTTATCGTGTGTTTTTTTACCCTTTGCTAAACCAATTTCAATTTTAGCATATCCTTTATCCGTTATGAAGAGCCGTAAAGGTACAATGGTTAATCCTTTCTCCTGAGTTTTTGCATCCCATTTGTTGAGCTCCTTTTTGTTTAGGAGTAATTTTCTATCTGCTTTTGGTTCATGGTTTTGATGCGTGCCAAACTCATACGGTGAAATGTGCATTCCTTTAATGAAAAGCTCTCCATTGATTACGGTACAAAACGCTTCATTAAGATTGGCTTTACCATTTCTTATTGATTTTATTTCAGTTCCTTTCAATACGATTCCAGCAATTAACTTGTCAATGATTTCATAATTAAAAGTAGCCTTCTTGTTTTTTATTTGAACACCTTTCATTTCTGTAAAGATAAATATTTTGATTTGAGAGCAAGCGCAATAAAATAACAACTCAAAGTATTTTGAAATTTAATTCACATTTCAAACGTTAACTTTTGATTAGGTTCGTTTTTATTCAATTTTGCCTAACTTAGAAACAATGAAAAAACTACTTTTTCTGTTCCTAGCATTTATAGTTTATGGATGTACTGAAAATGAAGGTACAGTCCTTTGGCGAGTTTGGTATGCAGTACAATTGCCACCGGATTATGACTTAAAAGTCACCTACAATTCAGATAAATATTTTGATTCAGGCTATAGAGACACTGTTTTTGTTCACGACACTAGTTATGTTCAGTATTTGGAAGGTTTTTGGATTGGTCAACATTTACAAAGCAATAAGAATGATGGATATTATATTAATGTTCAAATCGACTCATTAACACCTTATGAAGGGTATTTAGGTGTCTATGTGTATGCAAATGATACGTCTTTACTGGACTCTGTATTATATCCTTATGGCGAAGATGAAATTATTCTTCAAGGAGATATTCCGTTAAATTTCTAATTATGCAAAGAAAAATTTTAATTGCGGGTGCTTTTTTAGGTATGTTTTCGGTAATTATCGGAGCCTGGGCTGCTCACGGTATAGAGGGATTTATTCCGGATACGGATCCAGATAAAGTTAAGAAAATCGCTAGTTTCAAAGTGGGCGTTCGTTATCAGTTTTATCACGCTTTTCTTTTGCTTTTTCTAAGTATAATTCCTAGTGAATATTTTAAGAAAAGAATTTTCTGGGTATACAGACTTACAATAATCGGAGTAGTTTTATTCTCAGGGTCAATTTACTTATTGGCACTAAGGTCTCAATTGGGAATTGAAGGGATCTCCAAATTGTTGGGCCCCATAACTCCAATTGGTGGTCTTACTTTAACAATAGCTTGGGGGATTTTAATTCTTTATGCACTAAAACTCAAAAAAGACTAATGGACAATACATACGAAGGATATAAAAATCATCTTCAAAAAATAGCGCATATTAACTCATCAATAGCATTGTTGAATTGGGATGAGGCAGTATACATGCCTAAAAATGGACTTGAAATAAGAGCGTGTCAGCTAAGTACGCTATGCACTATTGTTCATGAGTTGTCAACAAGTCCTGAGTTTGAAAATTTAGTCAATCATTTGCTTGAAAAAAGCTCCTTTGGATTTAAAGAAACAAGAAATTTAGAAGAAACACGAGAGGCGATTCAAGAAAATAAAAAGCTTCCTTTGGAATACGTCCAAAAAGCAGCAATTGCTCGATCCGAATCCTTTAAAAAATGGGAAGAAGCCAGGGGCGAGGAGGATTTTCAAATTTTTGCACCGTATTTAAAAAATATAGTTGACTTAGAGCTTGAAAAAGTAGAATTGTTAGGCTATGAGGAACATCCATATGATGCATTACTCAACCTTTATGAAAAAAATCTAACGGTTTCAAAACTGGAAAATATTTTCAGTCAAGTTAAAAGCCAAATTGTTCCATTGATAAAGCAAATTGCCCATCAACCTCAAGTAGATGATGGTTTTTTGTATCAAAATTTCGATGGTGACAAACAATTTAACTTTAGTGTTGATCTGTTAAAGTTGATGGAGTACAACCTTGATGCAGGACGTCAAGATATTTCAACACATCCCTTTACAAATCACATTAGTTCTCAAGATGTTAGGTTAACTACACGAATAAAAGAAAATGATATAGCAGAAGTGATTTGGAGCACTATTCATGAAGGAGGTCATGGACTTTATGAACAGGGAATTTCCATCAGTGATTATGGGTTGCCAAGTGGAGAAAGTGTGAGTTTAGGAATACATGAATCGCAAAGTAGAATTTGGGAAAACAATGTAGGTAGAGCACTTCCATGGTGGAAATTTCTTTATCCAAAATTGCAAGAAGCTTTTCCTAAACAGTTTGCTGAAGTTGGCCTAAGTGATTTTTATAAAGCCATAAACAAAGTTCAGCCCTCACTTATTCGAACCTCTGCTGATGAATTAACTTATCACGTTCACGTAATGATTCGTTATGAAATTGAAAAGGCGTTACTAGAGGGAGAAGTTGAAGTAGAGGATTTAGAAGAGTTGTGGAACCAAAAGTATATGGATTATCTAGGAGTTCGTCCAAGTAAGCCTACAGAGGGGATTTTACAAGATATTCATTGGAGTCATGGAAGTCTAGGGTATTTCCCCACATATTCACTGGGCAGTTTTTATGCAGTACAATTTTATGCACAAGCAAAAAAAGAACTTCCTGATTTAGAATCTCAATTGGAATTGGGAGAAGTATCCAATTTTTTGGCACTCCTTCGAAAAAACATTCATCAACATGGTAAATTGTATACAGCAGAGCAATTGAGCGAAAGGTTTACTGGAGAATCTTTAAACATTAAGCATTTTGTTGCTTATGCAAAGGAAAAATATGGAGCAATATATGGTTTTAGCCCCGATTAAAGTATTTTTCAAGAAAAAAGGTTAGCCACTTTTGCTAACCTTTTTTGTATACAATACGTGTTTATTATGCTTTTACAGTTTCTGAAACCGCTGCAGAAATAAAATCACCAACAGCATCTGTTCCAACCGGATTTTGCTTGTTTAAATCTTCTGTTGCTACGTTTTCATCAATAGCCTTAGAAACCGCCGCACGAAGAGCATTTGCTTCTTCCACTAGGTTTAACGAAGTTTCTAAAAGCATAGCTGCTGATAATATTGTTGCCATAGGATTCGCAATATTTTTACCCGCTCCTTGTGGAAACGAACCATGAATCGGTTCATAAAGCCCAACCTTAGCTCCAACTGATGCAGAAGGCAATAAGCCAATTGAACCACCAATAACAGAACCCTCATCCGATATAATATCACCAAACATATTTTCCGTTAAGATTACATCAAATTGAGTAGGGGCTAGAATCATTTGCATCGCAGCATTATCAACAAATAAGAAATCCAGTTCAACATCAGGGTAACTTGATGCCATTTTTGTTACAGTATCTCTCCAAAGCCTTGATGTTTCTAAAACATTTGCTTTATCCACTAGAGTTAATTTCTTTCTTCTTTTTTGAGCTGCTTCAAAACCAACTTTTGCAATTCTTTCAATTTCTTCAACTGAATATGTGCAATTATCATATGCCTCTGTTCCGTCTTGATTTCTTCCCTTTTCACCAAAATAAATACCGCCTGTAAGTTCTCTTACAACAACAAAATCAGCACCTTCAATACGTTCTGGTTTTAGTGGTGAAAATTGCTCTAGAGCAGGGTAGTAGGCAACAGGACGAATATTAGCATACAAACCTAATTCTTTTCGAATTTTTAATAATCCTTGCTCTGGACGAACTTTTGCATTTGGATCATTGTCATATTTGGGATGGCCAATAGCACCAAATAAAACAGCGTCAGAGTTTTTGCACGCCTCTAATGTTTCATCAGGCAAAGGGGTTCCCGTTTCATCTATGGCACACGCACCCATTAAGACTTCATTGTAGTTGAAATTATGTCCATACTTAGCACCAACAGCATCCATTACTTTCATAGCCTCTGTTACAATTTCTGGTCCAATTCCATCTCCTTTAATTACAGCAATATTAAAATTCATTTGATATAGTTTATTTGCGCGAATTTAATGATTAATTATCCTAAAACACTACCTAAATAGAGTGAATTTATTAAAGATGAATTGATGATAAATTTGGTGGTTTTAAAAAACTAACGGAACTTTACGTCAGAGTTAAGGTTCTTTTATCCAAAGGATAAAGATTAATAGGGAATGCGGTGTGAATCCGCAACAGTGCCCGCTACTGTAACTCCTTTTGTAGTTAAACAATCTCTGCCACTGTGAAAACGGGAAGGCGTTTAACTGGGAGAAGTCAGGAGACCTGCCTCAACTTGTTTTATTTCCACATTCGGGGTCAAATGTGTAAGAAGTAAACACGTGAAGAAAATTTTGGCTCATATATTAATTATAGTGTCATTTGGAGATGCGTTTTCAAGTGTTGTGGATACTATTACACTGGATTCAGTATCACTAAATTCGACTTCGTTCAAAGAAGTTAATAACATGGATTCATTGGTTGCTAGGAATCCATTTACATCAATTTCTGAACTATTAACCAATGAATCTGTTGTTCAAGTTAATAATGAAGGCGGTAAAGGAACAACAAAATCCTTGTCTATTCGTGGATTAACCTCAAATCATACCAATGTTCGATGGAATGGATTAAATGTAAATAGTCTTGCTCTTGGAATGTATAATTTTGGTGGGATTCCATGCGGAGTTGCAAATGAGTTGGAACTAATTAAAGGAAATGCTATTTCTGATATCAATGATGTTGCCATAGGTGGCGTAGTTATTTTATCGAATAAGTTGAATTGGGATAAGCCCCTCTCATTTAGTGCAGGAGGGGAGATCGGAAGTTTTGGTTTTAATGCGCATAAGTTGAATTTTTCCAAATCAACGAGTCAATGGTCATTTAATGTAAATTGGATTTTTCAAGAAGCGCTAAATAATTTTAGTTACATCAACCACAAAAAAATAGGTGCGCCAAGAGAAACTCAAGAGCATGCAAACTTCACAAATAAAAATGTTGTTTTTTCAACTGGGTGGAGAACCAAATCAAAAAACATCATCATTACAAACCATACATGGATTGGAGAGAGAAAAACTAAAACACCTAAAACATATACTGATGGCTTGCCCTCAAATGCATATTCTAATGATTCGACTATAAAAAGCATCACGAGTGTCAAAACAACAATTGGTAAGGTGTATTTAAAAGCTTCAGCTGGAATTAACCATGAACGTTACCTTTATCATGATAGTACTTATGATATAAGTACTTACTATATTTTAAACAATGCTCACTTAAATCTAAAAGCCAAATATCAGTTTAATCAATGGCAATTTAGCTTCTTGAATGAATCTCAGTTTCAAAAGGCTCTTAATAATCAATATGTGGGGATTAAGAAAAGAAATTTGATGCTTAGTAAACTTAATGCATCAAGAGAACTAAAAGCAAGTAAGCTAAAATTATTCTCTACAATTGCTTTCAACAAAGTTTTTTCATCAAAATTATCGGTTCCCGTTGTTTCAATTGGCTATATCAAACAAATTAAGAAAACAGAAATAAAGGGAGGAGTAGGAAACCATTTTCGAATCGCGTCATTTAATGATTCATTTTGGCCGCTGGGAGGAAATGAAAGTCTTGAGCCTGAATTGGGCTGGAATGCAGAACAATCTTTCAAAACACAATTAAAATATAAAAAACTTCATTGTTCAATATTTACCGAAGCATATTATTCAATAATTGATAACTGGATTCAATGGAAACCGAACGGGAGTTTTTGGAGCGCACAAAATGTAAAACAAGTTAATGCAAGAGGGGCGGAGTTCAAGAGTGTACTGTATTACACTTTGGGTAAAATGAAATTAGGACTTCACAATCAGTATGCATATACACAGACAATTACGATGAGTATTAATTCTTCTATTGATTTTCAAAGTATTGGAAAGCAAGTAATTTATGTTCCATTGCATAAAAGTCTTAACAAACTTTTCATAGTATTTAAAGGGTTTAATTTGAGCTATTCTCTTAATTATTTTGGATTAAGGCATACTACAAGCGATAATATGTTTTCAAAAGCCTTAGCGCCATACCTGTTAAACGATTTTGAAATTTTCAAAAAAATAGATTTGAAACGTAAATCAATGTTCATAAAATCTTCCATTTTAAATTTATTCAATAACTCCTACGAAGGACTGGGTAATCGACCGATGCCGGGAAGAGCGTTTTATCTAACCCTTGTATTTAAATTCACCTAATTATGAAAAAACCAATTGTTTATTTATTTGCTTGTTTAACTTTATTTAGTGCTTGCGAAAAAGACCCAGAAATCCCAAATGAAGAATCGTGTAACGATTGTGAAAATGACACCTATTTATATGTTTCAAATGAAGGTCCGTTTGGAGGGACTGGATCAATTTCGAAAATCAATCTAACAAAGCGAACCGTTTATAATAACGTTTATTCAAGTTCAAATTCTGAAATTCCCATAGGTAGTATTGTTCAGTCATTGGCTTTTAATAAAAATACGGGTTATGCTGTATTAAATGGAGGTAATCAAATAATAAGCTTTAATAAAACAACTAATGAACACCTAAGCAGTTTCTCTGTTACATATCCTAGATATATTAGTTTAAGCGGAGATTACGGATATGTTACTTCAGGGAACGAATCAGGAAAAGTGTACAAATTTGAATTGAGTACCAATGCAATTATTGATTCCGTTGATGTGGGTAATGGTCCAGAGCAATTAATCATTACTGATGGAAAGATAATTGTTGCAAATTCTGGAGGTTGGATTAATGACAGTACAATTGCGATAATAGATTTGGAAACATTCAAATTGGACTCTTTGATCGAGGTGGGCTCTAAGCCAACTGATATTGTAGAAGATAAAAACGGACTTATCTGGGTTTTGGCGTCTGGTCAATACGATGATACCAAGGCTCCAAAATTGGTTCAAATTAATCCAATAAATTGGTCTATTGAAAAGGATTTAACCTTGGGATCTGATGATGCAAGTGTTTCAAAAATGACCATCGAAAAGACACAGGAAAATATTTTGTATTACAAATCAGACGGAGTTTATAAATTAAACATAAATGAATCTTCTGCGCCTGGTGTTGCTCTCATTTCAGCTTCGAACTGTTATGGAATTGAGGCCAATTCGGATGTGTTTTTATTTGTAGCACCTGATTATTCCTCAGCTGGGTATGTTAAACAGTATTCAATGAACGGGGATTCAATAGCACAATATGATGTTGGAGTGGCACCAAATGGGGGGGTGTTTAATTGATTTAATCTAAATAAAAAAGGCTAACTCTATGAGTTAGCCTTTTTTTCAATAAAATTATCAATCTCATTATTGTTGCTTAAAAGAATCAATCGACTTTAAAAATAACAGCCGGTTTTAGCTCTTCTTCACTGCTGTTTTTAATCCCACAACCGTAAGCAGCTTGTCTAAATTCATTCCTAAGGTTTACCTGCTGCTTTACAACTTTCATTTTTTCGTTGTATTCTTTTTTTGCCTGTTCCCTTTTTTCTTTTTGAGCTTTATATTCAGCCTTTCGTTTTTCCTCTGCTTTCATTCTTTTAACAATAAGCTTTTCTTCATCTTTAATTCGCCGAACAACATCCTGTTGTATTCCATATAAACGTAAATTTCTGCGAATATCATTAATAGGAGTTTCTGAAGGTGAAAGACTTATATTATTCGTTTTATACGGGTTATAAACCTTAAAATCCCAATAAAAAGTCT
>Ga0160423_10001342_pt1 | contig 20605 bp, 12 predicted proteins | sample CRUFie14St8metaG_FD_108191 | JGI IMG/M metagenome (GOLD analysis project Ga0160423, IMG submission 108191) | Marine microbial communities from the Costa Rica Dome - CRUD Field 142mm St8 metaG | ecosystem: Environmental > Aquatic > Marine > Oceanic > Photic zone | place: Costa Rica: the Eastern... | reverse complement strand
TTTACTTCAGGACGGCCAGGTTCAATACTCCTGTATTCCTAATGATGAAGGAGGAATAGTTGACGATTTGTTAATCTATCGATTTTCAAAAACAGAATACATGTTGGTTGTAAACGCATCCAATATAGAGAAAGACTGGGATTGGTTGAATTCAAAAAACAATACTTCTGCAATTCTACAAAACGTAAGCATTGAATGGAGTTTGTTTGCTGTTCAAGGGCCTAATTCAACTAAGGTTTTATCAAAGTTAACGAAACTCGATTTAGCCTCTATGAAGTACTATACGCATCAATATGCTGATTTTGCTGGTACTCAAGATGTATTGATTTCTGCAACAGGGTATACCGGAGCTGGAGGGTTTGAAATTTATGTCAAAAATGAAAATGCTGTTAAGATCTGGGAGGCCATTATGCAGGCGGGAGCTTCTGAAGGAATAAAACCAACCGGTTTAGCAGCAAGAGATACTTTACGACTCGAAATGGGGTATGCACTTTATGGAAATGACATAGATGATACAACATCTCCGTTAGAAGCAAAACTGGGCTGGATAACTAAGTTAGAAACAGAATTTTCAAGTGTTGATTTCCTTAGAAAACAAAAAGAGGAAGGGGTTTCTAGAGCATTAGTTGCTTTCGAGTTAATTGATAGAGGAATACCGAGAAAAGACTATCAAATATTTTCCGAGGATCTTTCATGTATTGGAAGAGTTACTTCAGGAACGATGTCTCCTACTTTAGGAAAAGCAATCGGCTTGGGATATGTAGAGAAGAAATATGCACCTGTTGATTCAGAAATATATATTTCAATACGAGATAAAAAAATAAAGGCTAAAGTGGTTAAGTTACCGTTTGTTCTCCCGAATGTGTAGAGTTACAATTGCTTATTTGAAATGAGAGAATAGGTTTATTTTGAGAATTCATCCACATCCTGTTCCTCATTGATTCCGGCTATCTTATGGCGTTTTCCAAAGAGGTAAGTCTTGTTTTCGCTGTTATTTAGTAAACGAATGATGTTCTTTTGATGCGTTACTATTATCAGAACAGAAACAACGCATGAAAATATGATTAGGGAGAGTACTTGGTTTTTTGTAAAAACTAGGAGGATGAATAAAGGAAATGAAATTCCCGCTACAATAGACCCTAACGAAACATACTTGGTGACAGTTAGAACAATTAGAAAGACACCCAGAGCAGATAAAGCAGCAGGTGGATGAACAGCTAAAACAATACCCAACAATGTGGCTATACCTTTACCTCCTCTAAAACCTGCGAATAATGGGAAGATATGACCTAAAACTGCGCAAAATCCAAAGGCAAGTTTAAGATTTGTGTAGGGAGCTATATCTACAATCGAATATTTGGTTTGGATTAAAACTAAATTAACGGCCAATGCTCCTTTTGCAATATCCAATAGTAGAACAGGAATGCCTGCTTTTTTGCCAAGAACTCTAAAAGTATTCGTAGCACCAGCATTACCTGAACCGTGTTCGCGAACGTCAATTCCATGGAAGGTTTTGCCAACCCAAACAGCCGAGGGTACAGATCCTATCAAGTACGCACTAACTAGCAATATGATTATTGTAGCACTCATTGAAAATTATTAGAAGAGGGCAAAATTAAAAAATACTAGTTTAGTTTTCAATTTTAATGGTTTTTATTAATTAACATTAATTCGTGGAACACAATTGAAGAAAAGATTTGAATCATGAATGTTTTCACATAATTTATTGAGAGCATCAAAAGGAGCGATCATGCTTATTTGTTTCTAAACCGCTCATGTTGTGATTTTTAATCTGCTAATATCCCATAGTCGTCTGTTAATTTCAAAACACGATCTGACGTCTGGATTTGTTTGGTGGTTATGAATTTTTTAATTGCTGAGTTTGGAGTCTCCTCTGTTAGTAAGTTGAATGGTATTAGGAAATCGCAGCTTTTTTTATATTCTGAACATCCAAAAGCTGATTTTCCTTTCTTTATTTTTCCTTTCGTGCATTTTGGGCAAACTATATTCAAAGGTTCTTCTATCCTTATTTCAGTTTCAAAATTATTTTTCAACAATGCCACTGTTTCATTTCCATTTACGTCCTTAGCTAAAGGAACCTTTCTTAAATGAATTAGACTCCCAACCAATTTACTGTCAATTTTATATTTTTTGATTTTAAATGGAATTTTAAACGAGCAACCGTTTACCCACTCTGTACAGCCATATGCAGACTTTCCTTTTACAATTTTCCCGCATTCGCATTTGGGACAAATTAAAACAGAAGCGTGGGGGTTGACCGCTGAAACTTCATGAACTAGATCATTGACTAATTTTCTCATTCCTCCAATAAATTCATCGGAGCTGAATTGGCCTGCTTCAATATCTTTCATTTTCTTTTCCCACTGTCCTGTTAACCGTGGAGATTTTAGAGTAGGATTGTCAATAAGTTGAATGAGTTTAATGCCAATTTCAGTGGGAAGAATAGTTTTCTTTTTTTTCTCAATGTAATTTCTTCTGAAAAGTGTTTCAATAATATTTGCTCTAGTTGAAGGTCTTCCAATGCCATTTTCCTTCATAAGCATTTTTAATTCTTCATTTTCAACTTCTTTCCCTGCTGTTTCCATTGCTCGCAGTAAAGTTGCTTCTGTATATGGTTTGGGAGGAGATGTCTTTTTAGTTCCTATTAATGGCTTGTGATTACCCGTTTCATCTTTGTCAAAATGGGGCAGTATTTTATCTTCTTTGGAGGTCGCTTGTTGCGATTGGTAAACTAATCTCCAACCTTGATTTAATATCTGTTTTCCTGTTGCTTTAAACTTAAACGTATCTACTTTCGCGTTCACAGTTGTATTGGATACTTTACATTCGGGATAAAAAGCAGCAATAAATCTTCTTGAAATTATGTCGTAAATAGCTGCTTCATTTCCAGAGATATGTGTAGCGTTAATCCCCGTAGGGATGATAGCATGGTGATCGGTAACTTTATTATCGTTAAAAACTTTTTTACTTTTCTTTATCGGTTTTTGAAGTAGTGGTTCAGTAAGCTCCTTGTACATTACCAAGCCTTGAAGTATTCCTTTGATTTTAGGGTATTGGTCTTTCGGTAAATAAACGGTATCTACTCTTGGATAAGAAACTAATTTTTTCTCATATAGGGACTGAACTGTGTTTAAGGTTTGCTCTGCGCTCAGTCCAAGTTTTTTATTTCCTTCTACTTGTAAAGATGTTAAATCGAAAAGGTTAGGAGGGTGTTCTTTTCCAGATTTAGTGATAACATCGGTTATTGATATAGGGTGTTTTTGAATATGAGCTAACAATTCATCGGCTTTCGTTTTTTGCTCAATTTTCCCTTTTTCATATGTGAAGGTTGCATTTTTATATTCTGTCTTAATTTCAAAATAAAGGTTGGGTACAAAATTCTTAATATCAAAATGACGTTTCACAATCATTGCTAAAGTTGGCGTTTGCACCCTTCCCACGCTTAGGACTTGCTTGTTTTTACCAAACTTTAAAGTATATAATCGTGTTGCGTTTATTCCGTATAACCAATCCGAAATTGCTCTACTTTTTCCCGCTTCAAACAAAGCATCAAAATCACTTCCTTCCATTAGGTTTTTAAAACCGTTTTTGATGGCTTCTTCCGTAAGCGATGAAATCCATAGGCGCTTAACAGGAACTTTACAGCCTGCGTGTTTCAATACCCAGCGTTGAATAAGTTCACCCTCTTGTCCAGCATCTCCGCAGTTTATAATCTGCGTTGCTTTTTCCACTAAAGATTTTATTGTGTTAAATTGATTTTGAACACCATTGTCTTTAATTACTTTAATTTGGAATTTCTTTGGTTGAATGGGAAGCGCGTAAAGGTTCCACTTTCTGTAACCCTCATCGTAATCTCCGGGTTCATTTAAGGTACATAAGTGACCAAACGTCCAGGTTACTTGATAGCCATTTCCTTCATAATACCCATTTTTACGGGAGTTCGCTCCAATTATTTTGGCGATTTCTCCGGCAACACTGGGTTTTTCTGCTATACAAACCTTCATTGTTTTACAGCCCTTTTAAAACTCTTCGAATATCATTCACTTCACTCATTAATTCGTGAAGATTTTCTTTTTTGCCTTCGTCAATCCGTTTTTTGAACTCTTGAAGGTTTTTAATGTAAGCATCAAGCGCTGTAGATAGGTGATCCTTGTTTTGTTCGAAAATTGGTGCCCACATATCTGGTGAAGATTTTGCAAGACGAACTGTGCTCGCAAAACCAGACCCTGCCATATTGAAAATATGCTTTTCTTCCTTTTCTATTTCTAAAACAGTCTGCCCCAAAACAAAAGATGTAATGTGAGATAAGTGGGAAACATAGGCTATGTGTCGATCATGCTCTTCAGCACTCATGCTTAAAACCTTCATTTTAAGTGTGCTATACAATTCTTTGCATAGTTTTACTGCAGAGACATCACTTTTGTGTTCGTCGCAAATAATAGTGATTTTGTTATCGTAAAGTCCATCAAAGGCAGCAGAGGGTCCTGCATTTTCTGTACCTGCTATAGGGTGTGAGGCTACAAACTTTTTTCGATTTGGGTGTGAATCGGCTATTTTACAAATTCCTTCTTTAGTTGAGCCCATATCAATAACAACCTGATTACCGTTTAAGTTGTCGAGAAGAGTAGGTAAAATTTTTCTTGCTGCATCAACAGGAACAGCTAAAATGACTAAGTTAGCCTTAATCAATACTTCATCTAATTTGCAGGTTTCATACGCAAAACCGAGTTGAATTGCTTTTTTACAGTGCTCTTCATTTTTATCTACCCCAATTATTTTGGAAGCAAACCCCCTTTCTTTTAAGCTAATTGCCAAAGATCCACCAATCAATCCTAAACCAATAATTCCAACAATCATATTAAACGTTTGCTTTAATTCTAATTAATGCTTCTTTAATCGTTTCTTGACTTGCACAGAGTGACGCTCTAATATATCTTTCACCGTTGCTTCCAAAAATGAAACCAGGTGTTATAAAAACATTTGCTTTATGTAATATATCGTCTACGAATTTTTCAACACTATCCACAGAGTTGGGAACTTTTGCCCAAACAAACATTCCTACACTATTTGGGTTGTATTTAACCTGTAAATAATCAAATATTTCTTCAATTAATTTTCGGCGTTTAGCATAGATGTTGTTTTGGTCTTCATGCCAATGCATTGGGTTAGACAAGGCTTGAACAGCAGCTTTTTGAAGTCCAAGGAACATACCGCTATCCATATTGCTTTTAACACGTAAAACTGTCGAAATGTATTCTTTGGAACCCGACAACCAGCCAATTCTCCACCCAGCCATATTGTGAGATTTACTCAATGAATTTAACTCAAGACAAACATCTTTAGCTCCTTCTAAATTAAAAATACTTCTTGGTGTTGGATTAAGTATTAAGCTATAAGGGTTATCATTAACAATTAAGAATCCTTTTTCGTTTGCGAGAGTGATTAATTCTTGTAAAATATGAACATCAGCTCTCGCTCCGGTTGGCATATGTGGATAGTTTAGCCAAAGCAATTTTACTTTACTTAAATCTTTTTCTCTTAAACGTGATACATCAATATTCCAATCATTTTGTTCATCCAAATCGTAAAATTCAATATCGGCGTCCATTAATTTAGAAACAGATGTGTATGTTGGATAACCTGGATTAGGCACCAAAACTTTATCTCCAGGATTCAAGAAAGCCATACTGATGTGCATAATTCCTTCTTTTGAACCCATTAAAGGAAGAATCTCATCTTCATCTCTGAAATCTACCCCATATGTGGAAGCCATCCATGAGCTAATTGAATTTCTTAGTTCGGGAATACCTGTATAGGACTGATAGCCATGTGAGTTGGTTTGCTCAGCAGTTTCTATTAAAGCCCCAATTGTTTCAGAGGAAGGTGCCAAATCAGGACTGCCGATACCAAGATTTATAATGTTTTTTCCAGAAGCATTCAATTCACGAATTTCCTTTAGCTTTTTAGAAAAGTAGTATTCTTGAACCTCTGATAATCGATTGGCGGGTTGAATAATCATTTTTCGTTTTTAAAATCAACAATTCCTTTTTTATATTCTCCAAGGATTTGAAGGTTCACTGCAATTCCTTGTATTGTTGTGATAGCCTTTTGGAAGTTTGTATAGGATTCCCAAATCATATCAACATGAAAATTGTACTCATACGGCTTACCTACAATAGGAACCGATTGAATCTTAGTTAGATTTATTGAGTAGGCAGCTAGAATGTTTAAAATTTTAGCCAATGCTCCAGGGTCATGTGGTAACTGAAAAAAAAGCGTTGCTTTATTTCTTAGTTTATCTTTTTCAGGTGTTTTGCTCAGTATAATAAACCGTGTAAAATTCTTTTTATTGGTTTCTATACTTTTTGCAAGTATTTCTAACCCGAAAATTTCAGCAGCAGATGCACTAGCAACTGCTGCAACATTAGTCAGTTGCTGTTTGGCGATATTTTTGGCACAAATAGCGGTATCTTCTTTCTCTTCTAATAAAACCCCCTTGAGGCCCGTTAAAAATTTACTGCATTGACGTATGGCAATTGGATGAGATTGAGCAACTTCTATGTCTTCAATTTTTGTTCCAGGTAATGCCATGAGGTTCATTTTAATCCTGAGAAAAATTTCTCCAATAATGTTAAAATTATATTCCTGAAGGAGTGTGTAGTTTTGAAGCAAAGATCCAGCAATAGAATTTTCAATTGCCATTATAGCAAAATCCGATTCTCCATTTTTCAAACTTTCACACAAATCTTGAAACGATAAACATTTAATCGTTTCTATATCTGTTCCAAAGTATTTGTACGCTGCCTCTTCGTGAAAAGAGGATTCTATACCTTGTATGGCAATTTTTTTCTTCAAACTTCTAACTTAATATACCAAAGATATTATTTATTTCTTGGTTTAATAGTTCTACAAATATCGATTGTTTTTGCATTTTAAATTTTAATGGTCGTAAAAGATAATTGACTCAAGTGGATATAACTTATCAAATAATTATAAAAATCAAACGAAAAATAAAATAACTCCGCAGTATTTAAAATAAAATGCCATTTTTAGTTTGTGAATGAATACATTTGATTCAATATTTATAAATGATAAAGGCTATCCCATGAGAACAAGAATTGTTAGTTTATTTATCCTGTCAATAGGAGTTTTTTTTACAGCGTGTAAACAAAAAAAAGAAGATAAGTATACGTATGTCAACCCAGAGTACAGTACATATATTAGCGCATTTACCTCAGGAGACGTATCCAGAGGAAAAGCCATTAAGGTTGTTTTAACTCAGCCTATTGATACGAGTAAGTTTAGAATAGGGGAGGCGTTGTCTGATGATTTGTTTAATCTATCCCCAGGTATTCATGGTATAGCGAGGTATTCTGATCCCTACACAATTGAATTTGTCCCAGAAAAATGGTTTAAATCTGGACTTAAGTATGAAGTCGCTTTTGATTTAAAATCCATATCGAAAGATGTTCCAGATGAATTAAAGGAATTCAATTTTAATTTTTTCACAATTGATTTGGACTACAATATACTTATGAAAGGTATTGACAAAAATAGTTCTTATGAAAAAGTAAATATTGGAGGTGAAGTTATCTTCACTGATGTAATTGATACAACTCAATTAAAAGGTTTAATTCAAGTTGATGGTGTTGAAAAGTTAAATGTTCACTGGGAGAAAAAAGATGCTGTGTCTTATGAGTTTACATTAGAAAACTGTCCCAGAAAAGAAGATGAATATACAGTTAAATTTAATTTTAACGGCAAAGGGTTTGATATCGAAAAAAAGCTTGTAAAAGAGTTCACAATTCCTGCTTTGGGCGATTTTAAAGTGACGGATGTGAATGTCGATAATGGTTTGGAGCAATCCATTACTTTCAATTTTTCTGATCCTATAGCGAACAATCAAGGTGTAAAATCCTTTTTTAGAATGGAAGGTGCAACGTTTAAAGCTGTTGTTTACGGCAACTCTGTAAAAATTTATCCTAGTGTACGTCAAAACGGAAACAAAGAAGTGGAGGTCCTTGCAGGGTTACAAAATACTAATGGCAATAAAATGAAAGAGGGTTCAAAGCATCAGTTGGGCTTTTATGCTATTAAACCTGCACTTGAATTGATGGGTAAGGGGTCTATTTTACCCAGCACAAATAAAGGGTTACTCTTCCCATTTAAATCGGTTAATGTAAATTCTGTAGTAGTAACCATTACTAAGGTTTTTACAGATAATATCGGCCAGTTTTTACAGGTGAATAATTTATCGGGAACTTATCAGATGCATCGTGTATCAAGAAAGGTTTTAAGAAGGCGAATAAATTTAAAGTCATTAAAGGATGTAAACCTTTCTGAATGGAATGAATTTAGTATTGATTTGAGTGACTTTATTAATGTAGACCCCGGGGCTATTTATCGAGTAAATATAGCCATAGATAAAAAGGGGAGTAATTATCCATGTAAAGGGTCAAAAGATGATTCTGAGGAAAGTTTAACAGAAATAAATGTTGATTCGGATTTTGACGGATGGAATGATGGAGATTCAGAATATGAAGGATACTACAATCATTATAGGTATAACTATAGTGAGCGAGACAACCCTTGTTCCGATTCTTATTATCAATATAAAAATGCTAGTAAAAATATTTTAGCCAGTAACTTGGGAATTACAGTTAAGTCAGGTCCTGATAGAAAATATCATATATATGTTGCTGATTTATTAACTACACAGCCTGCGGCGCATGTTCAAGTAGAAGTTTTAGATTACCAGCAACAGGTTATTGGAGTGGGGTCTACTGATGCCGAGGGAATGTCTACCATTTCGCCAAAACGTCAACCATTTCTTATCGTCGTAAAAAGCGGCGAACAAAGAGGTTATTTAAAAGTTAGAGATGGATTAAGCTTATCTACGAGTAAGTTCGAAACCAGTGGTCAAACCCACAAAGGCGGATTAAAAGGATACTTATATACCGAAAGAGGGGTTAGGCGACCTGGTGATTCAATTTACGTGGCGTTTATGATTGAAGATCAAACCAATAAATTACCTATTGAGCATCCTGTTCATTTTGAATTGGTAAATCCAAGAGGTAAAATCATAAAAAAGGCAATATCTATAGGCCGTAAGGATGGTATTCACGTTTTTAGAACAAATACAGATCAAGATGATCCAACAGGAAATTGGAGCTGCAGAGCTAAGGTTGGAAATTCTACATTTTATAAAAACATAAAGGTAGAAACCGTGAAACCCAATCGATTAAAAATTGATATGGATTTTCATCAAAAGATCATTGCCAAAAATGATGCTCCTAAAGCTGATTTAAAAGTAGAGTGGTTGCATGGTGCAATAGCAAGAGATTTAGAAACTAAGGTTGAAATGCACTTAGAAGCGGATTACAACAGTTTTCCAAAACATAGGGATTACGTTTTTAAAGACCCGCTTTATAAGTTCTCAGCTTCTGATCAAATGGTTTTTGAGGGTAGGATAGATGACCAAGGAAAAGCTTCTTTCAAGCCTAAATTTCAAGTTGGTCAATATACCCCAGGAATGCTAAAAGCGTACTTTAAAACTAGAGTTTTTGAAAAAACAGGAGATTTTAGTGTTGACCGATTTTCTGTTAAATTTTCTCCTTATGATACTTATGTTGGTGTTTCTGTTCCAAGTGGTTCTCGATGGGGTAACGTCTTAGAAACTGGAGAAGATCATCAAATAGGAGTTATTGTAGTGGATAAAGAAGGTGAAAAACAAGAGCGGAAAAATGTAAAAGTTAAAGTATACAAAATTGAAAACAATTGGTGGTGGGACAATTACAATCGAAATTTAGCTAATTATATCAGCAGGACAACTACAGAATTAATTACGGATACTGTAATGGACGTAAAAAAGAATGGTTCATTTTTTACAATTCGTGAAGAATACCCAGAGTGGGGTAGATATTTAATACGAGTTACTGATCCTGAAAGTGGTCATTCTTCTGGGAAATTAGTAACCATAGATTGGCCATATTGGAGAAGAGCTGCTCGTGACAATCAGGATTTTGCTACCATGTTAAATTTTCAAAGTAGTAAATCTTCATATAAGGTTGGAGAAAATATTAAGGTTAACTTTCCAACTGGAGGTGCAGAAAAAGCCTTAATTACAGTTGAAAATGGCATTTCCGTCCTAAAATCATTTTGGGTTGAAACAAGCAAACAACAAACAAGTTTTGAAGTTGAAGCAACTCCAGAAATGGCGCCCAATGTTTATGTAAGCATATCCTTAATTCAACCACACGGTCAAACGGCTAATGATATGCCGATACGTATGTATGGAACAATTCCAGTAAATGTTGAAGACCCTAATTCACATGTTCATCCTGTTATTGATATACCAGATGAAATTCGACCAGAGTCGATTACTTCCATAAAAGTCACTGAGAGGGAAGGTCGGGAAATGGTTTACACCCTTGCTATGGTTGATGAAGGCCTTTTAGACTTAACTCGTTTTCAAACACCAAACCCATGGAAGCATTTTTACGCAAAACAGGCTTTGGGCGTTAAGACTTGGGATATGTATGATAATGTCGTAGGGGCTTATGGAGCTCAGCTTGATCGAATTTTAGGGATTGGAGGTGATGGTGAAAATCAGAAAAAGAAAGGTGGTAAAAAGGCCAATCGCTTTAAACCAATGGTTAAGTTTTTAGGAGAGTTTAAACTTCAGGAAGGAGAAACAGCTGAGCATAAAATAGAAATGCCTAATTACATAGGTAGAGTTCGAGTTATGGTTGTTGCTCGAAATAAAAAAGCATATGGTTCATCGGACAAGAGCGTAAAGGTAAAAAAGCCATTGATGGTACTAGCCACTTTACCAAGAGTCTTAGGGCCAAATGAAGAGTTGAATATCCCTGTAAATGTATTTGCTTTAAACGATGGTCAAGGCAAAGTAAAGGTTACTTTAAAAACGAGTGAACTATTACAACCCGTTGGAGGTACAATTCAAACATTGACTTTCAATAAAGCAGGAGATAAAATCGTAGAATTCCCGGTGAAAGTTTCCGATAAAATTGGTTTCGGAAAAGTTGAGGTTTTGGTTGAGTCTGGTAAGGAAAATGCTAAGCATGAAATTGAAATTAATGTACGGGCATCTAATCCTGAAATTGATGATGTTTTGGAAGTTGTTGTAAAGCCTGGTGAAACATGGAATAGCCCAATCGTTTTTCCGGGAATAGAAGGGACAAATTCAGGGAGTTTTGAAGTATCGACTTTTCCTGCTATGAACTTAACTAAACGATTGAAGTACTTGATTCGTTATCCTCATGGGTGTATTGAGCAAACTACATCATCAGTATTTCCTCAATTGCACTTAGATAAAGTAGTGGAACTTTCTCTAAAGCAAAAACGCAGAATAATTGAAAACATAACTCGCGGAATAAGTCGAATCAGCAAATTCCAAACGGATAGAGGAGGGTTTAGTTATTGGCCAGGAGGAACAACTCCAAACAACTGGGGTAGTAACTATGCTGGACACTTTTTACTGGAGGCTAAGGCCGCTGGATATAAGGTTCCTAATCACTTATTGGACAATTGGGTTAGCTATCAAAAAAGGGAAGCCAAACGTTGGCGATATAGTGGTAAATATTCTTGGGAATACAATACACAGGCTTATCGTTTATATGTTCTGGCAAAAGCTGGACATGCAGATTTTGCCTCCATGAACTATATGAAATCAAAATCGAATTTAAATACATTGTCTAAGTGGAGATTAGCAGCGGCATATGCTATGGCAGGGCAAGTAGATGTAGCTAAGGGAATTACAAGTAAATTAACTACTGATATTCCCGATTACAAAGAGTTAAGTCATTCATACGGTTCAGGAATGAGAGATAAAGCAATGATTTTAGAAACTCTTCTTGAACTAAGAGAAAAAGATAAAGCAGTTTTTCTAGCGAAAGACATCGCAAAACGATTAGGAGGATCTTATTGGATGAGCACTCAAACAACAGCTTACTCTTTATTAGCAGTTAGTAAATTCTTGGGTGAAAACAATTCTGATTTTATGCAATTCGATTATTTGTTGTCAGGAAAGAAAAATGAATCAATCAATGCTAAAAGTCCTGTTTATAAGGTAGATTTACAACCTGGTAAAGATGACAAAATAACAGTCAAAAACACAGGTAAAAGCTTATTGTTTGTTAAGTTGGTTCAAAGCGGTGTTCCTGCTACAGACGATAGGTCAGAGCAACAAAGCCATTTGGCTATGAAACTAAAATACTATGACCTTGACGGCAATAGGATTAATCCTGATACTATTCAGCAAGGAACAGATTTTAAAGTTGAGGTTGTTGTAAAAAACCCAGGAACAAAAGGTTATTTAAGAGAAATGGCAATCAATCAAATTTTCCCTTCGGGTTGGGAAATTCATAATTCAAGAATGGATTTGTACAATTCTGAAGAGGGATCACGAGCAGATTACAAGGATATTAGAGACGATAGAGTATACACATATTATGGTTTGGGTATAGGAAGTACCAAAACATTTGTTGTAAAACTTAGTGCGGCTTACAAAGGAAAATTTTATCTTCCGTCTGTTGAATCGGAGGCTATGTATGATAATACTATTAATGCTAGGAAGAAAGGCAAGTGGGTTGTTGTTAAGTAGTGATTTTTTAATTTTTAACGCAAAACTATTTTAAGCTTAAAATAAATAGCGTGTGACTATAATTACAATAAAAAACGCGCATCTAAGCGCGTTTTTTATTGTTTAATTAAATTTCATAAGGCTTTGCATTATAAAAAATAAGTTATTTTAAATCGATTGTAGCAATTGTCTCAGAATCTCTCTTCGACATTTCGTCTCCATCTATTTTTAAAGTGACTTGTTTTTTTCCATTCTGAATCACTTCTAACGTTGAGTTTACTTTTTTTATTTTTCTTTTTGCAAAACTAACCTCCCATTGCATCGAAATCATTTCAGTCATTTTTTCAAGTTTTTCACTCGATACATCACTTTCTTGGGAATCACTCTTTTTCTTCAAGGGCTCTTTGAGTGTTAGTTTTTTATCCGAAAATTGGTAATATTCAAAGGTTTTCAGAACTGCACTAGAATCTTTTCCTGTAGCAACGTAATGTTGTATCTTATTCATTGCCTCATTCAGGCTTACTGGATTATCAAATTTTAAACACAATCCATAAGTATATTTCTTTTTATCTACTATCGTTGAGACATTCGATATACCGCTAGTTTGGCCAATGTATTCAACCATTGTAAGGTTGTCTAAATTTTCATTTTTCTTGGAATCGAAAGCAAGTTTTTCCTCTGTTTTTTTCGATACGCCTTTTCCCATTTTTTCAGCAAACTCCTTCATGTCAATATATACAGAAATTTCACCACTATTATTACTATTGAAGGATGTAGAGTGCACAATTTTACAAGACGCAAGGCTAAGTAATACGAGTCCAACAAATATTAAATGTTTCATATGTTTAAAAATTAAAAGTTGGTACAAAGCTAATAGTTTTTTTAATATGATTTTTTTGCCTTTAGTGAATTAAATGATTTCTAACTTTTAGGAGATAACCCCTGAGCCAATTAATTCATCTTCATTGTACCATGCTGCAAATTGTCCAGCAGCGATTCCTCTTTGAACTTCATTGAAAATAACATACAAGCCGTCTTCTTGCATTGTAAGAATAGCTTTAGAAAGTCCTTGACGGTATCGAATTCGACTTAAATATTCTCTTTCTTCACCAACTTTCATTTTTAAATCTTCACGAGTCCAGTGTATTTCATCTTGAGAAATAAACAACCCTTTTCTATTTAGGCCAGGATGATCATGCCCTTGACCTGTATAAACAATGTTTTTTTCAACATCAATTCCAATTACAAATAAGGGTTCGATTTTGCCACCTACACCAAGTCCTTTTCTCTGGCCTATTGTAAAGAAGTGAGCACCATTATGTTTACCAACAATTTTTCCGTTTTCAGGATTGTGAACATGAGGAGCCGTTAAAATTTTAATATCCTCGGTTTCTTTTGATTTGTAGATAGTAGAGTCTTTAGGTATTTCAATGATGTCTCCAGATTTGGGGCTAAGTTGTTGTTGCAAAAAATCAGGTAGGTGAACCTTTCCAATAAAACATAATCCTTGGGAGTCTTTCTTGTTTGCGGTGACTAAATCTTGTTTTTCAGCAATTTTTCGTACCTCGGACTTTTGCAAATGACCAATAGGGAATAATGCTTTTGAAAGCTGGTACTGATTCAATTGACAAAGGAAATAACTCTGATCTTTATTTTGATCTGCACCCGCTCTAAGTTGAAAAATTGTTTTTCCGTCTTTATTAAATTCAGATTTTTGACAATAATGTCCTGTAGCTACATAATCAGCACCTAACTCAACACATTTATCTAAAAACACATCAAATTTGATTTCTCGATTGCAAAGTACATCAGGATTAGGTGTTCTACCTTTTTCATATTCGCTAAACATATAGTCTACGATACGTTCTTTGTATATTTCTGAAAAATCAATTACCTGAAAAGGAATCTCTAATTTTTCAGCAACCAATAAAGCATCCGTAGAATCTTCAATCCAAGGGCAATCAGTTTCTAGAGTGACAGAGGCATCGTGCCAATTCTTCATAAATAAACCAATTACTTCATACCCTTGTTCTTTTAACAAGTAAGCTGAAACACTTGAATCAACTCCGCCACTTAAACCTACAACAACCCTTTGCATAATACAAAGTTAGCAAATAAGACGATTACAATAATTACATTGTATAAATGGCTATTCAAAATGTGTTTTTTGAGAGGTACTTTAAAGTAAGAATCCGTATTCTGAGAAAACAAATTGTTTAATTTTCAATTTCGTTGAAGGGTTAAATTGCTTTTTATATTTAATTCTAAGCTCACATCCTTTAAAATAAAAAGAGTTTGAACTTAAATTTATTTGTTGACTTTGAATTTTATCTTCTATGGTTTGTTTTTTCTTTTTACTTTTTTATGAGGCATTGTAAATATTTGTCTTATTTTCTATGAAAGAGCGTAAAAGATTGCATTGGAAATTGGCACATTGTTTTGGTCGTTCATTACATTTTTCACAGCCACGAGAGTTTAGTTTGTAGCGAGGTTGTAAAAAAATCCCTTCCCATTTTCGGTTTTAATATCCAAAACATTCTGGATTTTTTCTGTTTCAAATCTTTCTACCTTTACAAATCCTACTTAGGTTCCATTACAACACATCTTGCAGGACAAAGTAAGATTTGAAGAATCATCCATGGCCAAAAATGAGAAAAAAACAATTACTAGAAAAGATGAATTTTAATCCTTATATTTCTTATGTGCTATGTAGTTGATTGTTATTTTTAAATGATTTTAAGTAATTGATTTTTAGTTTTTTATGTTTTTTTATCAGAGCCATAAGAGAAAAACATGGCCTACAAAAGAAGCTATGGAGCAAGTGTATGAATTAAATCTTTGGGGTGGAGATCGTGGTCAGTTTTATTCCGGAGATGGCTCACATCATTCTTCGATTGTTGGCCCCTACATTAAGGCAGTTTCTGAATTCTTGAAATCATTCCATAAGCCTTTAAATCTGGTTGACTTAGGCTGCGGTGATTTTAATGTAGGCAGTCAATTGTGTGAATTGGTAAGCAAATATACAGCCGTGGATATTGTTGAAGGTTTAATCCATCACAATAAAAAAACGTTTAGAGCCCATAATTTGAACTTTATTAATTTAGATATTTCTCAGCAAGCTTTACCAAAAGGAGATTGTGGAATTTTAAGACAAGTACTACAACATTTGTCCAACAGTGAAGTGCAGCGTGTTGTTGATAAATTATCCATTTATAAGTATGTTATTCTCACCGAACACATCCCTAAGGGTAGCTTTTCTCCAAATGTTGACTTAATTTCAGGACAAGGAATACGGTTGAAAAAAAACAGTGGCATAAACCTTTTTGAGGCTCCATTCAATTTGAAGGTTAAAAAAGCTAAAGAACTCTTATCTGTCGATGACTTTAAGTGGCGAGGTAAAATAGTAACAACCTTATTGGAAATGCATTAAATTATCCCCATGTTTTCCATTAAAAAACTTGCATTCATAGTAGTGCAAAAGCCAGGTTTTAGCTTGTAGTCGAAATCCAATTTATTATCAATTATTTCAATTTCAAAGCATAAATTTCTTATGTTTTCAGGATAATCAATTACAAGGTTAGAAAGCTCAATGTCATGAGTTGCAATAATTCCGTTGCCTTTTAACTTTATGAGTTTTTTTATTAATCCAATTGAGCCTTTGTGCTGATCCGCAGAGTTGGTGCCTTTTAAAATTTCATCCAGTAAAAAAAAGATTTTCTCATCTTCTTGATAAAGCTGGATTAATTGCTTTAGGCGCTTGAGTTCTGCATAAAAAAAGGATTCATTATCCTTTAAAGAGTCCACAGTTCTTAAACTGCTGAAAAGCTCAAATGGCGTAAAAGTGAACTTGTCCGCACAAACAGGAGTGCCAATTCTTGCTAAGATTAAATTTATCCCGACTGTTCTTAAAAAAGTACTCTTGCCCGCCATGTTTGCGCCAGTAAGTAAATCAATCTTTCCATCGCCTGTAATCGAGTAATTGTTCTTAATTAATTTGTCTTCTTCTATTAAGGGGTGTCCCGCATTTTTAAAATCCAATACTTTTTTTTCGGTAGTAATAGTTGGGTAAGTATAATTTTGATGATTTGATGCGAACAGAGCTAAGCTAACTAGAGCATCAATTTCTCCAACTGAAGTCATCCATTTAACCAAGTTTTCTTTGTTTTTTCTTTTCCAACGCTCTATTTGTGCTGTGGTATGGATATCCCATAAAAACAAACCGTTTAAAACGACAGCTAAATATATATTTAATCGAGCATCAAGTTTGTCCAATAACTTTTTAAGGCGGATTAAGTTTTCAGTAACAGAGAAGCTCTGTTCTTTATCAATAAATATCTTTTGAATTTTTACTAGGTAATCCGATTTGAATTTTTCGTTTTCGACTGATTTTACAATTTTTATGTAGTTTTCTATTATAGCGAATCTACTCCCTAGCTTGCTTTGGATTTTTGTGATTTTCCCTGCATATTTTCCTGAAATTGCCAATTGAAGAAGAAAAGCATAGATAAAGTAGCTTTTCCCAATATAGCCCAATAGAAAACAAAGCCCTAGCGAAGTTGTAATTATCGGCAAAACTAATTTAGTTGCCTTTAGAACAGGGTGACTAAATAAATCCTTTTCATTAAGCCATGTATTTATTATTCCCTCTGTTTTTGATTGATTGTTACTTGATTTTCCGTATGCAAGAAATTCATTACACCATTCATCTTTTGAGGCAAGTTCTTTAACGGCTTCTTGCTTTTGCTTTATTTGACCGGGATTTGTAAGTGGATTGTTTAGCCATTTACCAAGAATTTGCTTTCCTTTAAAGGTGCTTGTTCGATTTAAAAATTGGAAAAGTGACTTATAACCGAAAATATCTAAGTCATGTGAAAAGTTATGATGGGGTATTTTAAACTCCTCTCCCTTATCAAGTCCATCAAATACTCGCTTTTGGAGTTGGATTTCTAAAGAGAATACTTCTATTCTTTTTTGTAAAATAGTAATCTTATTATTTATCTGCGTTTCAGTGTAAGACACGAAAACAAAGGCAATTATAATTAGGTTAATGATGCCTATAATCAAGTAAAAACTTATATTCCAACTTAAAAAACACCCAACACAACCAATAATTAATAGTGCCAAACGAACAACTGTGAAATTGTTTATCTTTTCTTTTAAGATGTCTATGTTGTGATTTAATGAATGAACTCTTTTTGAGTAATTGTGTATTAAATGATCTTTCGCCTCCATTGCCTAATTTATGATGCACAACAAGATAAAGACCTTTTAATAAAAAGCTACCTCATTCATGTTTTTTTTAACTACAAAAAGCATTTATTGATTGTGGAGTTCATATTTTTCGTACATTTCTTCTCGAAACCCTTTTTGCAAGATGATATCTTTTAAATAAAAAATCATGAAGGTATTGATAATTATAATTGGATTTTTGTTTGTTTTTCAAGGCGTAAACGCACAGGTAGATACTGTTTCTAATTCGATTTCGGATTCCAGTAAAGTCCAAACTCAACTTTATAAAATTATAAAAACCGATGGAGGAGAGTTGGTAGGTGAAATTATAGAGCAGGACTCACGAGAGATTTTTTTTAAAACGCATGATGGAAGACAATTTTACATCCCTCAACATAGCATAAAAGAGATTGTTAAACTCGATGCTAAAGAGTTTAATAAGCAAGGTAATTTTGTTGGTGAAGAACCTTTTGCAACAAGATACTTTATAAGCACAAATGGATTACCCATTAAAAAGGGAGATAGTTATGTTCTTTGGAATTGGTATGGTCCGGATGTTCAGTTCGGCTTGGCGGATAATTTTGGCGTAGGTCTTATTACTACTTGGTTTGGAGCTCCAGCGATTGGAACGATTAAAAAAAGTTTTGAAATTAATGATCATACTCAATGTGCAGTAGGAGGATTATTTGGAAGCGGTTCATGGGGGAATTTTGATGCGTTTGGGGCTTTACCTTTTGGATTAATATCTTTTGGTGACAGAAACAGAAATATTGCTTTCTCTGGAGGATATGGATTGGTTAGTAATTATGGAAATAGTGATACCGGGGTTTTAACAAGTGTTGCTGGTATGAATAAAGTTACCGACAGGGTTAGTTTTGTGTTTGAGACATTCTTTATTATTCCGCAAGCCCAAAATTCCACACCAATTGCACTCTTTTTTCCAGGTTTAAGAATTCACCAGGCAGAAGGAAAAGCCATCCAGTTTGGTATAAGTGGAATTTTTATTGACGGTGATAGTTTTGGTTTACCCATGTTTCAATGGTACAGAGCGTTCTAGTTAGGCTACGCTATTTTAATCCGTAAAAAGATTGATTAATATTCACAAAGTTTTTTGATCAGTCCTTGAAATATTAAACCGTGGAATGGATAAACCAAAAACCAATAAAGTCGCCCTCCTAATCCTACAGGCCTAAATGTTGCTGTTTGTATTAATTTATTTTCTTCAATCTTAAATTCTAGCCAGGCCTCTCCAGGAAGTTTCATTTCTGCAAACAATAGTAATCGAGGTTCTTGTTTGTTTGCGTACAGCACCCTCCAAAAATCCAAAGAATCTCCAACTGAAATTATTGATTTATTGGTTCTTCCTCTTCTCAAACCCACTCCTCCAAAAATCTTGTCAATAAAGCCTCTAATTCTCCAAAGCCAATTTCCGTAATACCAACCATTTAACCCCCCAATACTCCAGATTTTCTTAGTGGTTAACTCCGAGTTTTCTACTGGCATAATTCTCTTATCAATGAAACAGCCATAAAGAGGAACATTTATGAATTCCGAAATATTAAAATTACTTTCGCTACTCGAGTACGAGTCTTTCCAGCTGGAAATGATTAGGTTGTTTTGAATCTTTTGAAAAGCTTTTAAAAGTGCCTCTTTGTAAGTTATGGGCTGGATGTTAAGAATTTCATTAATCTTATTGTCTCTACAAACGACTTCTACCTTCATGCTTTCTACTAAAGACCGGGCCAATTTATACGATGTTGATGTTACGAAATATAACCAATAAGATGATAATTTTGGTGTCATTAAAGGAACGGTCCAAATTTTTCTTTTTAAGTTTCTAACCTCTGCAAATTGCAAAAGCATTTCTTTGTAGGTTAGAATGTCACCTGAACCAATATCATAATTTTCATTGTAAACCTCTTTTTTTAAGATAGCTTCAGTTAAAAATTTTAACACATCACTAACGCCTATTGGCTGACATCGAGTTAATAGCCATTTCGGAGTAATCATAACAGGTAGTTTTTCTACTAGATCTCTTATGATTTCAAAAGAAGCACTTCCTGAACCAACAATAATACCTGCCCTGAAAGTTGTAAGGTTATAACTTCCTTTAGACAATTCATTTTCTACTTCTTTTCTCGAGAGTAAATGTTTGGATAAGTTTTTTTCATTTGTAATACCACTTAAGTATATAACCTGTTGAACATTAGTCTCAGATAACCTTTCCTTAAAATTTATAGCAGATTTCTTTTCGAGTAACCGATAATTTTCTGAGGAGGTCATTGAGTGAACTAAATAATAAGCAAGATCAATATCATTAGGAATAATTGACAAAGAATCGCTTTGTAACAAGTCTGCCTCAACAACAGTTATGCTCTCAACTAAAGATTCCGGAGGGTTAAATCGAGTTTTATCACGAACACAACAAACCACATGGTGCCCTTTCTGGATTAAAAGAGGAAGGATTCTTTTACCAATATAACCCGTTGCCCCTGTTAAAAGAATCTTCATGTATAAATCTTATATTACTTAATTTACAAAAAGATAGTTTATAGTGTTCAGGAAATATTTGATAATTGTATTTGAGGTTAAATAAAATTATTTACTGTTTTTTGGTACATTTCCCCAAAACTTAGAAGGTAGAATGGATTTTATCATTTGACCCAAGTATGAATCAGGTGACTTTTCTTTAATTCCAAATTCTTCAGGTTCTTTTTCTGGACTCTTACAGGTCCCAAAAATCACATCCATTAT
>Ga0160423_10001339_pt1 | contig 20615 bp, 25 predicted proteins | sample CRUFie14St8metaG_FD_108191 | JGI IMG/M metagenome (GOLD analysis project Ga0160423, IMG submission 108191) | Marine microbial communities from the Costa Rica Dome - CRUD Field 142mm St8 metaG | ecosystem: Environmental > Aquatic > Marine > Oceanic > Photic zone | place: Costa Rica: the Eastern... | reverse complement strand
CAAAGCGAAGTGTTTGGACCCTACGAAATAAACTGTAACTTATCACTAGACCCCTTGCACAATAGCAAAACAATAGAGGGTTACTATAACACAATGGGACAGAAGATAACGCCCTACACTAAAGGTTTAAAGATTGTCAGATATACAGACGGAACTACTAAAACAATATACTAATGTTCAACAACAAATTACAAACAAGAACCAAAGACTATTACAATAAGCGTAACGAATTTAAGAAGTTAGTAATAGCGGTAAAGCAGAAACAAGAACGAATAGCAAACGAACAAAAACAATTAACAAATGTCACAACAAAATAGAATTTTAAAGCATTGTCAAAGAATAGCACAGACACTAGGATTAGCAGAGAACACTAAAGGAGATGTTCACAAAGCGGGTGCGATACTCTTAGACATAATGAAAGACCTAGATACTCTCAGAGAGATTAGAAAGGCACAAACAGAAAACCCTAACGATGCAGATTTGGGTAGAGAGGTTAAACTTCTTTTAAATAAGTAATCAATTAATAACAAATAAATCAAACAGAATGAGTCAATTCGAAACAAAAGACAATAGCGGTGCGCTATTCATGAACAACAAAAAGGCAGAGAATCACCCCGATTTTAAGGGTAAGTGTAGAGTGAACGGTGTAGACATGGAGATTGCAGTATGGAAAAAGATATCTGCTAAAGGTACTGAGTACATGAGCCTATCTTTCTCAGAGCCATGGGTAAACCCTAACGCAGAGGTTGAACAACCAAAGCAAGGGTTACAAGACCTACCAAGTAACGAGGTCGAGTCTAATGGTTTACCTTTTTAATCTACGTCAATGAGTTGGATTGCTAAAGTAGCACAACACCACGACGAGTATGTGTCAACTGTGAAGGGGTTTGGCGAGGACTTCTTCGCAGAAGACATAGTACAAGAATCATACATCAAAATAATCAAATACTGTCGAGAAGACCAATTGGTTAAAGATGGCGAAGTCAGAAAAGCGTATATGTATTTCGTGTTAAGAAATATGTTTCTAGACTTCAAGAAACAAAAGAACAACAAGAACAAGGTAAGTACAGAAGTTCTTAACTATCTAGGCGAGGGAATAAGTAACGACCTTGAGGAGATACAGAGGGCAGATGCACTAAACAAAATCTTCGATAAGGTAGATACAGTTGTTAAAGATTTACATTGGTACGACGAGTTGTTATATAAACTCTACAGAGATACAGGTAAGTCTATGAGAACATTAAGTAAAGAGACAGGCATATCAACCTCTAGCATATTTACAACGTTAAAGAAGTGTAAGGATGCAATAAGAGAAGAAGTATCTGAAGACTACCAAGACTACCTAAACGAAGAATACGAATTAATATGATAGTAGAAGCGGATGAGAACGTGTCTTATGAGTACCTAACGAACATAAGAAAACTCGGAAATAAAACCGAGGCATACAGAACAGAGGTCGAAGATTTATCTTGTCCGCTTTATGCTTATCACACATTAAGTCAAAAAGAAAAAGATATTTATAATGGCAAAACAAAAAATAGTAAGCAGTAAACTAGAAACTGTAAAGAAGAAAAGAAAGGGTGTTCATAGTAAGAACGCAAGTAAGAATCAAAACGCCTACAAGAAACCAAGTAGGGGGCAAGGATAAAATAAAAGATATGAGTAAGAAAATAGACAAGCGTACCAAAGAGTACAAAGAAATGATAAAGGCAAAAGAGTCTGAAGGACTAGGAGATACAGTTGAAAAAGTTCTAGAGGCGACAGGTGTAGCAAAGGTAGCAAAGTTTATTCTAGGAGAAGATTGCGGATGTGAAGAGAGAAAAGCCAAATTGAACAAGATTTTTCCATACTACAAGCCGTTGTGCTTAGAAGAAGATGAGTATAACTTCCTAACCGAGTTCTTTGCAAAGGGAACCAAGCAAGTTAAGATACAAGACCAAAGAGACATGTTAAAGATTTACAACAGAGTCTTTAGATTGAAAGTGCCTAGGACTACAACAGATTGTTCTAGTTGTGTGAGGGAGATGGTTGGAAACCTTAAGAGGTTGTACAAAGAGTACGAAGATTAAGATAAGGGGATTCGAAAGAGTCCCTTTTTTTCTACGTAGTAATACGTATTTTTAAACTTATTTTAAAAAAAGTTTGCAAAAAGTTTGGAGATATGTAAAAAGTCCGTATCTTTACATCAGTAAAAACAAAAACAAAAACAAAATAAAATGACAACTGCACAAGAAAATAAATTAATAAAGTTCACAAAAGACCAATTCGCAAACAATAGATTCCATTTTGATTATGCATCTACGGACGCTAACGAGGTGCTTTCAAACGTAGAGATTGAAAATGTAACAGTGGATAAGTATGGGTGTACTTATGTAGAAGTTACCGCCGAATGGTCTACTGAAAAATACCAAGTAACACTGCCTTTAGGCAAAACAGGAAACCCTTTAAAAAGATGGGTAAGAGTAAGAAGCTACAGAACAATCAGATAGTAAGTAATAGGTAGGTAGACCCATCTAGAGAGCAAAGGTATCACAAAGGGTCAAGAGGGAGTTAATAGCTCCCTTTTTTTATGCATAACATTTTCAAGGGTTTTAAGTTATATAAATAATTAATAGTTAATTTCTTTTAAATGGATAAGCGCAAGAATAACGGAGGACACTCTACAAAGGCAAAAGGAAGCGATAAGAGAAAGAATAAGTACAGAGATGCACTAGAACAAGCGAACTCTGTAGAAGACGTCGTAGAAGTCCTTAAAATGGTTAAGACTAAAGCGGTCGAGAAACAAGACATTCAAGCGGGCAAATTATTCTTAGAGTATTATCTAGGTAAACCCGAAACTCAGATAGATATCAAATCTACTGAAGGTGTCAACATAGACTTCAAAGAACTGTTTAAGTTTAAGTAGTGATAGAACTCAATAAGAAGTATGAACTACTAGGAGGCGATACTCGTTACTTTGTTGTGACAGGTGGTCGTGGTAGTGGTAAATCTTATTCAGTTAACTCATTGCTAGTAGCGTTGACTTATGAGCGTGGTCACGTTATATTGTTCACACGTTATACAATGGCCTCTGCACACATATCTATTATTCCCGAGTTCATAGAGAAGCTAGAGGAGTTAGATAGAGTAGAGGACTTTCATATCACTAAGGATGAGATTACAAACCTACACACAGGTAGTAAGATTATATTCAAGGGTATTAAGACCTCATCGGGAGACCAAACTGCAAACCTAAAGAGTTTACAAGGTGTTACTACTTGGGTTCTAGATGAGGCAGAAGAATTAGTACACGAAGACATCTTCGATAAGATAGACCTATCCATTAGGGCAAAGCATAAAGACAATAGGGTCATTCTAATACTAAACCCTACGACTAAAGAGCATTTTATATACCAAAGGTTCTTTGAAGGTAGGGGTGTAGAAGGTGGTAGCAATACAGTTAAGGACGATGTTACATACATACACACAACCTATAAGGACAACATAGAGAACCTTTCAGATAGTTTTCTAAAGCAAATAGAGACCACTAGAGAGCGTAGACCCGAACGTTATAAGCATCAGATACTAGGAGGATGGTTAGAGAAGGCAGAGGGTGTTATATTCACCAATTGGAAACTAGGTAAGTTCAGAGAGGTTACACCTTCAGTATTCGGACAAGATTATGGGTTCTCGAATGACCCCACAACTTTGGTGCAGACATCTATAGATAGAGACACTAAGACTATATACCTTAAGCAACATATTCACAAGCAAGGGTTAACAACTTCTCATATAGCAGATATGAATAGACGCTTTGCTAAAGATAGTCTAATCGTAGGAGATGGTGCAGAACCTAGACTTATAGCAGAGTTAAACGCTCTAGGCAATAATGTAGTTCCAGCAATCAAAGGAGCGGATAGTATTGTGTATGGTATCTCATTACTTCAAGACTATGACTTAGTGATTGACGAGGATAGCGTAGACCTAGTTAAGGAGTTGAATAACTACAGTTGGCTAGAGAAGAAGTCACAGACTCCATGCGATAAGTTTAACCACTTAATAGATGCGGTTAGATATGCAGTAAGTTATCAGTTAAGCAATCCTAATAGAGGTAAGTATTCTATACTATGATAGAGGAGATAACAATAGAGGAGATGGCGCAATATGTAGAGCAATATATCTACGAAGCAAAAGGAGTTCGTGTTAAGTTAATAATGAACCCTAGAAGTCCTAGACAATCCTTCAAAATGTTAAGCGAAGCATATAGTATGGCTCGTTACTATAACAGATTCTATAGATACTAGTTTTATATATATGGAAATCAATTTAACAGTACCTAAAGACTTAAGCGAAATAACGCTAGGTCAATACCAAGAATTCTTAAATATACAGTCTAAGAATGACGATGAGGAATTTATCGCTCAGAAGATGATTAGCATCTTTTGTGGTATATCCATGCTAGAGGTTCTAAAGATTCGTCTAACGTCCTTAAATGACCTTATAGAGCATTTTACTACTATCTTCTCTAACAAGACTGAGTTAGTAGAAAGGTTTACCCTAAACGGTGTAGAGTACGGTCACATTCCTAAACTAGAAGAAATGAGTTTCGGGGAGTATATAGACCTAGAAACCAATATACAGAACTTTGACACTTACCACATAGCAATGAGTGCATTCTATAGACCCATTACAAATAAGGTTAGAAACATGCACGATATAGAGGAGTACAAACCCTCAGAAGAAAAGCAGAGGGCGATGTTAGATATGCCTCTCAATGTTGCGCTAGGTGCGACGGTTTTTTTTTACAATTTAGAGAGCGAGTTACTAAAATGTATCCTCAGTTATTCAAGACAACAGATGAAGAAAATGAAAGTAAAGACTTCTCAAGCAGAGGACAATTCTCCCGCACTTGGGGATGGTACACTAGCATATATGCAATCGCAAATGGAGACCTTACAAAGTTCGATACAGTCACGAGACTTAACGTTCTTCAATGTCTTACCTATCTCACATTTGAAAAGCAAAAGAACGAAATAGAACAACAAGAATTAAAAAAGATTAGAAAATGATGTACTTCGATTTAATAGATAAGTTAAAAGGTCACATGGATACTGACCCAATTATCAACACCACGACTAAAGGCGATATATTTAAGGTTGACTTGTCAAAGCAATCTATATTTCCCCTATGTCACATCATAGTTAACGATGCTACATTAAACGAGAATGTTATTTCTTATTCTATCAGCATCATAGCAATGGATATAGTAGACTTCTCTAAAGAAGAAGGAGATGCGTTTAACGGTAACAATAATGAGGACTATGTTCTTAATACAATGCTACAAGTATTAACTAGAGCGTATGAGATGCTAAGGCGTGGAGACTTACACACAGACCTATTCCAAGTAGACGGCACTCCTACCTGTGAACCTTTTACAGATAGATTCGAGAATGTTGTGGCGGGATGGACTATGAATCTTACAATCAATATACCTAACGGTATGTCTATTTGCTAATGACTGAAGTACAAAAATATCTAGACGAGTTCAAGAAGAACGTTATCTCTGAGGCGAAAAGAAATCTGCGTAAACAGAAGTCTAGCGGAGGTCTATCTAAGTCTCTTAAATCGCGTGTAAAGGAGTCGCCAAATAGTATAGAGATTACCTTTGGAATGAAGGCATATGGATTCTTTCAAGATAGAGGGGTTCATGGTAAGAAGTCTAGTTATATAGTTAACAAGAATAGTCCTTACAAGTATAGAGATAAAGTACCTCCCGCTTCTGCATTTAGCCAATGGGCAATAAAGAAACTACCTAAACAAACTAGGGATAGCAGGGGAAGGTTTGTCTCTAGAAAGAGTCTTCAGTTCGCTCTAGCAAGGCATATCTACAATCATGGTATTAAAGCAACGCTATTTTTTACAAAGCCATTTGAGAAGCATTATAAGAACTTACCTACCGAATTAATCGAGAGGTACAAATTAGACTTAGATAAGTTATTTAGTCAGATAGAGGATTCAAATTTAGATAAGAAATGAGTAGAATATTTAGTAGGTCGCCTTACATTGTTGAGATAGACGAGACGGGACAAACATCTAGCAGAATAGAACTAACAATATGGAACGGAAGTACAGAACCTTCTGAGCCACAGTATATACTTTCTAAGAATGTACCCGCAAGTAATATCACTCAGAACATATACAATGTTTCCCCTTACATTCGTGAGTATTTTAACTTTAATCAGTTCAGTGGTAACGTGGGTTCATACGACACACCAACATCTACAAACTTCTACGCAAATGTACGTATTAAGAGATTCGCAACAACATCTAGTGGTGAGTCAGAACTAGACTCTACTGTATATACTGCATTTGACGGATTCGGAACGTACGAAGAAGGTACTAACCCCGACTTAGGTCAAGTACTACTTTCAGAGGGTGTTTATACTTATTTCAAAGTACCATCTTTAGAGCATACTCAACAATCAAAACTAGCGGGTTCTATAACTATAGATGCAGAGGTCGGAGACGTTGTTAGGTATACTAATCTAGATTCGGGTGCTACATTCTCGCCTACAGTATCTGTAGCGGGTGTTAAAAACTTTGACAGATTATACAGTCAATATAGACAGAGTGGTAACAAGGTTGAGTTGCTAAGTGGCGGAAGTTCAGTCGTTTGGACTGCAACGTTTAAACCTGTAGAAGAGTGTAAGTACACGCCTACATATATTGACTTCATTAATCGTTACGGTGCTTGGTCTAGGATGTTTATGTATAAGACCTCTAAGAAGTCTTTAAGCGTTACATCTAACGACTACAACCTTATGCAGTCTAACCTAGTTAATTACGATGTTAAAGAAGGTCAGAAGCAACAGTTCAATATTAGTGGTCAAGAATCAATTAAGGTTAATTCGGGATGGGTACACGAAGACTTTGGCTCACACCTACAAGAGTTAATAATGTCTGAGAGAATCCTAGTCAACAATAGACCTGCTAAGTGTAAGACTACTTCTCTAGATATTCAGACAGGACTAGACGATAAGACTATTTCATATAGCTTAGACTTTGATTTTAACAATGACTTTATTAACTCGGTTATCTAATGAGAAGCGTTCAAGTATATGTAGAGGGAATGCGATTAGAGTTATTCCAAGATGAGAATATAACAGTAAACTCTAGTCAACAAAATATCAATGATATAGCTTCGGTAATGACCGACTATAGTCAGACCTTTAACATTCCCGCATCTAACAATAATAATAGAATCTTTGAGCATTTCTATGAGTCTGCTATAGACGGTTCACTAGACCATAATCTCAGAAGAGACGCAACTATAGAAATCGACTTAGCAACATTTAGAAAAGGTAAGATAGGCATAGAGAAGGCGAGTTTAAAGAACGGACAAGCAGATAGCTATGCGGTTACATTCTACGGCGAGACATTAGCGTTAAAGGATAAGATGGGCGAGGAGTTGCTAAAAGACCTAGAGGAGTTGTCTAGTAGTTCTTTTTCTTACACACCTAACAATGTTCTAGCAGAAGTTCAAGACGATACCTTTGGTGCAGTTAAATTCCCATTGATAACCAATAGGATTCTATCCTATGGTGATGGAGAGAGTACCGACATATCACACACAGGAACTAATGCAATAGTCACGGATGAGTTGTTTCCTGCGGTTAGTATAAAGACAATATTTGACGCTATAGAGACTAGGTACGACTTACAGTTTAACGGAACGTTTTTAGACGATGATAGGTTTAAGAAGGCGTATCTATATTGTAAGAACGCTAAGGAGTTTGAATTCATTACAAAGAACACTAGCTTCAACGTTGGTAATAGAGTAGCGTTAGGTACTAACTACAATAGCAACCTGCAAGTAGGGACATACCTAGAACTACCCAACAAAGTAAAAGTTTTCTATCAACCTTTAGAGGATATGTTTCCTAATCTACCTAATAGTAGTAGTGGAAACCCTATAGCGTTTACAACGGGATACCATAGAGTAGCGGTTGAAGTGTCTAATCTTTCAGACTCAAATACTAAATATTATGTAGATGTAATAGAAAACGGTATAGTCGTTAGAACCATTGAGGGGATAGGCAATACTCTTAATGAGATAACAACACTTGCGAATACCGCTTATAATTTTAATAATCAGTCCTTAAGTACTACATTTACATTTAGAGCAAGGTCAACAGATGCAAGTTTAACCTTTGACATGGATGTGATATATAGTCAAGTGCTAGAAGTTGTATATAGTCCTACAGGTTATCAACAGTATTTCAATCAATTTTTAGCCACTCAATCAATGACATTTGTAGAGGAGTTAGACGTTACTCAGTACGTTCCTAAAATGAAAGTTACCGATTTCTTTAAAGGTATCTTAAATATGTTTAACCTCACTTGTTATGGACTAGGTAAGGAGAACGATGTAGATATATACCAAGTTGAACCCCTAGACGATTGGTATCAAAAGGGTGCGATTATAGACATAACGCCTCACGTTGATATTGAAGACATTGAGGTTAGTAAAGTTCCCTTATACAAAAACATTTCGTTTGATTATAAGCCTAGCAAGTCAGTAACTAATGAACAATTTACAAAGCTATTCGGTAGGTCTTACGGAAGTACTAAAAGTGGGTTTGAATATGACGGAGGAGAGTATAAAATACATTTACCATTCGAGAACTTAATGCACAATAAGTTCACAGGCACTAATCTACAAGTAGGGTTTAATATTGACTCAAATTTATCACCATATACACCCGAGCCTACTATCTTGTATATGTACGAGAGTCAAGACGCAGATTTTAGGTTAAACGACGGTGATTTAGGGACTACAAACGAGTTAACTAGCTATGTTCCCTTTGGTCAAGATGTTTTGCACAACGGAAGTGCTAGAAGTCTTAACTTTTCGGCAGATTATAGTACACTTTTAGATGAGCCGTCACAGAGTAACCTATTTAGTGACTACTATTTCCCATACTTAAGCAACCTATACAACCTAAAAAACCGTAATATTAAGGTAAAAACAGTCTTACCTGTAAGTATATTGACCAATTTAGAGTTAAATGACCGCTTAATTATACGAGATAAGCGTTATATTATTAACTCAATGAGTAGTAATATTACTACAGGAGAGGTCAATCTAGACCTTTTACACGACTTTAGGGCGGTTATTTCTGAAGATGTAGGCGGTGGCGGTGGTACATTAGAGCCATTATTACCCGATTTAAACGCACAATGTATAGACGTTAGGGTTCTATTCCCTAAAAACGCAGTTAGTGCAACTATTACAGGTAACGGAGTGAGTAGCATTACACCGTCAACTATTACACAAGAACAAAGAATAACTGTTTGTATACCCGCTAATGATACGGCTACAGGTTTGATACTTACAGAAGACGGATTATTTAACTTAGCATTAGAAGACGGAAGTGGTGACGATGTACTACAAGAAGAAGGAGACGGAATCGGTACAATAGTGCCTTATATACTGACAATAACATACACGTTTGCAGATGGCTCACAAGCAAGTAGCCAACAAGTAATAATGCAACAACCCTAAACAATGATTAAGAACATAATAGAAATATTGAGCATAGACCCCTTTTTTAACGCCTCTAAGGAAGTTCAGATAGCAAAAGGTATAAATACCTTACCGAAGAACTTTAAAGGCGTTAGAGAGCAAATAAAGAGACAGTTAAAAAATAAGTAATGGCAGACAACAAGACTATAAAGATAAAAGTAGACAATAACTTCAAGCAGACCGAAAAGGATGCACAAGGAATGAATAAGAAGTTAAAAGAGACTTCTAAAGCGACACAAGGACTAACGTCTTCGGTCGGCGGTGCAGTCAAAGGATTGTTTAACATGCAGAACGTTATTACAGGTTTTGCGGTTGGTGCAGTTGTTGGTGGTATAAGTGCTATTACGGGTGCTTTTACTTCGTTGGTAAGTACATTTAGCGGATTTAGTAAAGAGTTAAGCGGACTACAGGCGATACTTGGCGCATCTGCTAGTGACATGGGTAAACTGTCAGACCAAGCGAAAGCGTTGGGTGCATCTACTCAGTTTACTGCAAAAGAAGTTGTGCAACTACAAACCGAGTTAGCGAAGTTAGGTTTTACAACAGAGGAGATAACCAAGTCTACAGAGGCGACTCTAAACCTTGCAAGTTCATTAGACGTAGGTCTAGGAGAGTCTGCAATGCTAGCGGGTTCTACACTTAGAGCGTTTGGTCTAGATGCTTCAGAAACCGCTAGAGTTGTTGACGTAATGGCTAAGAGTTCGGCTACTTCTGCGCTAGACTTTGAAGGTCTAAGGGAGTCTTTAAAATTAGCCGCACCGACCGCTAGAGCGTTAGGTGTTAGCGTTGAAGAAACTACTGCATTGTTAGGTGTATTAGCGGACAACGGTCTGAAAGGTTCTATTGCAGGTACAGGTCTAAGTAAGTCGTTTATACAATTAACTAAAGCGGGTATACCATTAAACGAAGCGTTAGACAAGGTTAAGAATAGTTCTAATCAACTTAATACTGCGGTTGAGTTAGTTGGTGTCGTAGGTGCAAAGTCATTGCTTACACTTGCTAATAATACACCAAGAATAGACGAGTTAACGAAGTCCTTAAATGGTGCAGAAGGTAGTGCTAAGAAACTAGCAGAAACAAGACTAGACAACTTAGCGGGAGATACTACAAAGTTAGGTTCTGCATGGGAGGGATTCCTGCTATCTATTGAAGACGGCGAAGGTATGTTTAACGGATTGCTTAGAGGTATAGTTCAAGCGACTACTGCACTATTAAACTTCCTAACGCCAACAAAGAAAATAAGCGAGTCTCTAGCAGAGGAGAGAAGCGAGTTGTTCTTACTAGAATCTGAGTTAAGGAATACCAATACTACACAAGAACGTAGAAACGAAATTATTTCAGACCTACAGGAAAAGTACCCCGACTTTCTTGGTAACATAGATGCAGAAACTGCAAGTAATGAAGAACTGTCAAAAGCCATTGATAAGGTTAGCGAGTCTTTAATCAACAAAATAATAGTTCAAGAAAAAGAAGAAGAAATATTAGAACAAGCGGAGGAGTCAGCAGAAGCGCGAAAAGAACTTCTAGAGAAAACTAACGAAGCGAGTCAAGCACAACTAGACGTTAGAGAGAAGTTTATAAAGCAAGGCAGAACTTTTGCAAAAAGTAACGGTACTCAAATAGAACAAACTCAAGAACTTATAAGAGAGTTAGAGAAAGAGCAAAAGATAAACGCAGAGAGATTCGCACAAGGTAAGAAAACTCTTAGTAGTCAGAAAGACGTAAGAAACAGTATAGACCTACTAACTAGAAGGTTAAAAGACTTACAAAGTGCAGAAGCAGAATATAAGAGCGAACTAGACAAGACCAATAACCTAGTAGACCAAAAGAACGGACTACTTGAGGAGTTCGGTCTAAACACTGACAATAGCAACAAAAAGACTAAAGAGTCTACAGGCTTGCAGTCTGAAGAGGCAAAAGAGTTAAAAGGTCTAATAGAACTCAAGAAAGAAGAGGTAAAACTAGCGCAAGAAGCGGTAAGTAGTGCAAGTACAAAAGGAGAGTTAGCAAGTAGAAATAAAACCCTAAAAGCATTACAAGCAGAACTAAAAGCGTTACAAGAATTAGGAGTAGAAAAGAGTAAAGAAAAGAAACTAACTCAAGACCAAATAGATGCACGTCTAGCACTTGAAAAGAAAGCGAATGAGTTTAGTATTGAGTTTACAAAAGAAACTTCTGACAAGCGTTTAAAAATACTTATAAAAGAAGCAGAGACTGCTTACAATGAGGGTGTTAAACTAAACGAGAAAAGAATACAAAAAGAAGACGAACAAAACAAGTTAAGAATATCTCTAATCAAAGACAATGCAGAAAGAGAGAAGGAAGAACTTATTTTATCTTACAATGATAAGTTTGCTATAGCGGAAGGTAACGCAGAACTAGAAAAACAATTAGCCGACCAACTCGCAAAAGACCTTATAGCCATAGATGACAAAAAGACTGCGAAAGAGATAGATAACGCTAAAAAGTTACAACAACAAAAAGTAGCAATGGCTTCAGATGGTTTCGGAGCATTAGCCGACTTAGTTTCTGCATTTGAAGCAAAAGATAAGGCAAGTGCAAAGAGGCAATTTAAGGTCAACAAAGCGTTGCAAATAGGACAGACTATAGCATCTACCGCTTCGGGTATTATGCAACAACTCGCAGTGCCACAAGATGCGTTAACAGGTATGAACTTTGTTAAGGCGGGTATAGTTGCTACAACAGGTGCGTCTTCGCTTGTAAAGATTGCTAGTTCTAAGTTTGACGGTGGCGAAGGCGGTGCATCAGATGCGCCTACAGTTTCTAGCGGTGGAGGTTCTCAAGCACCTAATTTTAATGTAGTGGGTAATAGCGAAATAAATCAACTCGCTCAACTACAGAACGAGCCAATGAGAGCGTTTGTAGTAAGTAGTGAAGTCACTAGCCAACAAGCGTTAGATAGGAATAGAGAAATGAACGCAACATTGTAAATAAAAAGGGGAGGTTTAACCCTCCCCTATCTGCGACTTTTCGCCTTATTTTAATCTGCGTGGAATTTTTCGCCCCCTTTTGTTTTATTTCAATCTTACTTTAATTAAACGCGTTCTTCTCTTTGCATAATAAAAGAATCAACATCTAGCCTATTTATCATTGCGTTATTCTTGGTTATCTCATCGTTCAACTTAAGAATCTCTGCCCTAAGTAATTTTCTCTTATCTTTTAATGCGTTATTTACTAATATAAGTCCTTGTATTTGTTCTTCTATTTTATTATTCATTTTATTGGTTTTAAAGGTATGACTTTTTTAATCTTAATGCTCTAGCGTTGCTAGGTTCTCCTTGTATAGTGTAGTCTCCAACCACCTCACATATTAATTGATAGTGAAGGTCAGACTTTCCACTTAGTTCTAGGTCAAACTCTATAAAAGTTTCTTTTACTTCTTGTTTTACAGAGTCCTTCAAGTCTCTCATTAGGTGTCTATATTCGTGATTCCAAAAGTAATTCATTGTGTGTTGTTTTTCGTTGTTTGTTGATACAAATATACGGACATTTTCTAAACCTCCAAACTTTTTTTAAAAAAATTTTAAATTAATTTTAAATCTAAGTATTTACACTTAGGCGTAACGCTTTTTATCCACCAACGTTTTAACCAACCAATTGACCAACTACAACGTAGTGCAGTATTGAAAAGTAGCGTACTGTCCACCAACCGATTAACCAACCGATTAACCACTCTAAATATATATAGTTATATAAAGAAACTTATATACTAGTATATTACTTCGTAATATCCTATTATATAATCAAAGAAAAACTATCGGTCGTGTAAACACTCCCTACAAACAAAACAAATCAATCCTATTTAAGTTATTATTTTATGAAGGTTGTAGAATTAATCATAGACGAAAAAGACGAGATGAGCGGAATACAAGCGATTTCGGTTGTAGAATCTCCCGCCATAATTGATACTTTTGTAACACTCAGTAAACAACAAACGTTGCTTAAGGGAGTGGATAAGAAAAGAGGTGTTCTCGTTGGTCCCGCACTAATCCCTAACAAGAAAATATTGCGTAGAGATAAAGAGGGTAATGACTATGAGATATTCTTTTCTGCTGAAACTGTGCGTAAAGCAAGTGAAGGTTTTTTAATCAAAGGTAATCAATCAGAGGCCACACTAGAGCATATGGATAACCTAACAGGTTTGACAGTTGTAGAGTCTTGGATTGTTGAAGGTAAGAACGATAAGTCTAAAGACTTAGGAATGGATTTACCTCAAGGTACTTGGATGGTTTCTATGAAGGTCACGCCCGAAATATATGCTAAAGCCGTTAGTGGAGAGATTAAAGGTTTTTCAATCGAAGGCATGTTCGCAGACAAGTTAGAGGCGAAAATGTCAGAAGAAAAAGAAAGACAAGCGATAATTGAAGAACTTAAACAACTACTCGAATTAAAGACTTACAACGATTACCCCGAAAGCGCAAAGAACAACGCCAAGAAGGTTCTAGAGTGGAGAGATAAGTACGGAGATGAGGTTAAAGGAATGACTAGGGTAGGTTGGACTAGAGCGAATCAACTAGCGAAAGGAGAAAATATTTCTCGTTCAACTATTGCTAGAATGGCTTCATTCAAACGTCACGAAAAAAATGCCGAAGTAAGTGCAGAGAATAAGTCTACACCATGGAAAGACAAAGGTCGTGTTGCATGGCTAGGTTGGGGAGGTTCTAGCGGTGTCAATTGGGCGATTAAGAAATTAGAATCAATAGACAAAAAGTAAGATATGCCGATTATTAGAAATGTCTCAAAGGTTACTGACGATAGTCAACACCCTTTCGATGACTTAGAGAGTACAAAAAGCGTAACTAGAAACGAAGACTCTAGAAGCGAATCAGATAGTGTAGGCGATAGAGGTGCTAGTTTACCAACTGCAAACGAAAATGATGTTTTGGTGGCAAACGCTCAAGGAGAATTTGTTAACACTCCTTTAAACTCAGTTATTTCACAAGCGACACTACTCACACAAGGTTACTATGGTATGCTTTCTTCATTTTATTTCGACGGAGATGCAACCGAGACAGTTATAGACTTGTCAAGCGTTAACCAATGGGTAGACGTTGAGTTAGTAACAGATGCAAATGGACTATTTGACAACAGACCTCTAGCAATGAAAGAGGCGCAGTCTGTAGGACATGAGGGCGACGGGTCAAACGGTAATCCTATTGTGTTTTATCTAGAAGGTTTAGATATGAACTCTTTCGCTAACTTTAGAGCATCTATGGCATTCGAACCCGACGAGGATGAAGGTCAACTAGAGTCTAGATTATTATTCAATCGTCATAGCGGTACTACACCTAGCAACGACTTTGCTATTGAAGAAGTGTCTCTATCAATGCAGAACGGAGCAGATAAAGACTATCTATCAGAACCAATGCTTTCTTTCTTTGTAGGTGATACAATTGATACAAATAGAGCGGGTGATGCGGGTAAATGTAGGTTTCAAATAAAATCAAACGTAGCGGGTACGCTTAAACTAAGAGCGTTAACTTGGTACATAAACAAATAAAATAATGGCTCAGATTAAAATATACGGAGACATAGAAAGTAGTTCTATATTCTTCATCAATTCAACAGTTGACCCTAAGCCTATGGGTACGATTGAAGCGTCTTTAAAATCAGACGAGGACAGAATAGTAGTTAAACGTACAGACCGATTTGAAGCGGATGGTGTTACATTCAGAACCATCTTTAGGAGAATGAACCCTAACAGGATTCAGAACAAAGAAGGTCAAGACCTAGTGGGTACATTGGGCTACACTACTCAAGAAGTAATTGACTATATCAACGGACAAGCAAACTTATCTTCGGGTACAAGTGGTGGAGATGGTAGCGGTACAGACTTGACGGGCCTATCTATGGGGTTTAAGTTAGACGCTACGTCTACTTCAATTATGCTAAGTAATGGTTTAGAGTTCGGTGCTAACACTATCAAAGCAATTGACAACGGAGACGGTCTTATTTCTATTGTATCTGAATTAGGTTCTCTAACGCACTTTACGAAGTTAGACCACACATTGGTTACAGGTCAAGACGGTAATGCCGTTAGCGGTGGTTTAAACGACGTTATAAACTATTTGAACGAGTTGTTTACTGTTGGCGCATTTGAATCTGTAGTTATTTCTGACCCTTACTCTACATTAATCGCAGATATTGACGGTTTGCAAGACGGGGGTTCTTTGGTTGGTTCTGCGGTAATTGACCCCGCAGGGAATGACTTAGGTGCTAATACAACTACACACAACAACAATGCGGGTTATTTATCTTCTGAGACAATAGACCAAGCGGGTGAATACTTTACTTTTGACATTAGAGGCGAGGGTCAAATCGGTTTCGGTTTAGTGCACACTCAAGACTCTTTTGACAACGGTCACTATTCGGGTAACGCAACTTATGCAAACCCTAATTCGTTCTGCAACGGTGTTAACTCTAGTCACTACGGTTATCAGTTTGCTCACTTTTTTCATCCAACGCCTAATGGCTCTTGGACTAACTACGGTGCTAACACTTCCTTCTCAATGCGTAGCGGTTGGTCTAGTTTTCCTAATAGACAGAATTGGATAGATGGTAACCCTATAAAAATGAGAGTGGGTATAGATGAGAATGGATATATTTCTATTGATTCTTATGACCCAAGTACTTCTTTATTCGTGCCTCACGCTAGAACTTCTTATGTAGTTCCCGAAGGTGTAGAATTTAAACTAGGAATTAAGTTTTCTAATCCTAGTGCTAGACTATATAGTACTCCTAAAGTTCACCTGTTAGAAGAAGAGGCACCTACAATGTACTTTAGATACATAGAGAGTCCCGATGGAGTATTCAACTATCCTTTATTTGCAACTGCAGAAGAAGCGGAATATTACGACAAAATTACTAACGGTGTTGAAAGTGGTTCTAGTCATACGCATACTTATGAAGATGACCCTACGAATACAACTTGGTACATGCCCGAAGCGAATCACGATGCAAATACTTACCAACATAGTTCTGCGCCTAACGGTCTAGAGACTTTTGATGGTAATATGGTTACTTACACCGAGATTAGTTCTAGAACAAATGCAGACCTTGCACCGCCATTGTTTACACAGGCGGACTTAACTTACCAAGAAGGTACGGTTTTAAACTTGCAAGTAACTCCTGCGGGTGCATCTTGGTCTACATCGGCTTCAATATCTCCTACAGGTAGTGGTTTAGTATTTGACGGTAACTCTATGTTTCAAGGTACACTATCAGACGTTTCTTCAGATACTGAATACACAGTTACCGTAACTAGAGGTAATTCATACGGCTCTACAACGGGTTCTTTTAAGTTGACTGTTACAGACGTAGCACCGCCTCAGACTAATGACACGCCATGGACTAAGGCGTTAGATTTTAGCGGTAGTTCTGAAAGGGCGCAACAGGTTTCTAGTTCTACAAACTATATGCCCATAGGTATGGATGGAATTTCTGCAACTGCATCTGCACCAAGCACATCGGGTTACACATCTAACCATGTATATTCTAGACCCTTTGCTACGTCTGTAGTATTTAAGATTGACGGTCACAATGCTAACCAACATATATGGAATCAAGGCGGTGGCTCTAATGACGACAATATATACTTAAGAGTTTCTGCTTCTAAAGGCTTGTACTTTGGTTGGGGTAGAGATGGTCAAGGAGTGAATGAATGTTATCTAGGCATCCTTAACACTTCTTATTGGTACGGTGTAGTAATCGCGCACAATGGTACTAGATTAAGCGGTAACAATGCTACTACCTCAAACTTAGCAGATTGCTTTGATATAAGATTGATGAGTTCATTCTCTGCTAATCAGTTTACTATATTAGGTTCTAATAAATCTACTTCTTATGCATGGACACAAGGTTCTAGCGGTAATAGGATGGACAGAAACATGGGCGGTACTTTTACAATAGGCGGTAGAGGTTCTAACAGAAGTTTTCACGGAAAAGTGGCTAGTTTTGTCGCTACAACCCTAAGAGTAAATCAGCCAATGCCTACTGAAGCAGAACTTGAGTTAATGATTGTAGACCCTGTTAAATGGCTAAACGACTACAAGGATGGTAAGACTTATAGAGTTGCATCTAGTCAAGCAGAGGCAACCTTTGGACTATTTAATTACCTGTCTAATTCTGCTTTTGCTACTCAAGTATGGTTAATGGGAGATGGTTCTAACGATTCTTATTCCAACATGATTAGAAACCAAGTTTACAAGTTTGACCAAAACTACACTAAGTTGAACTTAATTAGCATGGTATCAAACGATATACAAACAGTAAATATAAACGGGTTAACGTAATGGCAAAAGAAAGTTATAACAAGACCTCTCCTATCGGAGGTAAGAGAGGTTGTCTTTGTAAAAATGGTAAATACTCTACACGATGCTGTAAGGGTAAGAATATGCAACAGGGAGTAGGTAGTTTAGTGAATCAGTCTAGCAAGGTAGAATCTTCTACTATAACGGCTAGAACTAACCAAAACATTTCAACAGATAACCTATTTTAAGTTCAAAAATAAAACACTTTGTAAAGTGTGTAGTTATTAAGTTATAAAATAATATCAAAATGAATCAAACAAAAGTTTTAAACAAAGTTAGAGTTCTTTTAGGACTAGAGGTTGAACTTGAATCTATGAAATTAGAGGACGGAGTTACAACAATTGAAGCAGAAGTATTTGAGGCGGGAGAGTCCGTTTTCATTATTACTGAAGATGAACAAAAAATACCTCTACCTAAAGGAGAATACACTCTAGAAAGTGGTAGAGTCGTTTGCGTAGAAGAAGAAGGAGTAATCTACGAAATGAAAGACGGAAAAGAAGAAGGGAAAGAAGAGGAAGAAGCACCCGAAGTAGAAGCAGAAGTAGAAGCGGAAGCAGAAGAAACTGTTGCAGAGGAAGCAAAGCCTGTTAAAAAAACTGTTGAGTCAGTTGTTAAAGAAACCTTCTTCTCTGAAATCGAAGCATTAGTAAACGAAAACAAAGAATTAAAATCTCAACTAGAAGAACTATCTAGAACCGAAGAAGTAAAAGAAGAAGAAGAAGCGGTAGAAGAAGCGAAAGAGGAGATTAAAGAAGAAGAAAAAGCAGAAGAAGCGGTAGAATTATCTTCAGAAGAAGCGGGTGCAGAGCCATTGACTCACAATCCCGAAGCATCTGACAAAAAAGAGATGTTCAAATATGCTTCTAAAGCAAAAAATAATAAATTGAATAGCATTTTTGCTAAATTAAATAAGTAATAAATAACCATAAAAAAATTAAAAAATGGCTACAACAACTTCAATAACTACTACTTACGCGGGTGAAAACGCGGGTAAATACGTAGCGGTCGCTCTTTTGAGCGCAAATACTATCGAAAAAGGTGGTATTACAGTAATGCCTAACGTTAAGTTTCGTGAAACTGTAAAAAGATTAGACGTAGGTTCTGTACTTGCAGACGGTTCTTGTGACTTTACTGCGACTTCAACTATCTCATTGACTGAGAGAACTATTGAACCTAAGGCGTTACAAGTAAATTTACAATTGTGTAAGGACTCATTCCGAAGTGACTGGGATGCAATTTCTATGGGATACTCTGCATTTGATGAGTTACCAAAGTCTTTCGCTGATTTCTTAATCGGTCACGTTTCTGAAAAAGTTGCTTTGAAAATGGAGCAAAATATTTGGAGTGGAGATAAATCTAACTCGGGTGAGTTTGACGGTTTGACTACTTTATTGGCACAAGATGCTGACCTTCCAACTGCAAACGAAATCGCAGGTACCACCATAGATGCGAGCAATGTTGTTGCGGAGCTTTCTAAAATTGTAGACGCAATTCCTTCTGCACTTTACGGAAGAGATGACCTTCATATCTACGTTTCTCAAGCGGTCTATAAAGCGTACGTTCGTGCAATGAACGCTCTAGGTTATGTTGACAAGTTCAACAACCAAAGCCACGGAGATATGGTCTTTGACGGAATTAAATTATTTGTTGCTAACGGTCTTACAGGAAGCACTGCTATCTGTACTACAGTTGATAACATCTTCTTTGGTTGCGGGTTGCAAAATGATTCTAATATCGTGAAGGTTCTAGACCTCGCTGATGTCGACGGGAGTGAGAACGTGAGGATTGTAATGCGCATGACAGGTGCGGTTCAGTACTATAACGTAGAAGAAATCGTAACCTACGGAATTTCTAACTCTGCAAACTAAGAGTTGATTAATTGATTAGAGAAAGGGGAGGTAAAATGCCTTCCCTTTTTTATTATAAACAGAAAAAAATTATATAAAATGAGTTGTAATATAACAGTCGGTAGAGGTCTTTCTTGTAAGGATTCTGTAAGCGGACTTAAAGCAATCTACATCATCAATTACGATGACCTAGACTACGAAAACGTAGAATTTGACCTAACGAATACCGACGAGATTAAAACGTGGGCTCCCGCTACACAATTAAACATGTACAAGTACGAACTCAAGGGTGCTAATGGGTTTGAGACAACTATTGAAAGTTCGCGCGAAAATGGTACTACGGTCTTTAATGGCGCGTTAAACATTCAGTTAAAGAAACAAGACGTTGCTACGCACAAGACAATTAAATTATTGGCTTACGGTCGACCTAGAATCGTTGTAAGAACAATGACAAACCAATTCTTTTTGATGGGTCTTGAGCAAGGAGCGGACGTAGAAAGCGGTACTATCTCTACAGGTCAAGAAATGACAGACTTTAATGGTTATTCTTTGAACTTCGTATCTAGTGAGACTATTCCTTCTCCGTTCATTCAGTGTTCAACTGAAGCAGAATTAAAAACTGTATTCAATACAGTTGCAGACGGAAGTGGAGACGATGCGGTAATCGTTCCGTAAAAACATTTGTGTTTGGTTTTTGAGAAGGGAGGCGAGAGTCTCCCTTTTTTATTGAACAAAACTAGGGTTTCTAAGTTATATAGATATGATAATACTTCAAAGTACGCTAGACCCTCAGACATTTAGTTTTATTGCTAAATCTAAGTCCTACGACTCAATGCTTATAAAAGACGAGTCAACAGGTGTTGAGGTTAGTGT
>Ga0160423_10001338_pt1 | contig 20620 bp, 16 predicted proteins | sample CRUFie14St8metaG_FD_108191 | JGI IMG/M metagenome (GOLD analysis project Ga0160423, IMG submission 108191) | Marine microbial communities from the Costa Rica Dome - CRUD Field 142mm St8 metaG | ecosystem: Environmental > Aquatic > Marine > Oceanic > Photic zone | place: Costa Rica: the Eastern... | reverse complement strand
CGGTTCGCTAACCGAGACACTCGACGCGGTTGAGTTGGCTAAGGAAAATCGTTACACCTCAGTCATCAGCCACCGTTCCGGTGAGACTGAAGACAGCACTATCGCGGACATCGCCGTGGCAACGAACGCCGGTCAGATCAAGACTGGTTCTCTGAGCCGCTCCGATCGTATCGCCAAATACAACCAGCTTCTCCGCATTGAGGAAGAGCTGGGTGATGACGCCATCTACGGCGGCAAAATGCGTGTCTAAGCGCAGCCGCCGGGATCGCACCCAAGACTATGCGTGACCCGGAATTTCAAGACAACATCGACCTCCCTCTTCAAATTAAAGGAGAGGGAGGCTCTCCGCACCCCCACTTTTGGCGCAAGTCATCGCGGATCATGGAGGTCGTCATTTACTTGCTTCTTGCCTTCGCGGTCTTCAAGTTGTTCGGACCTGAGCTCGATCGTCGGGCTGAATTGGATTCGGAAATCAACCGTCTCACTCAGATCCGCGACGACAAGAACGAGTTCGCGGCAAACCTTCGTCAGGAGTATCGCCTCCTGAAAACCGATCACGAATATCTCGAAAACGTCGCCCGCGATCGCCTCTCTCTTCAACGCGAAGGGGAATACATTATCCGGATCGATCGTGAATTGGAGGATTAAACAAGGGGGTTTACTCTTCGACTTTTTAGCTCCCTGAGCCCCCTGAAACCTTGGGGGCATCTTCCCAAGGCTTGGGAAGATGCTATTTACGCTGGATAGCTTCCCAGAACTTTAACGAACGAGCAGTGCTTTTCGAGCTGCTTTATGACATCCGCGAGGGCTTCATCTTCGCAATGACCACCCACGTCGACGAAGAAAAAGTATTCCCAGGCACGTCGCTTGGATGGACGGCTTTCAATCTTTGACATATTAATCTCGAACTCTTCAAATGGTTCGAGAGCGCGATGGAGCGAGCCGGGTTCGTCTCGAACAGAGAACATGACTGAAGTGCGATCTTTACCCGTTGGTGGGCAGGTTTTGTGACTGATAACGAGGAAGCGGGTCGTATTTGATGCGATATCCTGAACCGAGGTTTCCAGCACTTTTAGGCCATAGAGCTCTGCGAGAAGGGTGCCGCCTAAGACGGCCGCACCTTTTTCCTCAGCCGCTAGTTCGGCTGCTGCTGCTGAACTCGACATCTCGATGGCCTGAATATCGCCAAAGTTCTTTCCGAGCCAGTTACGGCACTGGGCAATAACTTGGGAATGGCTGTAGATGTTCTTGATCTCCTCGCGAGGGCAGTTGGCCATTAGATTATTCTCGATCGGCATCATGAGCTGGCCGTAAATCTTGAGCGGTGAATCCGCGAAAAGGTCGAGTGTGTGGGTTACGGCACCCTCAGTGGAGTTCTCAATAGGAACGACTCCGTAGTCGGCGACGCGTCGCTCGACATGATTGAAGACGTCAGCAAAGCTTGGCTGTGGAATGAGTTCGACACTGTGGCCAAATTTACCAAGCGCGGCCTGATGAGTCCACGTGCCGGCGGGCCCGAGGTAAGCGATCTTGAGATCCTCTTCCAGTGCTAAAGCGGCCGACATAATCTCGCGGTAGATGGCACGAATGGCAGTATCGGGCAAGCGGCCTCCCTTGCCTTTTTCACAGAGCTTACGCAGCAGCTTTTCTTCGCGTTCGGGGGCGTAAATTTCAAGACCATCGCGTTTCTTCACGATCCCGACTTCGTGAACGACGTCGGCACGCTCATTGAGTAATCGAATAACGTCGGTATCGATGGCGTCGATTTTCTGGCGCAGGTCGTCGAGGCTCATGGTATGAAAAAATCAGGCTGACTCCTCGCTGGCTGCTTCTTGGCTTGCCTCTTCGGGAGTCTCGTTCTCAGGCTCTCCGTTTTTGGGAGTCATTTCGATGTCTAGAGTGATCTCTGTTTTAGGTTCAGCTGACGCGTCTTCTTGTGCGGATTTTCTGCTCGCGACAACTTCGGAGGGGGACGCTTCGCTGCCATCGACGGGCGCGCTTTCGTCAGCCTCTTCTTTGTCTGATTCTGCAGTGGGGAGTTCGACCTTACGAAGTTCATCCGCGTTGGGAAGATCTTCGAGATCCTTCACACCGAAATGCTCCATAAAATCTTCCGTTGTTTCGTAAAGCATGGGTCGACCCGGTAAGTCGGCGCGCCCGCCAATATGGACGAGCCCGCGATCCATCAACTTCTGGATCGTTCCATCGACTGAGACACCGCGGACCGCTTCGATATCAGCCTTGGTGATTGGTTGGCGATAGGCTACTAGGGCAAGAGTCTCAAGCGCCGCTGGGCTCAGCTTTTCTGGGCGCATCTCGGGAAGGAGCGCGCGAATCCAGTCAGCGTAGTCACTGTGAGTAAAGAAGCGCCAGCCACTACTTCCTTCCCGCAATTCAAGCGGGCTGCCGCTTTGGCCGAGTCGCTCGTTCAGATCGGCAATGACACTATCGATTTCTTTTGGCGATGTATTCCCAAGTTGTTGAGCAAAAGGAGCATCATGATCCGCCGCTGCGCGACGCACGGCCTTGGCGATCTCGGCAGATGAGACCGGTTCAGGGGCAGCAAAAATCAGGGCTTCAACGATGTGAATGAGCTCCATATTTAACGCAGTTTAAAACAGTTTTTCGGGCTGGGAGATAAGCTGCTGCTAAATTAGCAAATTTAAAGCGGATTCTCCTATCCTACTGGTCGTTTCTTTGAAGCTCGATTTCCCCCAGAATGGACTCTTGCCGGACGCAGAAAAAATTAAGTTTCATCAGTTCGAGCAGGGCCAAGAAAGTAACAATCATTTCGTTTTTGCTCGTTGCGTCTTTGAAAAGTTCAGCGAACGACATGGACCTACCAGGTTCGACCCTTTCGAGAAGATGGTCAATCTTGTCGCTGACAGTGTAAGTGTCGTCCACGATCTCACCGAACCCTTCGTCTTGAAAGCGGTCGACAATGTTCTGAAAGGCCCGGATAAGATCAAAGATGCCGACATCTTCGGAGAGTGGGCGGGACTCTTCTTTGTTGGTTTCGATTCTGTCAGGCTTGCGTTTGAAGCGTTCCTGTTCCTCGGATTCGCGATTACCGAGATAGTTGGCAGCATCCTTGAATTTCTTGTATTCGATCAACTGGCGGATCAGGTCCCAGCGTGGGTCTTCTTCATCTGCATCCTCTTCGGGTGGCTGCACGTGCTTAGGCAGCATCATGCGGCTTTTGATGTAGCAGAGATTGGCCGCCATAACGAGGAACTCTCCAGCGAGGCCGATATTTAGCATCTTGAAGGTCTCAAGATAGCCCATGTACTGCTTCGTGATGTTTTCGATCGGAATGTCGTATATATCGATCTCGTCTCGCTTGATCAGGTAAAGCAGCAGGTCCATTGGACCCTCGAAAATGTCGAGTTCCACTTTGTAAAGGAAGTCAGCAATATCGGCACTGGCAATTGAATCATTTTCACTAACTTCGCCCGCTTCCGATGCCATGAGTGACTCTGTATTTTCGGAAGGTTTCGAGGTGTTTTCGGATATGGGCGTAGAAGAGTCTTCCGAAGCGACTTGAGCTTCGTTTTCGGCGACTGGAGCGGGCACCGGGAATTCTCCAGCGGCTTCTGTTTCAGGATCGGTCAAAGTAATCTGTTGATCTGCATCAAAGCGCCTCGCGGCTGTGTTTGCAAGATGAGAGAGCGATTCACTGAAAAGATAATTTTCATGGGCTCACGATTTTTTTGCGACCTAGGCGGATGACTGGACTGGTTCACGTGCTTTACCAAGTCAGGATTTTCGGTTTCATTGGACTTTATGAGTTCATTCCGCAACTCTCAGTCGATGATTTTGCGAGCTTTTTTCGCGCTCAGTATCTGCGGCATCACGGGAACTGTCATGGGGCAGGCAGACTACAAGCGCTTCTATGACGAAGACAATCTTCCGAGGGTTCGACAAATCTTCCAGCAGGGAGGCTATGATTTCGTGATCCAGATCTGCGATTATTCCCTCAGCCGAGGACAACCTTCGTGGGAGTGGCGCACCCTTCGTTTTCAGGCCCTCGAAAAAATCGGGCGCTATGACGACGCGGTTGACGAGGCAATTGCAACGACCAACCTCTTTCCTGATGCGCTTGGGGCCCTGTTAAGAGCCCATGAACTTTTTGCACGAACAGGGAGCGATGACGAGGCAGCCAAAATGTTGGCATGCATCAATCGGGCCGCGTCTTCCGTCCCGACGCGTGAGCGCACTCCGCGTGACTATGTTGAGCTTGGGCAAGCAGCGCTTGTTCTTGGAGCGGATCCTGCGGTTGTGTTAGAAAAATATTTCGGCCAAGCCAAAGCAGTAGAGCCAAAAGGAAAGAGCATTCCGGACGGCCTTGTCGATGCATTCATCGCGGCTGGGGAACTGGCACTTAGAAAAGATGACTATGCGCGGGCGGCATCAGAGTTTCAGGGTGGTTTGAAACTGGAGCCGGATAACCCTGATCTGTTATTTGGTCTTGCGAGGGCTTTCCTTCCCAATAACCGCGAGACTGGAGAAAAGTATCTCAGTAAGGTGATAGAAGCAGCTCCGCTTCACACCGAAGCCATGCTTCTGCAGGCTGAGGCAGCAATCAATTTCGAACTTTATGACGAGGCAAAAGAGATTCTTGATCTGGTCGAGAAAGTGAATCCTCTGGAGCCGCGATCGGCTGCCTACCGAGCGGTTCTTGCGGAATTGGAATTTAACGATAAAGCCGGCTTCAATGAGGCTCGAGACCGGGCACTTGAGGTCTGGTCTGGTAATCCAGAAATCGACTACCTCATCGGGAGAGTTCTGTCACGCAAATACCGCTATCGCGAGGGAGTTGAGAGCCAAATACGGGCCCTCGAGATGGATCCGGATTTCCTGCCCTCCAAGTTGCAAATGGCACTGGATTACTTGCGACTTGGAGAGGTCGATAGAGCATGGGCGCTTGCTGCCGAAGTGGGTGAAGTTGATGAGTATAATGTCCTTGCTTATAACTTAGAAATTCTCAAAAAGGAGATAGAAAGCTTCGCTTCTGTCGAGACAGATGATTTCATCATCCGGTTACCCGTTGAGGAGGCCGAGATATATGGTGATCGCGTTGTGGATCTCCTGAGCGAGGCAAAAAAGGTCCTCGGTGAGAAATACGGCCTCACCATAGAAGAGCGAACATTGGTCGAGTTCTATCCTAACCAGCAGGACTTCGCGATTCGCTCTTTTGGATCACTCGGAGGTCAGGGGTTGCTCGGGGTCTGTTTTGGGTCAGTGGTCACTATGAACAGCCCGGGCAGCGTGACGGCCGGTAAAAACAACTGGGAGGCTACTCTTTGGCATGAGTATTGTCACGTGGTCACGCTTACAGCGACTAAAAACAAGATGCCACGTTGGCTAAGTGAGGGGATTTCGGTCTACGAAGAAATCCAGCGCAACGCTCTCTGGGGACAGACCATGACGCCGTCTTATCGAAAGATGATACTTGAGGAAGAGGCGCTCACCCCGATCAGCGAAATGAGTCAGGCTTTTTTCCAAGCGAAGAGTGGTCAGCACATCATGTTTGCCTACTACCAATCTATGTTGGTGGTGGAGTTTATCGTCGATAACTTCGGCATGGAAGCTCTCCGAGGGATTCTCGCAGATTTGGGTGATGGTTCTCTCATTAATGAGGCCATAGCTGCGCACACGATCCCGATGGAAGAGCTGGAGATCGCTTTTCGCGATGAAGCGCTGCAGCTTGCGACTGATTTCGGTAAGGATGTCGATTGGACAGTCCCTGACCCTGAGGAAGTCAATCCGGTCAGCTCAATCGCGGTAGCTGCATTTTTAAAGAAAAATCCGAGGAATTTCTGGGCTTTACAAAGTCACCTGCAGCATCTCATCGAGAAGGAGCAATGGGCGACTGTGGTGAAACAGGCGGATCGTCTCATCGGCTTGCTTCCTCGTTACACAGGGCCAGGCAACGGCTATGGTGTGAAGGCGACAGCATATCGCAAGATGGACGATAAAGAAGGAGAGCTGGCCGCGCTCGAAGAATTTGCCTCTCATTCAGCTGAGGCTTTCGATTCCTTTAATAGGCTCATTGACGTGGGCTTCGAGACGGAGAGCTGGGAAAGTATTATCGCCAATGCCGGTCGCAGCACTGCGATCAATCCATTCCTAGAGCGAACCCACTATTGCAGCGCATGCGCACATGCCGCGCTCGATAATCGCGAAGCGGCAGTAGGTGCGTTTGAGAAGTCACTCAAGCTGGCGCCAACGAATCCCTCCGAGGTCAATTATCGGCTTGCTAGAGTGCTTCAGCCCGACGACGCCGCTCGTTCTAAGCGTCATGTCATGGATGCGTTGGCGGATTCGCCTCGTTATCGCGATGCTTACGCGCTGCTTCGGGAGTTGAACGCTCAAGAGATTGAAGAAGGAGCTGTTTCGGAACCTAGCCGAAAGGAAAAAGCTCATACATCTCCAGAGCGGATTCAGACAAACGAGTGAAGAAGCTGCCGCCGTTGGCCCATAGAGAGAGTCCAAATGCTTTAAAGGTGGCGGTGGGCGAAGCCACGATTAGCATCGTGCAAATCAGCAAAACGTTGACCGAAAAGATCACGGTAAACGAAAAGAGCTTTCCGTTTTGATCCACATCGGGTTGTTCCCGAATAATCATCCAGAGAGTGAAGGTAAGGTGGAACATCCAAGTGAATCCGATCAGGGCATAGAGCCAGAGAGGATCGAGAGTGCCAGCGTCTTTGATGATCCATTCGGTAATTGCCCACCCAAGAATAGCGACTGCTGAGTAGAAAGGAAAAAAATACGGAGAGAGCGATATCACAAAGTTGTTGCGGTTGGTCAGGATGTGGCCTCCATCCGGGGAGATATGCACCTTTGTTACTTTGCCGCGGCATAGTAGAACGAAGAGAGCATGGGTGAGTTCATGGCCAGCGACGTAAAGCCACATCATGATTCGGCTCCGCCACACAAAAAAAAGTGTGATCGAGAGAAGGCTGGCGAGACCGAAGGCAAGGAACTCTTTCGACTTCCAGTATTGACCGACCAGAGTGTCCGCCTGCAGAAGAACGAGAAACGTCTCAAGAAGAATCCAGCAGACTGGCAGCAGTAGAAGCCCGGTGATAAACTTTACGGCCTTTGAACCGGCGATATCACCGAGCAGGGCGAGGCCGCTGGCAGAATCCGCTGCAAAAGCTGACAAGCCGTGGGTTGGAGACGATTTACGACTCCTGCTACGCTTGTTCTTCGGTCTTTTTCGGGACACGGGAGAGGGAGGCGAGAACTAGGCCCGACCGACGTATTTTTTGTCTTCACTGCTGACTTTAATACGGTCGCCGGGGCCGACAAAGAGAGGCACCTGAATGAGGAGTCCGGTTTCGAGCGTTGCTTCTTTGGTCGCAGAAGTCGCAGTATCGCCCTTAACGCCGGGGGCGGACTCTGTCACCTCCATCTCAATATTGGAAGGTAGGTCGATGGAAACGGCCTTATCAGCTACATACTGGATGTCGACGGCGAGGCCGTCGGTGAGGAGATCCTTACAGTCTTCTACGAAGTCTTCTTGAAATGTGATGGTATCGTAGGTGGTAGTGTCCATGAAGTGGTAACCAGTCTGGTCGGAATAGCTGAACTCTACTTTTACGGTGTCGGCAGGCACGATTTCCACTTTATCGCTCGAGGCGAAGCGGATATCTTTGGTTTTACCGGTTTGGAAAGAACGAATCGTCGCCATGATCAGGGCGTTACCCTTGCCGGGGGTGCGGTGCTCAAGATTCAGAACTTTACCGGACTCTCCTTTGTAGGAGATGCACTGTCCACGTTTGAGGTTCGTTGCAACGGTAGCTGCCATGGTTTTGAGAGGGTCGAGTTAAATGATTAAGTTATCTTAACTTTAGGGGCGGAGGGAAATATTGCCATCGTTTCTGTCGATCACAAGATCGGAAATAATGATTTGAGAGCTTAAGTCAGCGCGGCAGGGTGTTATAATGAGTGATTACGATCTCGAAATTCAATCCGACCAAGGCCGTCGCTGGGTCGTTCTGCTGCCAGCGCTAGTGGTTCCGTTGGCGTCTTCTTTTTTCTATTTTGTTCTCTTTCCGGGCACTGCTTTTGGCAATGGATTCTACATTGCCGCGAAAATCTTTCTTCTTGGCTGGCCGATCCTAGCGACTTTTTCTATCTTAAAGGAGCCAATGATCGATCGATCATTGAAACGGCGTCACAAGATTTCGATGGTCGAGGGGATTGTCTTTGGAATTGCGGTGAGTGCGCTGCTGTTTTATCTATTCAAATTCTCACCGCTCGGAGTGATCGTGGGAGAGAACGTCTTAAGGATCTCCGAACGAATTATCGGACTTGGAGTAGCGAATCACTATCTTCTCTTTGCGCTATTTATTTCCTTTTTTCACGCTGCCTTAGAAGAATTTTACTGGCGTTGGTTTGTTTTTGGAAATGCCAGAAGATTGATGCCGATAGGCGTGGCTGTACTCGTTGCTGCGGTTGGATTTGCTTCCCATCACGTGGTGGTACTGAGTCAATTTTTCCCCATTGGATGGGCGTTCACTTTAGGTGCCTGTGTCGGTCTTGGTGGTGCTGTGTGGAGTTGGATTTATCATCGCACCAATAGTATGGGAGGAGTCTGGTTCAGTCACATGATCATTGACCTAGCGATCATGTGGGTAGGCTGGGAAGTCCTCAAATCGGCAGGCCTGTGACGGGACTCGGGAGTGTTAGCGCTTCTTTTTGACTGGAAGAGGCCTATCTCCCGAGTTCTTTTTCAGCTTATTGATCTGGTCCCGTATGAGCGCGGCCCGCTCAAACTCAAGCTTGGAGGCTGCTTCCTGCATCTCTTCTTCGAGTTCGCTGATTACGGCCAAAGTATCGATATCCTCACCAGAATCGGCGACGAGGGACTTTTCGACGTCCTCACCCTCGGAGTAAAGCTTGAGTGTCTCCTGAATACCGCGCTTCACACTCTGTGGGGTGATACCGTGTTTTTCGTTGTGTTCCTGCTGAACGCGACGCCGGTATTCGGTGATATTTATCAGTGACTGGATAGAGTCAGTTATTTTGTCAGCAAAGAGAACGGCCTCACCATTAATATGACGCGCGGCGCGACCGACCGTCTGTATCAGGCTGGTTTCGCTTCTGAGAAAACCCTCTTTATCGGCATCGAGGATACAGACAAGACTCACCTCCGGCAGGTCTAAGCCTTCTCTAAGCAGATTTATACCGACAAGAATATCAATCTCGGCAGCGCGAAGGCTTCGGAGAATTTCGACCCTCTCGATGGCGTCCACATCGGCGTGGATGTATCGAACTTTAAGGCCAACATTTCTGAGGTAGTCAGTGAGGTCTTCGGCAGTGCGCTTGGTCAGGGTAGTGACGAGGACCCGCTCACCTTTTTCGATACGCTGTCGGCAGAGTTCGATGGTTTCATCGATCTGCTCTTTGAGGGGGCGCAATGTCAAGACCGGGTCAAGCAATCCCGTTGGGCGAATGATTAGTTCGACAATAAGATCCTTACCTTCCGTGTTAGCATCGAATGAATCCACTGGCTGCTTGCTCCCGGAGATACGGGGAAGCCGTTCTGGGGCCAATTCCTCTTCCCCGATCTTTTTCCTCTGATGAGGGATGTAGTCCTGATTTCCAGCAATCGAGTTCTGGATTTCAAATTTCGCAGGAGTAGCGCTAACGTAGAGGCGCTGGTTGGTAGCGCCCATGTATTCGTCAAATCGCAGGGGTCGGTTGTCCAGAGCGCTTGGGAGGCGAAAACCAAAGTTGACCAGAGTTTGCTTTCGGGAGCGGTCGCCCTCGTACATTCCACCGATTTGTGGGATGCTGACGTGGGACTCGTCGATAACGGTGAAGAAATCGTCCGGAAAGAAGTCGAGCAGTGTGCCCGGAGTGGCTCCGGGAGGGCGGCCAGTGAGATGGCGCGAGTAGTTCTCAATGCCTTGGCAGAATCCCATTTCCTGCATCATCTCGATATCATATTCGGTGCGCTGCTTGATGCGCTGAGCTTCTAGGTATTGCTGGTCTTTTTCAAAATGCTCGATGCGTTCTTTAAGCTCTTCCCGAATAGCCTTGATCGCTTTGTTCATCTTATCCTTGGGTGTGACGAACTGCTTGGCGGGGTAGAACGTTGTCTTGTTAAGTTGGGAACGAGCGGTTCCTGTCAAAGGGTCAAATTCGGTAATTCGATCAATTTCATCCCCGAAGAACTCCACACGAATGGCCGTCTCATCGAGGTAGGCAGGGTAGACCTCGACCACATCACCACGGACCCGGAATTTGCCTCGGGAAAAGTCGATATCGTTTCGCTCGTAGAGAATCGAGACGAGGTTCTTGAGGAGCTCATCCCGGTCAAGTTCTTGCCCGACTCTCACCGGCACCATCATGTTTTGATAGTCTTCGGGAGATCCTAAGCCATAGATGCAGGAAACGCTGGCAATGACGATGACGTCCCTTCGGGTGAGCAGTGAGCTCATTGCCGAAAGGCGAAGACGCTCGATTTCATCGTTAATCGATGAGTCCTTTTCGATGTAGGTATCAGTGCGGGGGATGTAAGCCTCAGGTTGATAGTAGTCGAAGTAGGAAACAAAATATTCTACTGCATTTTCTGGGAAGAAGCTTTTGAGCTCACTGTAAAGCTGTGCTGCCAGTGTCTTGTTGTGTGACATCACCAGCGTTGGTTTGTCCAGCGCAGTAATCACATTGGCGACAGTAAAAGTTTTACCCGAGCCGGTCACCCCTAGCAGGGTTTGATGCTGATTACCTGCGGTCAGCGATTTCGTCAGTTTGGCGATCGCCTGTTCTTGATCCCCCTGGGGTTTGAACTCAGAGCTGATCTGGAAAAGAGCCATCGTTTACGCCGACAAAAAACCCCGTGCCGGAGTGGCCCGGGGCTTCTTCAAAATATATCTCCCAATGCGACTCTGCAAGGGGGAGGGGGAATTTCGTGGAGTCGGTGGCTTGAGCTACGATCTCACCGATCAATTTTCGTCTTCATCGACAGCAATCTTGCCTTCAATGATTTCGGTAAGCGCGATATCAGCGGCTCCCATGCGGTGATCGGCCTGCACGAGCGGGGCTCGGCCAAGATTCAGCTGTTTCACTCGTGCTGAGACGAGGTTGATTAGAACCGGTGGCTCAGGAATGGTTTTTGATGCCTCTTCTACTAGGTCACTTCTCATAATGCTGGATCTTTTTCCTACTTTGGCGGAACTGTCCTCATTATCCGGCTCCGGAAACGCGATGATATTGGGAGCTTCTTCGGACATGGGATGGTTCGGCGAGTCGCAGGTGGTTCACGATAAATGGTTCAAACTCAATGGCGGGCGGGAATGTACAGGCTTCTGCGCATAGCGCAAAAATTAAAAAAATCAACCTTTTTGTAAAGAAACAGGCTCAAGAAGCGCTTTCTGAGCTCGAATTTCCTTCGTTTTTTGGAATAACGGATATTCGCTTAAGTCTAGCGGAGTCACTCGGGCTCCAGGTCTTCACTTCAGGATGGTCCTTGAAATGGCTGTGGATAAGGCGCCGCTGGTAGGAGTTCATCGGCTCTAGCTTAATTGATTTGCCAGTTGCAACCGCGCGAACGGCCGCTGTGTCCGCTTCCTCGATCATTCGGTATTCCTGCTCCGCCCGGTAGCTATCGATATCAACCTTAAATCGAGGAGCGTTAGGGATACGATCCTGCACGATCCGATTGACCAGGTATTGAATTTCTTCGAGGCGTTCGCCGCGATGCCCAATGAGAAGCTTGGGATCGTTCGAAGCGATGTTCAGTGTTTCGGCATTTCGATCGATCTCAACTGATACGGGGAATCCGAGATAACCGAGAATGGAATCGAGAACCTCTTGGGCAACTTCAAGGTGATCCATAGCAGAGAGAGTTTGATGGGAATCCTGTTCGAATTAACGGCGCTTTTTCTTGCCCCTGGTGTGACGGGCTCCTTTTTCTCCCGGCATGGCGGTGCGGCTCTTGCCGGTAACGCCACCACCACTGGCCTTGGCTTTTTGAGCAGCCTCAGCCTGTTCCTGCATGCGTTGCATGAACGATTTTTTGCCTCCACCCTCACGCTTCTTGAGTTCAGGCTCGGGTAGCTTGTTCATAAGCCAAGTCTGAAGGATGGAGAATGCGTTGGATACTGTCCAGTAGAGGGCGAGCGCAGCCGCGAAATTGTAGCAGATGACAAGAAAGATGATTGGCATCAGCATGAAGATCATCTGCTGGGTCTTGTCGCCAGTTTTGGGGGTGATCGCAATCTGAATAAAGCTCGTGATACCCATGAGAATGGGCAACAGGTTGAACGGGATCCCGATACCTGGAATCACAAAGAGGGTGTCGGGCAAAGCAAGGTCATCCACCCACATGAAGGATTCACCACGAAGTTCGACTGCACTCCAGAGCATTCGATAGAAGGCGAGGAAAACCGGCAGTTGTATGAACATTGGCAGACAGCCACCGAGGGGATTGATGTTGTAGGTGCGGTACAACTTCATCGTCTCCTCGTTGAGTTTCTGAGGGTCGTCTTCGTGCTTTTCGCGGAGCTCTTTCATCATCGGCGTCAACTTGGACATGCGCTTCATGGAGCGTGCCGATTTGGCGTAAACGGGCCAGATGAGAAGCCGAATGAGAATAGTGATGAGTATGATCGCGATTCCGTAGCTTTGGACGTAGCCCTCTAAGAAAACGAGCCCCTGAATAAGCCAGGATGCGAGTGGCTTAATCGCCCAGCCAAACATCCAACCGAAGATCGGAATTTCGTCGTAGTGCATCACATCGACATAGCCATCGCCAAGCCCCGTGATGCGGGAATATTCCTTTGGACCAAGATAAATATCGTAGTTCAGCGTCTGCTGGTCGCCGGGATTCATCGTCAGCTTGGGAAGCCCGATAGCGCCTTCTGCAGCGGCCATTCGCTTCTTGGCAGAGGCTTCAGCGTCATCCTCGACTATGACGGCAATTCGACTGCCCCAAAGTTGGGCGGGGTAGGGAGCCTCTGGAATCGCGACGGTTGTGAAAAACTGGTCGTTCACGCCAGCCCATTTCAGGGAATCCAGAGCGAAGCTGTCGGAAGGAATTTCATTCTTTCCGAAGATTCCAAGCACTTTGCGTCCGCCATAGTGGTCGACCGTCTTGTATTCAAAGTCGCCATCGTTATTCATCCAGAACATGCCAATCTGCATGGACCACTCATTGAGGTGGAGAGGGGAGGCTGAGCCGAGGTAGAAATATTTACCTTCCAGCACCAGCGGCGTCTCAGCTGCATTTTTGATCGTCAACGACAGCTTGACTTTGTGTGGATCAGTTTCTTCGTCCGCGAGGGTGAAAGTCTTGCTTAGGGCAAATCCTTCGGGCGTCACTGTCTCGTAACTGACGGCAGTGGCCGTCGCGCTCTTTACTTCCCAGTTGGTGGTATCAAAAGCATCATGACCGGTTGAGAGGGCTCCAACGGCCGCTTTTCCGACTGCGTTGATAGAAACGAGATCATCAACACCCACATTTTTAGGATACTCTTTCAATTCTGCCGTTGAGAGTCCGGCGCCTTGGTTGGTAAAGATGAAACGAACTAGATTGTTTTCGATGACGTGAGTCGCGACGCCGACGGATCCAGTCGGTGATTTTTCCGTCACCGTTGGTTCTTTGGTTGTCTTCGGAGCGGGTGTTTGTGAAACCCTGGGTTTGTTGGCTTCCTCGGCAGCTGCAGTTTTAGAGGCTTCAGCGGCGCGCTTGGCGGCTTCCTTGGTATTCCAGAATCCCCATGCAAACAGTAAACCAAGGCAGGCTAAGACCCCGATCCACGATGTACGATCCATGTTTTTCACGACAATTAAACTTCTATGGTTGTTTGTGTTGGCACCCTTGACCCGGCTCCTTCGAGCGGCACCGACGGCCTACTTAAGCGGCATCTGGGTGTTTTTCTACAAATTCTTCCCACCCGGGAGGGATATCGTAACCTTGCCAACTCCAGGGATGGTAGCGGTAGATGTGGCAGATGCTCTGGCTGGAGCCACGAAATGGGCCGCTGATGATTACAGGATCGATAAAATATAAAGGAAAGTGGGCTCGCCGGGAAAAGACAACCTGATAAAGCCTGTAGAGAACGGTGAGGATTTTTTTCATCAGTCAAACCCCCTCTTCCCGTCTCATGAGACCAGCTTTGTGCAGCAGCCATTTCCATTCCTTTTCTAATTGCTCTGATTTGGCCTCTGCTGCGCTGTGGCGAGCAATAATAACCAGCCAGTGCCCTTGCGTGATTTTTTCTCCGGTCCGGTGAATGACTCCCCGCATGAGGCGTCGGAATCGATTTCGAGTCACGGCATTTCCGAGTTTACGCGTGGTGATAAGGCCCAACTTAAAAGGTTCTGGCAAATCTTCGTCAGCGAGATAGCCCAAGACGAGGTGCTTCCCTCGAATGGATTGGCCTGATTGCCTGATTCGCTGGAAATCCCCCCGGCGAGTGATTCGCCTGCTACGGGGAAGCTTCATGGTCCCTGAGGTGCTGCCTTCGACCGGATCTAGACAGCCGACCGTTTCCGGCACGAATTACTTGCCGTGCTGGACAGTGTGGCGCTTAAACTTAAGCTCAGCCCCTTTGGGGATGAGGCGCTTACGACCTTTCTGACGGCGGCGCTTGAGCAAGTCGCGGCCGGCTTTGGTCGACATGCGGGCACGGAACCCGTGTTGGTTCTTACGGGACCGCTTGGATGGTTGATATGTCCGTTTCATCTCTTCCGTTTAAAAATGTTTCGTTTCAACTGAATGCGTGGCTTTCCGGAGGTTACCGGCGTTACCGTGCAGACGGTCCTTCAACTTTGTGAAATGGGGAAACCCATCCTTTCACGCGGGAAGGGTCGCAACTTTAAGGGCTCGGATCGAATTGTCAACGGCTCTTGTTGCACTTCGCGAAATGTCGCGGATCCAGCTATTCAAGGCGTTCGAGCTTATTGATGCCGTATTCGATTAGTTGTTCATTTACAAACCGCGAGGCTTGATCATCGACATAGATAATTTTCGGGAAATCGTTGAATTCGATCGCATGGATGCCGTCCTTCTGGGTTTCGCTGAGGGCATTAGCGAGGTCTTGAATGTCTTTGATAGTTTTTCCATTGACCTTGGTAATGATCGCGGAATTGAGACTTTCATAACCGAGCGTGCTTGGAGTTTTCAGCACGTTGCTAAGAAAAACTAGCTTTTCCCGACCTTCCTCTTCATAGGACTCTGGATTGGCGTTAGCGTAGACAAGCTTGAAAGGAGCACGGTTCGGCCAGTCCTCCCCCCAGCTTTCGAGATAAGGAAGGGTAAGTTCCTGGAAGATCAGACCACCGAAAATTACATATTTGGGGCCGCGATCGAACATGTAAGGGTCGATGAGGTAATCTTCCGCCGGCTTTCGAGTGAGCTTGACTTCAACAGTCATCGGCTCGGAATCACGGATGAGGTCGACGCTGACGATGTCGCCGATCTTTGCTCCTCCGCGCACCAGCTGTGAGAAACTGAGTTTTCCGTAGTCGGCGTGTTCGTAGTTGCCACGTGCATCAATGGGGTGGCCATCAATGGAAACGATGACGTCGCCCTTCTCCAGACCAGCCATATCGGCAGAACTTCCCTCGGCGATCTGGCGAATAAAGATGCCGCCCGGACCATTCAGCCCGACAAACTCGCGAAGAGTTTCATCGAGAGTTTGGGCGTAGCTGATGCCCAGATTGGGAAATCCTTCGTATTTACCGTCTTCGCTATCGGCCAGAAATGCCTCGATAATCGGCGTGGGAAGGACACTTGATGTCTGCTCCTTCGATGAGTAGCTGAGTAGCATTCCGGCAAGCTTGCCGTCTCTCACGACCGGTAGGGTGAAGCTGTTGACGCGAGCTTGGAGGGATCCTTTGACCTCATATAGCAGAAAGACTGATCCTGGGATGAAGTAGCGCCCGACATTGACGCGGAGAACATCGACATCAGTGGATACTCCGTCCCCATTGTCTTCGATTTGCCAGACTTCAAGGGTGTCACCGGCCTTAGTAGACGAGTCGAGTTCCAATGGTTCGAGCCCATCGAAAATTTTGTTAGGATCACGAGCCGGCTCCAGAATCGCCAGATTGGCTTCGTAATCTAAGGCAGCGATTTTCGCCGGAACACGTGCCCCGCTTGAGGGGTGCTCGAGTTCGAGATAGGTGGAGTTGACACACATCTCTGCGGTCACAAGGACGCGGTTATTGCTGAGGACAGCTCCGAGCCCGCGCCGCGGAGTAGGAGCTCCCTTTTCCCACGGTCGAAGAAAGTTGTAACTTTGCAGGGTCGCGTTAACCCTGACAATGGACTTCTCCGGTGACGCTCCTTTTGAGTCGGTAGGGAGGTTTAATCCTACCACGAATAGAAAGGGGAGTAAGAGGAATTTGAAGGCTGGCATAGTCTTAATGGTTTGGCTGAGTGAGTTGTGCGCTCTTCTTCAGGCGGCCTCGCTCGCGTCATCGTTCTCTGGGTCGTCCGATTCCGACGCTTCATCGGACTCTTCGAAGATTCCAACGCCCTCCAGTTCCAGTATCTCGGGTTCCTCAATGAAGTGATCAACACTCACGTTGTATTTGGACATGATGCGCTCGTGGGCCTCCTCTGCGGTATCTCGTTTGAGAACCAAAGGACGTCCCTCTCCCAGCAGGCGGATGACATGGTAGTCTTCGCGACCTTCTTCGGCACTTTCACCGTTGAGGGCGTCATAGACGTCCTGCAGAAGGCGAATCTTCTTGCCGTTGATCGAATCGACAATTTGCTGAACGAAAGGTTGCAGATGGGTATTTGAGGAATCCGGGAGCACCTCTGTCAGGATGACGACTTGGGGGCGTTCGCGGTAAATCTCATCTTGACTGAAGTAGTTGAAATGATAGCGGCTGCGCAGGTTGGTAATCGAGTGCGAGCTCATCACACTTCGGTCCATCGGTTGAAATTGGAGCCCGGCGAAGAGAACGAAGTTGGGTTGCTTATCGTATTGATTTGCCTTTATCAGGTAGGGGATGAATCGTTTCAGTTCGATATTGATCTCCTCCTGCTGACCATCGCGCCAGACTTCAAGGTCGACGGTGTCGGCGGCATACTTGCGCTCAATAATTTCGTTTAGATCAACTCTCTCACCCTCGATCTCGATGAATCCGTCCGAAGCGATCGAATAGCCATCGATTGAAAGGAGAACGTCTTTTGTCTTCAGGATGCCGCCGGCTGAGCCTGCGGCATCAGCTTCAGAAACCATCACGCCAATACCATCGTTGGGAAGACCAAGAGCGCGACGCTGGGCTGGGTTGAGAATGTTTAGGACACTGGTAGCGAGGTCGACATAATGATCATAAGAGCCATCTTCTACGTCTTTCAGGAAGCGTTCGATGACGGGCACGGGGATCATGTATCCGGTGTTCTGAGCGACAGAACCCGAGTAACCTTGGAAAGCAACCCCGACGACTTGATTATTTTGGAGAATAGGGCCACCGGAGTTTCCCGGGTTGATAGCTGCATCGACCTGAATGGTAAGATGGTTATCGATTCCAGAGTGGCTGTAAGTTCTAAAGTCGACTCGCGACACGACCCCACGAGTGACTGAAATACGTTCACCGCCGATGGGGTAGCCAACCGCAACAACCGTTGTGTTGAGTTTTGGAATGCCGCCAATGAATAGCGGCTCGATGCCACTGAAGGCTCCTGCAAACTCGTCTTCAGACTCAATCTCGATCATAGCAAGATCGCAATCGTGAGCGACATGGACGACTCTAGCCTTGTAGGGCTTTGGATCGCTTACTTTTTTGATGTAGATGAGGCGTCCATTACTTACGACATGGGCATTGGTAAGGAATTTGTTCGGACCGACGAGGAAGCCGGTGCCGTTTCCGCTGCTCATACCTCCGATATTGTATGGGACGCGGTAGTTGGGTTGCTTGGTGTCAACTTCCACCCTAACAATAGCATCAAGGGCGACCTCGGAGATGTCAGCCTGCACGTCCTCAGACTGGGTCGATTCGATCGGGGGGGTGGTGGTTGAGGGTGTTGGGAGAGCGCCAAGTCGGGGCCCCAGCGGAACGCTCTGCTGGGCAGCGACTGGGATTGTGAGCGCGGCACAAAAGAGCCCGGCCAACTGGAGGCTCCGTGAAAAGAGGAGTTTCAGGATTTTCATCAGAAAGACAAATCTGGCTGATACGAGCTCGGAAAAGGCCAGCTTTCAGACAGGGGAAGAAGTTTAGGTGTCAGAGTAGGAAAGTCAATGTCGCCGAGTTGCTGATTCAGGTGATCAAAATGACCTAAGGAACGCTAATCATGGGGTTTGATTCGCGGGGTTAAAAGGGGTGATTCGTGTAGCTTTTATTTGGCAAGCTAGACTGAGTTCGTTACGTCGCCGAGGCAAACAAGGCTTCGTGATCTGAACGTTAGCCGAAGTGGTTTATGCAGGGCATTTCGCCCACGACTGTTAGTAGGATCGGCAGAGAATGAAGAAGGAGTGGTCCCTTTCTGAACCGTCTTCTCGAGGGATGTTTAAATCGAGGGCTTCGGTAAAGTCGCCTGGCCTTCGGGATTAAATTGATCTCAGCTATCCAGATCGTGGCAATAAAGTGAAGCTTGAGTTCACCCTTGATCTGTGAGCCCAGGCCACGCAATTAAACGTTGAAGCGGAATTCCACCACGTCGCCGTCCGTCATCACATAGTCCTTGCCCTCAATTCGAAGTTTACCGGCCTCGCGGGCTTTTGCGGTGCTGCCGAGTTCGACGAGGTCCTTGTAGTGAACCACTTCGGCGGCGATGAATCCGCGCTCAAAGTCGCCATGGATGACTCCGGCGGCTCCCGGCGCTTTGGTGCCTTCGGTGATTGTCCAGGCACGGGTTTCTTTCTCCCCGGTAGTCAGATAAGTGCGGAGTCCAAGCAGGTGGTAAACTGATTTAATCAGGGCAGAAACACCGGAATCCTTAACGCCCATGTCGGAGAGAAATTCGGCGGCCTCCTCAGGTTCCAGATCTATCATCTCTTCTTCGATTCTCGCGGAAATGACGATCGCTTCGGCACCATGTGTGTCTGAGGCGTAGTCGCGAACCTTTTTAACGAGAGAGTGGCCGTCTGGGTTATCGATTGCGTCTGCGAGTTCGTCCTCAGAAACGTTGCACGCGAAGATAGTTCGTTTGGCCGTGAGCAGAAAGAATTCGCGCATGACATTCTTTTCTTCGTCACTAAGCTCCAGTGTGAGTGCCGGTTTGCCAGCATCAAGGTGCGGAAGGAGCTTTTGGATGAGATCGACCTCTCGCTTGGCTTCCTTATCGCCGGTTTTAGCCTTCTTTTCACGGGTGCCAAGGCGCTTTTCGAGAGCCGCCATGTCAGCAAGCATCAGTTCGGAGTTAATTATCTCGATATCGCGCAGGGGATCCACAGATCCTAACTCGTGAATGATATCGTCGTTTTCGAAACAGCGCACAACCTGAACCACGGCGTCGACTTCTCTTATGTTGGCAAGGAATTTGTTGCCGAGCCCTGCTCCGGTGGAGGCACCTTCGACGAGTCCGGCGATGTCGACGAATTCAATAGCGGCCGGAATCACCTTTTGGGAGCCAGACATGTCGCTGAGGACGTTGAGCCGTTCGTCGGGAACAGTGACAACTCCCTGATTAGGGTCAATCGTACAAAAGGGGTAGTTTGCTGCTTCTGCGTTGCGAGTTCGGGTGACTGCGTTGAAGAGCGTTGACTTTCCCACATTCGGGAGTCCAACAATGCCTGCCTGTAACATGCGCGGACGTTAGAGGATAGCTTGGTATTTCGCACGTGGTTTTTTATGTCTTGGGGAATTGAAAATCGGTGGAAAAGTGGGGTAATGACTGTCGAATTGGGTGCGACTGTGACTATGGGCCGATTTAACAAATACCGATCCCTATTGATCGTTCCTGTAATCGTTATCCTGTTGCTTCTTGGTAGCGGAGACTTTCTTATGGCGAAGAAGATCGTGGCTTGCCTGCTGCTTCCTATTGGTCTGCTCTGGTTGATGGGACTGGTAGCGGTAGCCTTTCCGGGAGTGGGAAAGCGCACCCGAATTCTCGTGGCTGTTGCCTGGGTGGCTTATACTCTGGCTGGGAGTGGCGAAGTTTCGGATTGGCTTCTGCGCTCCCTAGAGAAGCCCTACTATCAATACGAGGTGATCGACCAAAAGTTGGATGCTCTGGTTGTCCTTGGGGGGGGCTCGGCCAGAACGCCATTTCATGAGCTTCCCGCTGTCGGTTCGCATGGAGATCGCCTAGTTCGTGCAGCGAGGCTCTACCATGAGGGAAAGGTTGGAACCTTAATTTCGACAGGAAGGAGTGTGCTCCAGGCCGATCCGGGAAGGTCACTGGCTTCGGACACGTCAACCATTTGGCAGGAACTGGGAATTCCTGCCAAAGACATTGTGGAGTTGTCGGAACCGACCAACACCGCCGAGGAAATGGCTGCGGTTGCAGCATTGCTGAACAATTTCCCCGATTGGGAGCGAATAGGCCTCTGCAGTTCAGCTTTTCATTTGAATCGCAGCATAAAAGAGGCGCGCAAGCAGGGCTTAGATCCGATCCCTGTGCCAAGTGATTTTCGTTCAGGTCCCATTAACCGGAATTCGGTTAAATTTTCGACTTACTACTTTCTCCCCCAAGGAGCCTCAT
>Ga0160423_10001337_pt1 | contig 20622 bp, 21 predicted proteins | sample CRUFie14St8metaG_FD_108191 | JGI IMG/M metagenome (GOLD analysis project Ga0160423, IMG submission 108191) | Marine microbial communities from the Costa Rica Dome - CRUD Field 142mm St8 metaG | ecosystem: Environmental > Aquatic > Marine > Oceanic > Photic zone | place: Costa Rica: the Eastern... | reverse complement strand
GTTATTAAAAAAATCGGATGGTATATAAATATCAAGAAGAAAAATCCAAATAAATATTTACCAAATTGGATTTTATTAGCAATGGGTATTAATAAAGTAAAAGACTAATTAAAAATCTTCTCACATCGATAAATTATGTTAATAGACCAAACTAATTTTATTAAATTTAAAGTACAAACATAAAGAATGAAAAAACCATTTGGATTATTAGCAAGCATTGTATTTTTTTTGTTTTCATGCAAAGAGGAAATCGAACTGACAGGAAACTTTAAAGAAACAGCTGTTGTTTATGCATTATTAGATGCTTCAGAAAGTACTCATATGATGAAAATAACACGTGCTTTTATAGGTCCTGGTAACTCTTACGAGTTTGCACAAATTCCTGATTCAAGTTACTTTCCTCAAATAGAGGGGGAAATTACTGAATTAAATAATGGTATACCAACAGGAATTTCATGGAGTCTTAAAGATACAATCATAACAAACAAAGAAACTAATGGTGCTTTCTACGCGCCTGAACAAAAATTATACTATTTCAATGGATTACTGAATGAGAATTATGAATATAAACTTGATTTAAATATTAATGATGGTCAATTTACTGTAACATCAACAACAGAATTGGTAAGAACATTAAATGAAAGTATATCTGGTGCAACTCAACCATACAAATTTATTGATAATTCTAATGAAACTAGAGCTTCAAATGTACATATAACGAATACTCAAAATGCTCGTAAACTTGAGATAAATATTAATATTGAATTTACTGAGTGGATTGGTAATACACCAAATATTAAATCATTCAACTACACAGGTGGAACATCTGATTGTGAAAACAATAGTGATAAAATATTTGCATTGAGTGGACAAACTTTTATGGACAATATTGTTGATGCATGCACAGATGATCCTCTAATTACAAAAAGAACTTTTAACTCAATAACAACAGTATTTACTGGAGCCTCTGAAGATTTGGCAGAATACATATCTGTTAATGAACCATCGACAGATTTAGCTCAGAATAAACCATCATTCACTAACCTTCAAGCATCTGGAGAATACAAAGCAGTTGGAATATTTACCTCTCGTTCAACAAAATCTGTTTTTAAACCTTTTATTGATCCTACTGGTCAAGCAAACGTAAGAGTTATTGATAAAAAAACTACACGATATATCTGTCAAAATCTAGGAATGTTATTTTGTAGTGATCATCCAGGAGATCAATCTGCTGCAGATGATGCGTGGAACTGTAACTAATTTTTATATTTATTTCTATTAAATTTAGCGTATGCCTGAAAGGAAAACGCTTTTCGCTAATGTAATTTTGCCGATTCCCATTCGGAAAGAATTTACATATCGTATTAAACACGAAATGAGTGATATTATTTTTGCAGGAGCAAGAGTAGTAGTTCCGTTTGGTAGATCTAAATTAATAACCGGTATTATTACTTCCATTCACGAAAATATACCAAATGACTACCAAGCAAAGTATATTGAACATCTACTTGATAATCAAGCAATAATTACGAAACAACAATATACTTTCTGGAAATGGATATCAAATTATTATATGGCTCCAATTGGAGATGTAATGAATGCTGCTTTACCATCAAATTTAAAATTAGCAAGTGAGACTAAGATTGTATTAAATCCAAACTATACTATAAAGAAAAAATTTTTTAACGAAAGAGAGCTAGAAATTATTTCTGCTTTAGAAATTCGAGAATCACTTGATCTAAAAGAGATATCAGAATTAGTAGGGATAAAAACTATACAACCAATAATAAAAACACTAATTGACAAAAAAGCTATTCTTTCTCTAGAAGAGTTAAATGACAAATTCAAAATAAAAACTGCAACTTTTATTCATTTTACAAATCAATATTTAAATACTAATTTACTTAATGAATTAGTTAAAAACTTTAAGAAAAAGAAAAATAAAGAAAAACAACTTAAAGCAATATTATCAATAATTGATATACAAAATAATTATCCAGAAAATAATAACACACCAATATTACTTAAAAAGTTAATACAAAATAATATCTCAATTTCTTCACTTAATACACTAGAGAAAAATGGGATTATCATACAAGAAAAGTTAGCAATCACTAGACTAAATGATAACGAAGAAGGTGTTGAAGAATTTAAAGCTCTTTCTAAATCACAAAATAATGCTCTAAAAGAGATTCATAAAGCATTTAATAAAAATAAAGTGACTCTATTACACGGAGTTACTGGATCTGGTAAGACAGAAATTTATGTACAGTTAATTCAAGAGGCATTAGATTTAGGGAAACAATGCCTTTTCTTACTTCCTGAAATAGCTTTAACAACTCAATTAATTAAACGACTATCTGTATATTTTGGTGATCAAATAGGTGTTTATCATTCAAAATTTAATCAAAATGAACGCGTTGAAATTTGGAATAATGTTCTTAACGATAATCCAAATAAATTTCGAATTATATTAGGTGCAAGATCTTCGATATTCTTACCATTTCAAAATTTAGGTTTAATAATTGTTGATGAAGAACACGAATCAAGTTTTAAACAATATGATCCCTCACCAAGATATAATGCTCGGGATTGTGCTATTGTTCTTAGCTCTATTCATAAAGCAAATATTCTCTTAGGATCTGCAACACCCTCTATAGAAAGTTATCAAAATGCGAAACAAGGAAAATACACTTTAGTTAATCTTCATGATCGGTTTGGAAATATTCAACTACCAAAAATTGAATGTGCTGATGTTAAAAAAGAAAGGAAGCAAAAAAGTATGAAATCTCATTTCACTACATTTCTCCTTAATCAAATAAAAGAATCACTAGAATTAGACGAACAAATTATTTTATTCCAAAACAGACGTGGATATACACCGAGATGGGAGTGTGAAATTTGCAATTGGACTCCTAAATGTAACAATTGTGATGTCTCTTTAACCTATCACATGCATGGAAATGTATTGAAATGTCATTACTGCAGCTATAATATCAAACCAATGGGAAAATGTAGTACATGTGGTAGTAATAATTTGAAAATGCTTGGATTTGGAACAGAAAAAATTGAAGATGAACTTGAAAAAATGTTTCCTACAAAAATTATAAAACGACTTGACTTTGACACTACAAGATCTAAAAATGCTTATTCTAATATCTTGAATGATTTTGATACAAGAAAAATTGATATTCTTATTGGTACACAAATGATAACAAAAGGATTAGATTTTGACAATGTAAATTTAGTAGGAATATTAGATGCCGATATGCTATTAAACAGACCTAATTTCAGAGCTTTCGAAAGATCTTTTCAACTAATGACTCAAGTAGCAGGAAGAGCTGGGAGAAGAAAAAAACAAGGAAAAGTAATAATTCAAACAGGAGACCCTAATCATTGGGTTATTAACAAAATCATTAAACATGACTTTATTTCTTTCTTTGAAAATGAAATTATAGAAAGATCTAATTTCTTTTATCCACCTTTTTATAAAATAATTGAAATAAATCTTAAAAACAAAAATGAGAATATACTTCAAGATTCAGCTGAACAATTAGCTTCAGAACTAAGAGAAATATTTAAAGAACGTATTTTAGGTCCAGAGTACCCAATCATAAAAAGAATTTACAACTACTATTTAAAGAAAATCACACTCAAAATAGAACGGGATGCTAATGATAAAAAAGTTAAGGATAGAATACTTAAAATAATTGATAACTTTTATGGTAACCCTAACAATAAATCTACTAAAATAAATATTGATGTGGACCCAGCTTAACCTAAATATGGTTTTAACATTCTACTTCTAGAATTTTGTTTTAATCTTCGAATGGCCTTCTCTTTTATCTGTCTAACTCTCTCCCTTGTTAAATCAAATCTAACTCCTATCTCTTCCAATGATAATGCTGATTTTTGGCCTAATCCAAAATACATTTTAATCACTTCACCCTCTCTAGTGGTTAAAGTTGAAATTGAACGATATATTTCTTTTCTAAGAGAATCATTTAATAAACTTTTTTCTGGTCCAGGAAGAGAATCATTTGGTAATAAGTCATACAAACTAGATGATGAATCATCTCCATCAACTAAAGGGGCATCCATAGATACATGCCTACCATTACTTTGTAATAATTGATGTACATCATTAACAGATATTTCCATATATTCTGCTATTTCTTGTGCCAATGGAGGTCTTTCTAGTCGTTGTTCTAACTCTGAAAATGCTCTATTAATCTTATTAATTGAACCTATCTTATTTAGTGGTAAACGAACCACTCTAGCTTGTTCAGCTAAGGACTGTAAAATAGATTGTCTAATCCACCATACGGCATATGATATAAATTTAAATCCTCTCTTTTGATCAAAACGTTTTGCAGCCTTAATCAAACCCAAATTTCCTTCATTAATTAGATCTGGTAATGAGAGACCTTGATTTTGATATTGTTTAGCTACCGAAACAACAAACCTTAAATTTGCTTTCGTTAATTTTTCTAATGCATATTCATCTCCAGCTTTGATTCGAATAGCTAAATCAACTTCCTCTTCTGGACTAATAAGATCTACCCGGCCTATTTCTAGTAAATATTTATCTAAAGATGCCGATTCTCGATTTGTTACTTGTTTAGATATTTTTAGTTGTCTCATACGTAAGAAGTTTTTATAGGTCTGTTAGATTATATAACGTAAAAAAAAAAAAATGGTTGGGGATTTATTTAAATTTTGTAATATGCAATGAATATTTATCTTAAAATCAATATGTATTTTAGGAACTTAATCTAAAAATATAACGTTTAATATAATTTATAATATGAATATTTTAATGGTTTGTTTAGGCAATATTTGCAGGTCGCCGCTAGCTCATGGACTTTTGAGGAAAAAAATAAAAATAAATAATATAAACGCTAGTGTAGATTCTGCAGGAACATCAAGCTATCATATTGGTGAACCTCCTGATTATCGAATGATAATGACCGCTAAGGTAAATAACATATCAATAGAAGACCTAAAAGCTCGACAATTTTCAACAAAAGACTTCCATGACTTTGATTTAATTTATGTTATGGATAAAGACAATTATGACAATGTGATTTTACTTGCTGAAAACAAAGAACAAAAAGAGAAAGTCAAAATGATTCTCAATGAAATAAATCAGGGGATGAATCATAATGTGCCAGATCCGTATTATGGAGGGGATCATGGATTTGAAGAAGTTTTTTCAATGTTAGATCAAGCAACCGATGTAATTATAAACAATCTACTAAAATGAAAAAAGGAATAATATACTTAATACCAAATACACTTGGAGATGACTCAATAGAAAGGAGTACTCCTATTTTTGCAAAAAAAAAAATAAACAGTATTCGTTTTTTTATTGTAGAAAGTGTCAAATTAGCACGCCGTTATTTAAAAAAAATAGATCGATTATTTCCTATTGATGCATGTGAATTTTATGAATTAAAGAAAAAAAATGATCTCCACAATATTTATGCATTTATAGATAATAATATTAACGAATATGATATTGGTCTTATTTCCGATGCTGGATGTCCATGTGTTGCAGACCCAGGGGCTCAAATTGTTTCAATCGCCCATGAGAAGGGGATTAAAATTCACCCTCTTGTTGGTCCATCCTCCATACTCCTTACATTAATGGGTAGTGGGTTTTCAGGTCAAAAATTTTATTTTCACGGTTATCTCCCCAAAAATCGGAAAAATAGAATTATTGAAATTCAAAATTATGAGAGTGATACTAGAAAGAATGGAACTACACATTTGTTTATGGATACTCCATATAGAAATATGAATGTTTTAGATGACTTATTAAATGAGTTATCTGACAAAACATACCTTTGTATTGCATCAAACATTAACTTAGCTAAAGAATCTATTAAAACAATGGAAATAAAAGAATGGAGGGAAAATGCATACGATTTAAGTAAGAAACCTACAATGTTTGCAATTGGGAGAATACAAAATTTTATTTAATTCCTCTTCTTTTTTTTATGGCTTCATATGAGTCTTGAATTTTCTGAAATTTTTCTTTCGCTCCTTTTTGATATTCAGGTCCCATTTGTGAAACTTTATCTGGATGAAATTTTATGGCCATTTTGCGATACGCTTTTTTAATTTCATCATCTGTAGCTGTTTTTTCAATTCCCAAAACCTTATAGTCAGAATCAACATTTCTATAAAACATATTCTTCACACTAGTAAAATCAGTTTGAGAAATACCTAGCATGGACGCAATTTTATTGATCACATCAATTTCAGATGCAGATACATCTCCATCTGCTTTTGCAATACCAAACATATAATGTAATAATTGTAACCTAACTTCGGGACGCATTCTTAATTTTATGTCTTGACAAATTTGATTTAAAGGAATATTACCTGAATCTAAAAATCGTTTTAAAACTTGGAGATGTTGTGTGGAAAAACGATTACCAAACTGCTGAATTAAAAAAGTCTTAACATATTTTAACTCTGACTTCAAAACTTTACCATCAGCAAGCATAACAGCTGCCGACAAAGCCATTAACATAGTAGGGATGTCGCTCTGTGAAGATCTCTGTTGATAATAGTTAAATATATCTTCTGGCGAAAATGAGCTACCCCGTTGTCTACCTTGAGATTTCGATTTATTGTTTATGTCATTATAATTGTCTATAGAGGAACCAATAACGAAACCTATAAATCCTCCCAAAAAGCTTCTACCAAGTAACAGGAAACCTGCAATCGCTAATACCCACTTAAACAATGTCTTAAATTTAAAATGTTTAAAAAAATTATAGAATCTAGAATATATTAAACTAAATCAATACTCCTTTCAATAAAATTATTTAATTCTTCTCCTTTTAATAAACCTTGAGAAAGTAGTGCAATATCTATTAATTGCTTTACTTTTTTAGTCTTGGTTTTAGATGTTTTTACATTTAAAATTTCTTCTATCTTATTGTGATTGGAATTAACTAAAACATTATATGTCTCAGGAAAAGCTCCATAAAACCCTGCACCTCCCATCTTTTGTTGCTCTTTCATTCTACGAATAAATTCAGGTTGCGTAATTATTATAGGAGCATCATCTGAACTCATACTTTCAAATTGAAGTTTATATTTATCACTATTTAATTCAGACTCGAAAAAAGGTTTAAGAGTCTCCTCATCCTCTTTCGATAATTTAGACGGAATTTCTTCATCTTTTTGAATTAATTTATCTAATGAATCAGAATCAACACGAGCAAACATTACATTTTCTAATGTTTGTTCTAAGTTAGCAATCCAGTGTGAAGCTAGTGGACTATCAATATGTAAAACATCATATCCTCTATCTTTTGCTTTTTGAACAAATCCATATTGTTCTTCAATACTATTAGTATATAATAATACTACTTTTTTATCTTTATTAGTTTGAAGGGTTTTAACCTTTTTTTGAAATTCTTCTAAAGTAAAATATTTACCATCGCTATTCTTAACTAAAGTGAAATTTTTAGCTTTTTCAGTAAATTTTGTATCCGATAGCATACCATATTGAACAAATATTTTAAGATCTTTCCATTTAGATTCGAAATCTTTACGATCTTTTTTAAACATCTGTGCCAACTTATCCGAAACTTTTTTTGTAATGTGAGTGGATATTTTTTTAACATTTCCATCACTTTGTAAGTAGGATCTAGAAACGTTTAATGGAATATCTGGAGAATCAATTACACCATGAAGTAAAGTTAAAAATTCAGGCACAATCTCTTCTACACTATCAGTAATAAAAACTTGATTTGAATATAAATTTATTTTATTTTTTTGAATTTCTAAATTTTCTTTAATTCTTGGAAAGTATAATATTCCCGTTAGATTGAAAGGATAATCAACATTAAGATGAATATGAAATAAAGGTGGTTCAAATGTCGAAGGATATAATTCTCTGTAAAAAGAACTATAATCATCTTCTTTAAGTTCTGATGGAGCTTTTGTCCAAGCAGGGGAAATGTTATTTACTTGGTTTATATTATCAACAGCTATCCGCTTTGTATTTCCATCCTTGTCTTTTTCTCCTGATGGGTCATCAACATATTCTGTCTTGGTACCAAAAATGACAGGAATAGGTAAAAATTTACAATACTTATCTAAAATACCTTGAATTCTTGATTTTTCTAAAAACTCTTTTGAATCTTCATTTATATATAAAACTATATCCGTACCTCTATCCTCTTTTTTAATATCAGTAATAGAATACTCTGGTGACCCATTACTTTCCCATTGAACAGCTTTTGCTCCTTTATTTCTAGACAAAGTTTGTATTTCAACCTTTTCTGAAACCATAAATGCAGAATAAAAACCTAAACCAAAATGACCTATAATTTGTTCAGCACCTTCTTTGCCTTTATATTTCTCAACAAATTCTTCAGCACCTGAGAAAGCAATTTGATTAATATATTTATCAATTTCATCTGCAGTCATACCAACACCACGATCTCTAATAGTTAATGTCTTTTTATCAGAATCTAAAATAATTTCAACTTTTAAATCTCCTAATTCTCCCTTAAATTCTCCATTACTAGATAAAAACTTTAATTTCTGGGAAGCATCTACAGCATTTGAAACCAACTCTCTTAAGAAAATTTCATGATCTGAATACAAAAATTTCTTTATAATCGGAAAAATATTTTCCGTTTGAACATTAATTTGACCTTTTTTCATATAATTCTGTTTTATTATTTTTTCTTCATTCAGTCAATCTTTATGCCATACAAAATTTTATGACAAACTGTCGTGGAGAAATAATTAAAATAAGACAGAACGTCTTAAATATCATATTGGTATAGAGAAAAGTTTAAATTCCATAAATATTAAAGACTTCATTTATTGAACCATAAGTATTTAATTTCACTTTTGAAATTTCTTTTTTTGAAAACCATTTAACTTTAGAAATACCCTCTTCTAATTGAGGTATTAAATCATCATCACCTGAGTAATTGAACTTGTACCAATATACCTTCTTAAGAATCATTATTCCTTCCAATATATAGGTATGATAAGTAATTGTTAGTAACTTTTCTATAGAGTGCCCGGAGATACCACATTCCTCATTTACTTCTCTTATTGCTGCCTGTTCTGGACTCTCATCTTTTTCAATTTTACCTTTTGGTAGATCCCAAAAACCATTCCTTTTAATTATCAAAAACCTAAATTGAGATTCAACAAGACCTCCAGCAGCTTCAACTAATTTATATTGTGCAAAGAATCTTTCAAAATCGTAGTCTATATTATTGGAAAATATATGTAAAGGATTTTTTGTTGAAACATGATGCAATAAATATTCAATATCTTTAGGAAAAGATATTAATTGTCTTGCATTAATGGTATATTTTAATTTTTCAGAAAAATTTATATTATCTAAAATGATTATTGGCTTGTGATCTATAAAAACTTTGTACATTTGCAACAATGATTTTAAATGAAGATAAAGCTCTAAAAGTAGCAGAATTTCTATTACAAGCCAAAGCTATTAAACTTAATCCAAAAAATCCATTCATTTGGGCTTCTGGAATCAAATCACCAATATATTGTGATAACAGAATAACACTCTCATATCCACAAATAAGAACATTTATTCGTCAAGCCTATTCTGAAAGTATCATTGAAAAATATGGAAAACCTGATATTATTGCTGGTGTAGCTACTGGAGGTATTCCTCACGGCGCTTTAATCGCTCAGGAACTTGGTATTCCATTTATATATGTTCGTAATCAAATAAAATCACATGGTTTGGGAAATCAAATTGAGGGTTATTATGAAGAGGGTCAAAAAATTATAGTTGTTGAAGATTTAATATCAACAGGTCAAAGTAGTTTAAATGCAGTTCAAGCTCTTCGTAAATCTGGATTAGAGGTCAAAGGATTAATAGCTATTTTCACTTATGGTTTTGAAATTGCAGATGATAATTTTAAAAATAAAAAATGTGAATATACGACACTGACAAATTACGATATTCTATTAAAAAAGGCATTATCAAACAACTTGATTTCTGAAAGTGATTTAAAATCGTTAGAAGAATGGAAAATATCACCAAAAGATTGGCTTAAATAATTAACCATGCAATTAGATAGTTCTAAAGTGATTATTAATACTTCAAAAAAAGTATTAGAAAAATTCTTAACTGATTCTAATAATTTAATTAATCTTTTACCACAAAATTCTATATCTGATTTTCAATCAAGTAAAAATGAATGTTCATTCAAAGTACAAAATGGAATTTTTATTTCTTTGGTTCAAGATGGCATGGATGATAAAAATATCTTTCTAAAATCAGGTAAAAAATCACCTTTCCCATTTAAGCTTCAAATAAAACTTGAAGAAAAAGATTTATCAACTCATGCTAACATTCATTTCGACGGTGAAATTAATTCATTTTTAAAAATGATGCTTGAAAAACCTTTGAGCAATTTATTTGACTATATGTCAAAAAAACTAGAAAACCATTTTTCTAAATAAATTCTATTTCCTTCATTCCATAACCTATTCGATTTTTATCCTTTTCAACTAACAATTTACCGGAGGATTTCACTCCTCTTATGATACCAGAAAACACACCCATACCATCCTTATAATTTGATATAACATCTCTCAAATATAAATGATTGAGATACTCTTTTTCAATGAAACTAGCTTGATGAAAATATAAATTCCAAATTTTATTAAATGAGTTTATAAATAAATAAAGAACGTTATCAATATTTTGAAATTTACCTGTATGTTTTTTAATACTAGTAGCTATAAAATCTTCAAAATGAATTTGATTTACATTTAAACCTATACCTACAATTGAGCTTTTAATAGTAGATAATTTTATTTGATTCTCAATTAATACACCGGCAATTTTTTCACCACCAACATAAATATCATTGGGCCATTTTATTTCAGATTTTATTTTAAATCTTTTTAACAGATCAACTAAAATTAATGAGACAATCTGGGTTAGAAGGAACTGATTCTTCACTGACAAATTGACGTTATCCAAAAAAACAGAAATAGTAAGATTTTCACCTGAATTAGAAACCCATCTAGACGATCTATAACCCTTTCCTGAAAATTGATCTTCTGCCAATATTACCGTACCATTATCAATTTTACCATCTTTTAACAATTTGGCAGTATAATTGTTGGTTGAATCTACATGATTTAAATAAATTACTTTTCGACCAATTTCCATGGTAAATAAGAATATTTGCTATTATATAAATTTAAGTATTTATTTAAATTATAACATTAATTTTGTGATGTATTAAAAAGACTTAATGAATAAAAAACCAAATGATAATGAAACACAAATTTTAGTTGATTCTATCATTACAGGAATGCAAGAAAACAAAGCTGATAATATTGTAATCCTTGACTTAAGAAAAATTGAAAATTCAATTTGTGATTTTTTTATTATTTGTAGTGGTGAATCATCAACACAAGTAGATGGAATAAGTAAGTCAATTAAACGTTACACTATGGAAGAAATTTTAGAAAAACCATGGAGGATTGAAGGTGAAAAAAATAGTGAATGGATTCTGTTAGATTATTGTAATGTAGTTGTTCATGTTTTCCATAAAGAAAAGAGAAAATTTTATGAACTTGAAGACTTATGGGCTGATGCTAAAAGAACTGATATTTCAAATTTGAACTAGAAAAAAATGACAAACAAAAAAAATAAAAAGAAAGTACCATTCTCAATATATTGGATCTATGCTGTAATAGCAGTTGGTATTATTGCGTTTCAAATATTTATGTCGAATAATGCTAACACAACTATTAAATCAGAAGATGGTTTTTATGAATTAGCAAAACAAGGGTTCATAGATGAAGCATTTTTGGTAAATAAAGTACGATTAGATTTCTCACTAAATAGTGATGGAAAAGACTTTATTAGATCCTCCGATGACTCAAATTATGGGACAATAAAAGATGCTCTAAATAGAGGGTCTTCATTTGGTGGCAATCAATCTTTTTCTGTCGACATATTGGATGCAAGTGCATTCACTATGGAAATCAATAAAATTAAACAAGAGTTAAAAGAATCTGGTAAAAATCCAATCCAAGTTGTATCTAAAGAAGAGATAAATTATATAAGTAATATTATAGGATTCCTATTACCTATAATTATTTTAATTGCAATTTGGTTATTTGTTATGAGAAGAATGTCTGGAGGTGGTGGTGGCCCAGGTGGACAAATATTCAATATTGGAAAATCTAAAGCTAAAATATATGAAAATGGAAAAACAACTAATGTTACATTTAACGATGTAGCTGGTTTAGAAGGAGCAAAAGAAGAAATAGAAGAGATTGTAGAATTTTTAAAAAACCCAAATAAATACACCAAATTAGGAGCAAAAATTCCAAAAGGAGCCTTACTAGTTGGACCTCCTGGAACAGGAAAAACATTACTTGCAAAAGCTGTTGCGGGTGAAGCTAAAGTTCCTTTCTTTTCCTTATCAGGATCAGATTTTGTAGAAATGTTTGTTGGGGTTGGTGCATCTAGAGTAAGAGATTTATTCAAACAAGCTAAAGAAAAATCTCCGTCAATCATATTCATAGATGAAATTGATGCTATAGGTCGTTCAAGAGGTAAAAATAATAGCTTTGGTTCAAACGATGAACGAGAAAATACATTAAATCAACTTTTAACAGAAATGGACGGCTTTGGGACAAACTCTGGAGTAATCATTTTAGCTGCAACTAATCGTGCAGATGTTTTAGACAATGCACTAACTCGTGCGGGTAGATTTGATCGTCAAATATACGTTGATATGCCTGATATTAATGAACGAAAAGGTATTTTTGAAGTTCATCTGAAACCAATTAAATTAACGAGTGATATAGACATAGATTTTCTATCTCGTCAAACTCCCGGATTTTCAGGAGCTGATATAGCTAATCTTTGTAATGAAGCTGCCCTTATCGCTGCGCGTCAAGATAAAAAATTAGTTGAAAAACAAGATTTTCTGGATGCAGTTGATAGAATTGTTGGGGGACTGGAGAAAAAAAATAAAATAATTACTCCTCAAGAAAAAAAATCTATTGCTTTTCATGAAGCTGGTCATGCTACAGTTTCTTGGTTGCTTGAATATGCTAATCCACTTGTTAAAGTAACAATTGTTCCTCGAGGTCGTTCTCTTGGTGCAGCCTGGTATCTGCCGGAAGAAAGAAGTATTACGACAACTGAACAAATATTAGATGATATGTGTGCTGCATTAGGTGGTAGAGCATCTGAAGAAATCACTTTTGGTAAAATAAGTACTGGAGCACTAAGTGACCTTGAAAAAGTCACGAAACAAGCTTATGCAATGGTCTCTATATATGGACTAAACAAAAAAGTTGGAAATATATCTTTTTACGATTCTCAAGGGAATAACCAATTTACAAAACCATATTCTGATGATACAGCTTCAATTATTGATGAAGAAGTCAGTAAATTAATTGAATCTCAATATAAAAGAGCTAAAAAAATCCTTAAAGAAAATGAAAGTAAATTAAAATTACTTGCTGAAAAACTACTTGAAAAAGAAGTAATCTTTAAAGAAGACTTAATCTCTATCTTTGGCCCAAGAAAATGGGAAAAACCAGATGAAAAGGAATCTATTAAAAAGAAGGAAGAGAATAAGAAAACAGAAGAATCAGCTAAAAAAACTAGTGTGACAAAAAATAAAAGTAATGATGAAGCTCCTCCAAAAATGGAAAAAACTTCAAAAAAAAGTGAAAAAAAAGCCTAAATGGGTAACCGTATTTCAAACTACAGATGAATATATGGTCCACATTTACAAATTGAAATTAGAAGACAATAATATTCCTGTCTCTATTTTTAATCAAATTGATTCATCCTATAATGCTTTCGGTTACATATATTTAAGTGTTCCTTTAAAAGACGAAAAAAATGCACTTGAATTAATTAATAATGAAAATGAATAATATTTTAACACGATCTTTAACAGGCGCTATATTTATTTCTATAATATTAATACCATTATTTTTTTCTGAAATAATTTCAATCTTAGTGTTGGGATTATTTATGTCAATAGGTATAATAGAATTCTATAAATTGTTTAACAAAGCTGAATTTGTTAATACAAATTGGGTAGCTGGTTTGTTTTTTTCTGTTTTATCATATGTAATTATATCTTCTATTCTATTTTCACTTTTACCACTAGAGACTTCTTATATATTATTTCCAACACTGTATTCCTTGATAATTATAGAAATATGGAGAAAAAAGACAAATCCATTAATTAATAGCGCTTCATTAATATTTGGAATTATCTATATCACATTACCTTTTATTCTAATGGTATCTATTCTAAAAATAGATATGCAAAAAGACAATAATACAATACCAATACTTGCGGGAATGTTTATACTAACATGGATTAATGACACATTTGCATATTTATTAGGTTCTATTTTAGGTAAAAGAAAATTATTCAAACGTATATCTCCAAACAAAACATGGGAAGGGACATTAAGTGGTGCTTTTTGTAGCATAATATTTGGAATTATTATTGGTTACTTATTTGATCCAACAAATATGTTCTTTTGGTTTATAACAGGAGTAATAATTCCACCGTGTGGAGTTCTTGGAGACTTAATGGAATCTATGTTTAAAAGAGATGTTGATATTAAAGATACTAGTAATATTATGCCTGGACATGGAGGTATCTTAGATAGATTCGATTCTACATTTTTTGTTGTTCCATTTTTCTTTACTTGGACAATAATCTATTTTTTATTTAACATATATTAGTTCAATAAATTCCTTTATCGTAAATTAGATTAAAATAATTTAAATTATGAAAAAAGTTTTTTTAATACTCTCTTTATTTTGTTTTATAGGAACATATAGTTTTGCTTCAGTTGAAGTTAACACAAATGTTCAAACTGAATTAAATAAAGATGACGACAGAAAAAAGAAGAAAAAGAAAAAATGTGAAAAATCAGCTTGTTCCAAAGACACTAAGTCAAATTGTAGTGACACTAAAGCTGAAACTAAAAGCTCTTGCTCTTCTGCAACAACAAAAAAGTCTTGTTGTTCAAAGAAAAAATAAATAATTCTTTTTATTATAAAAAAAGCGGAAAAATTAATTTTTCGCTTTTTTTTATCCTATTTTTAATAAAACCGGACAATGATCAGATCCCATAATTTGATTTAATATGTTAGCTTCTTTAATAGATAATTGTAAAGAATTAGAAACCAAAAAATAATCAATTCTCCAGCCTATATTTCTATACCTTGCCCCTCCTCTATAACTCCACCAAGAATATTTAATTTCATGATTATTCTTTAATCTAAATGTATCTACAAATCCATTTTCTATATATGCATCTAACCCATCTATTTCCTCTTGCATATAACCTGCTGATTTATTATAATTTGCTTTTGGTCTAGCTAAATCAATAGATTTATGTGCAACATTTAAATCTCCACAAATAATAACTGGTTTGCTCTTCTCAAGATTTTTAACATATTTTAAAAAATCCATATCCCACCTTTGACGATAATCTAATCTTTTCAATTCACTCCCAGAATTTGGTGTATAAACTGTAATTAAAAAATAAGAATCAAATTCTGCACAAATAACTCTACCTTCAGAATCATGTTCTTCAACACCAATATCATAAGAAACAGAAATTGGTGACACCTTTGAAATTATTGCCGTGCCTGAATAACCCTTCCTCTCAGCTTCATTAGCATAAATTTCATAGTCACTAAATGCCTCTGAAACTGTTTCTTTCACCTGTTCTACAGTAGCCTTTGTCTCTTGTAAACAAATAACATCAGGATTTAACTTATGCATATCTTCAAAAAAAGTTTTTTTTGAAATTGCTCTTATTCCATTTACATTAAAAGATAGAATTTCCATAAAATCATATTAAAAAAATAAAAAAGAGTCTAATAAATAGACTCTTTTTAAAATTACTTATTATTAATAAATAATTTATCTCATTATACCATCTTTAAGTAACTTCTTTTTTAATTCACTACGAAGTACTCTTATAACTACACCATGAGTAACACTCTGTGAACCTCTTTTTCTACTTCTCCAAACCTTGGCAAAAAATATTCTTTCATCCTTAAGATTAACAAAGTTTAGATATGGTCCTTCGTCAGCAAAAAATTTATTGAAATATTCACTATACTTATCTAATGCATTTGGTTCAGAAATTAATGGTCTTCTATCACACTCATCTCTTCCATAACTTATACCTTTAAAAATAACATCTCGAATACCATTTTTCTTTGCTTGTTCAACAGCATCCCATCGATGTCTTCCATTACCCCATGCTTTAAGTGTTAAAGACCCATCAAGTTCAGTACCATAACATTCAGTATTATACTCGAAATTACCTGCTACCTTATTTTGAGAGCCACAAGAAAAAAATAAGGGACTTAAAAATAATAGGGACAATACTGAGTAATATTTCATTTTTTTCATAACTATAAATTTATATTAAATTAAAACTAAAAACCATTGGATAAACCTTTTATAACTCCAGCTGATTCTAAATATTTTCTTAATGCTGCTACTTGGACTGAAACAACAACACCCACCTTATATTCTCTACCAATTTTTATTCTATCACCAGGGAGAATAGTACCATCAGTAGTTAAACTAACAAATTGCATATATCTACCATTTTTCCCAAAAAACTGATCAAAAAAAGATTTTTGTTGCTCATCTAAAATAGGATTCCTTGCTAATGGTGGTTGTCCTATTACACCTTTACTGGATGGATAACCCTTAAATATTATACCATGTACAGCATTTTTTTTAGTTTGCTCAAGAGCTATTCTTGGCTTTTTTGAATATTGCCATGACTTAACTAAATAAGTACCCATAGAACCTTGACCAACACCTTCTATTTCATACCTCCAATTTCTAGTATCCTTATTAGCTTTTTTTCTAGCCTGAGAAAAAGATGAAAAAGTAAAAATCAAAAAAAGTGGAAGAATAAAATGTTTCATATATTAAAAATAAATATTTATATGTGAATTCTTAAGGAAATAGTATTAATAAAATTAAAACGTGATCTTTTTATATCCTCTCCCATTTCACTAATTGTCCTAAATTCAGATTCAGATTCATCGTCATCATCATTTGCATTACTTTCCCATGCAGCAATATTAACTCCTATAGAAGGTTTATAAAAAATTGATACACTAGGTACAATATGAAAGCCTAAACCAATACCAAATCTAGTGTCAACAATTACAGGAGATGGTTCATACTCCTCGTCTTCAAAATCTTGATCTTCGCCATCCTTATTTGAAAAAGATAAAAAGCCAGCATTAACTGAAAAATTAGGATAAAGAAAAATATTCCCTCTTTTTGTTAAATAAATTGCTCTTGCAAATTCTAAACCAACCGATAATGAATATCCATCAGGGGAAATTGTAACTCTTGTCGCCGTATCAGCATCATAATTTCCACCATAATTATATACATAATTTAAATCTTGAAAGGTAGATGCCCCTAAAGACAAACCTACATAGGCTGCACTTCTTTTTCCAAAGGGACCAAATCCAATAGACAAACTATAAGAACTTAGATTTAAGGGAGCTGTACTATGATTATAATTAAAATCGAAATTAATTTTTTTATCTAACTCTTCATAAATCATCATTCCGTTATATAATGAACGACCACCTCTCTGTAAAAAATTTGATGCTAGAGAATTATCTTTTTCATTATTTACTACTGAATTCACATATAATACACCCTTTCTTCTTAATAGTGTTTCACCATCTCTTTTTTGAATTTTTTCGTAAGCAAAATACCTATCGTTATTTCTAATTCCTTCTTTAGTTCCAATTTTAGATTTACATGGATATGTAGAAGACAAAACATTAAATATTTTAAATTCAGGCACGTTTTGCACGATTGATTTATTAGTTTGATTAATAATTCCAAGGGGCAAATACGAAGTTAAAATTTCATTCATTTGCTCTTGAGTTGGTTCTATAAGTCTTCCATTGCGTTTTGATTTTGACTTTCCAACAGATACATCAATTTGTAATTCTTCCCAAACAACTTTTGAAGATAATTGTAGCTTAGAAAAATTATCGATTTTTTTTGCTCTATCAATCTCTGGAGTATTTTCATCAATCCAGCAATTTGTATAGAAATAGTTCAACATTTCAGGTGTCCAATTAACCTGCCTTAATTTAAAACCAAAATCACATAAATAACCATATAATTTTCTTTCTATTGGTTTTTGATTTGATTCAGAAACTTCACCACCTAACTTTCTAGTTCTTTCATTTCGTGCTTTTCTTTTTGCTTCCTTTCTATCGTAATAATCCTTATATGTTTCAACCTTCTTTAAATCTATAGTCAAAATATAAACTTTACCTAACATCTCAGTAGCAATCTGAGTAAGAATTTGATCTTTATCTGCAGAATTATCACTTATGAATGATTGAACGTCAGAGGATGCATATTCTGAAAATTCTAAAATTTTTCTAACATTAAATAGGTTATTTGAATCTTTATTAAAAAGATATGATGTTATATCTTTTGCATATTCTGAAAAAATAGTATCTGAAGCTATCGGTTTTTTAATTGGAATTATGTTTACCCTCTTTAATGTATTTGAAAAATTGAGTGTTGCTATCGAATTATTTATAACTTTAAAAAAGTTACCCTCTTTTTCAATAGTAGATATTGACATACAAGGTCTAATATAGGTGCTAATTTGACTTTTACCAGACCAAGATAAAATCAAAAAAGATAAAAAAATATAATATTTCATTTCATTTTCTTATTTATTAAAAAACGGTTATCTATAAATAGACAACCGTTTCTTAAAAATTAATTTAATTTTTTACCACCAACCGACAGTATTATATGTAACATTTATATCTGGTTGATTGTTTCCATATGCTACTCCTATATCTCTAGCAGCTTTTATAGTGGCTTTTTGAATATTAACATCATCCTGTTGTTGTTTCAATTTAAAATCCCACTCACGCTTATCTAATTGTTTAATTCTAGTAGCTATCATAGAAGTAAGTTTCTTAGCATCACCAAAACATGAAGCGTTTGGATCTATTTCTGAAAGATAAGCACTAGCATTTTTTGCTGCATCTGCATCTTGACCAGCACTCCAAGCATTTTTTGCTTCTGCTAATTTACTTTTACATTCACGATCAATTTGTTTTTGATAAATTGGTGCTACTGCATCCATACACTTATCATAACATTCCTTACATACATCTGGTACAGAAGTCAATTTAAGAATTGCTTCTTCAAATTTATTTTGACCTACTAAAGTTTTTGCTTCTTTAATGAAGAAATCACATTGAGCATTATAGAATTCTATAATTTTCTCTTTACCCTCAGAAATTAGATCTTTCAAAGCAGGGTTTTTTGGATTTAACCTTTTTAAAGCAGCGATGTATGCCTTATTCTCGTTTTGACCAACTCCCTTAACCTGCATTGATGAATTCGCAAACAATTTTCCATCTAATCCATCACCAATGTAAAATGTAACTTCCAAAGTTAATGCATGCATTGGAGGTGCAGTAGGTGTTATATCTTTTGTTAAAACAGTTATGTTTGGAGTCAAAATAAATCTAGGGTTTAAAGAACTTCCACCCATACCATGTACAGATGTAATCTGTGACAACTTATTAAGTAACATTCTTTTTGCATGAGAAGGAATTGCCTCTGCTTGAGGTGCTATATATGAATTGAGAACAATTCTTCCTAGATCATCTGACTTACCTTTTTTATTTTGTGCATTTACATTAGAAAATATAAATCCGACAAATAAAACTGAAAATATTAATTTACACATATCTTTTTTATTTATTATTTACCACCAAGGTATACAGTAGCTCTACCTAAACCTTTAGTTGTTACTTTACTAATAATTTCAAATTCATCCTTTAAATACTTACTAAGATTTTTTGCAAAACGTCTTGTATCCATAGCTCTTTGCTTTCCATTTCTTTCGTAATATAAAGGAATTCTTACTTGTTCAAACAACATCATGTTTTCTGTTGCATCTGTAGTATTAAAGCGACCTTGAACAGTGTTATCTGCCATCCAATCTTCAATAAGAACACCTAATTCTTCTTCATCATCACCATACTCTGTCTCTAAGTCTTCATACCAATCATCCCATTTTTTAATTCGAACAATTACCTCTCTACCATTAGCAAATAAATCTTCAAAATGAGTCATTAATGTTGCATTAAAATTATCAATATGAGCTAATACTGCTTCTTTTAATAAAACTGGTAATTCAGCAGAAAAAGATGGTTCACCTGTTCCGTTAGCAGTAGCTATTTCTTTATCAGTATATGCATCAATACCTTGAAGAATGAAAGTTACAGATTTTTTAGGACCTCTTGTATTAATTGTCCAAGTTAAACCCATTATTATATCTGCTTTAGCTACAGCTTTTAATTTATCAATTGGACTTTCACTAGCTCCCATTCCAGAATCTTTTGATGACATCATCGCATCCTCAGCACTATTTGATTCTAAAGTTTTGAGAGCAGATTCCATATTTTTTGCTGGAAAACCTCTTTCAGCCATTAAACCATTTATTGCGCTTACAACTAACTTTAAATCTGGATTTTCT
>Ga0160423_10001336_pt1 | contig 20623 bp, 20 predicted proteins | sample CRUFie14St8metaG_FD_108191 | JGI IMG/M metagenome (GOLD analysis project Ga0160423, IMG submission 108191) | Marine microbial communities from the Costa Rica Dome - CRUD Field 142mm St8 metaG | ecosystem: Environmental > Aquatic > Marine > Oceanic > Photic zone | place: Costa Rica: the Eastern... | reverse complement strand
GAACTAGATGAACTTGATGATCCAGATGAACTTGACGATCCACTGGAACCTGAGTAACCTGATGATCCACTAGAACTAGAAGAACTGCTGCTACTACTGCTAGATGAATTATATGTTGTTGCAGTAGTAGTTGTACTAGTAGTTGTTGGTATTATTGAGGTAGATGCACTTGTGGGTGACATTGATACACCTACAGTAGGACCATAATCAAATGTTGTATTTGACGCTGCAGATAATAAAGGTGTCGCTCCAACTCCAACATATCCAGAACTATTAAGGAACTTAGATACAATACTGAGTTTTGTTTTCTTATTACCAGCATCATCAAGTTCTGGACATGGATCATATCCAGATAAATCTATAAACTCTTGTTCCATCATTGATACTACAGGAGGAGTTGGTAGTTTGATATATTTTTTCTTTTCATTTAGAAAGGATTCCCACTCGTAGTTAGAAACCGCAATTCTAGATGACTCACTGCTCATTATAGTTCCATCTGGTAATGTAACTTGATATGATTCATTTACCTGAATACCCTCTGGGATCAAAACCTCGCCATTATATACAATTTCTAATGTTTCATAGTGATGCAATCCATCAGGTTGGTTATATTTTGATTTAACATATGTCGAAAGATCATATTCATTTTTTGGCCAACCATCATAAAAATCAACGATATTATTTGTCAATAGGATTACCCAATCTAAAGTAGGCGATCCATAAAATTGTTGAGCTAAAGTTGCTGGAGTATCATACTCTTTGATATAAAATGCTTCGGTAAGAGTTAAAAGATCTTTAATTTTTTCTTTGACTCTGACTCTACGAAATATATTTTTTACCAAACGATACTTATAATTTTCATCATCCTTCATGCCTTCGGCAACATAGATGTTTGGTAAGTATGAAAAATAAGCTGCCATATCAGTAACCTCTTCTTGCGTCTCTTTTTGTTAATAATCTAGTTTCGGTAAATGAACAGGAAAGAACTACTGCCGGAACATCCATCGCTGCTCTATGGGGTCTTTTTCTTGAAATATATTGATTATCTGGAGTATAATTGACCTGAATACCAGTACACACTGATGGATACATCAAAAAATGCAAATCTTTTCTATTTCGATCTGGACGATCTCCATCCATCTTTCCCTTACCAACAAGAAATGGGGGTTCTGGTCGATCTGGTGAGTTTTTAAAACGAACGAATCTTAAATCAAATCTATCTGGAGCAATGAAATATCGGTCATTATTTACATAACCTTCGTGAAAGTTTTTAAAATAATCTTTTTCAAAGATATCTTTATGTTTTCTATCATAGTCTGATCCATCGGCTTTTTCGTACTCATCTTGGAAGTTGACTAAACTTTCATCAAATTTACCAGAACCAATATCAGGTAAAGCGCCCAATTTTATATATCTAATAATTCTAAAGACATGTCTTGCTTCCTTTCTATTTCTAATAAGAAATTTAAAAGCAAAGTTATGAGTTCTAAAACTCATACCAGCAAAAACTTGTTCAGAAAATGGGTTAAAGATTCTACCATTTCTTAATTGTTCGGTAGTATTTAAATCAATGGCACCCTGAAGACCAAGAAATTGGTTAAAATTGTTTGCTATGCCCAGCGCAGCGCCAGTACCAAATTCTGGAAGTGCTGCTCTTGCAGCCAGTTGAAGTTGGTTCGCTAGATCTGTCATATTCGTACCACCATCTAATATATTAGTTAAAGTGACACCAGAGACGCCAATATCCATTCTTTTATATGCAGGACCATATGCGGTTTGAATGGAAGGAGGCATCGCGATATAACAAACAGTATCATCGTAAATAACCTTTTGTTGGTTACCTGGATTCTTTCTAGAATAAAAATTAGTTTCAGCTCCACCATCATCATAATTAACCCTATTGCGATGAAGCATTAGGTAATCTGTGGCCTCAGTTCTAGGATCTGTTGCCCCCTGATTAGGTTCACCGTAAATTGGTGCAACCGGGTATCGCAATACGTACGACATTAAATCTACCTAAATATAAATACGGTCTGTATTTATTTATGAGGTATCAGGGTAGATATACGGTTTCCTTTCCCAAGAAGTATAGAGGTGATGCAAATAATGTTATTTACCGTTCTTCTTGGGAATATAAGTTTATGAAATGGTGTGACTTAACACCTTCTATTCAAGAATGGGGTAGTGAAGAAATTGTAATTCCATATGTATCTCCTGTCGATGGTAAACATCATAGATATTTTCCAGATTTTTATGTCAAAATAAATAATCAAAAATATCTTGTAGAGGTAAAACCTTTAAAACAGACAAAAGAACCCAAGACGCAAAAAAGAATGACTAAAAGATATATAAATGAGGTTACAACTTGGGCAGTAAATAAAGCAAAATGGAAAGCGGCAACAGAATTTTGTAAAGACCATCAATGGGAATTCAAAATTATCACAGAAAAGGAGCTTAAAGTATAATGCCAGACCGTATGCGGAATATAGAAGCACAGGGTGTAAATGGTATCCCTGGCGCACAGCTAGCTCGTCACGATCAGCATAATAAATTTATTAATTATCTGAAAAAACGAGGTACAGATCCCTCAATGGGGAATTTGTATGCTGTTTCGATTGCCCCACCTGGTGTTTTTCAAAATCCATACGATAAGGGAGATATTAATAACTCACTGTATAGAAACTTTGTGGGTGGAACGGGCAATGAAGAGATGCGTAGGTTGATTAACATGTATGCCACTGCTGTTAATTTGCCTAGTAAACAAATGACCACAGGTCAAATTGTTACGATTGGGTCTCCTTACAAATATGTAACTGGTACTGCATATAGTCAAATTAGTATTACATTTATGATGCCTAGAAATCATTCTCTTAGAATGTTATTTGAGGCATGGATGAATATGATCATCAGTGATGCTAATCAATATGTTGAAGACTATGATGAATATGTCTGTCCATATTTAAGAATATACAAATTTGAAAGAGGATTTGGCGATAAAGCGTACTTAGCTGACGGTTATGATGAACAACTCAATAAACATTTTATTAAAAAAACAGACAGAGAAAAAGTTAGATTAAATGAACTTACTGCTTGTTTTGAACTCCGAAATGCATTTCCATATAACATTGGAAGTGCTCAATTAAACAACAATGATTCTAGACTATTAACTTATAGTATTGGTTTTAATTTTGAAAGATATAGATTCTTTCCTAGAAATAACATTAGACCTAAAATTAAAGATTATGCGAATATTGATAATCAAGTTAGCGAAAATTCTAGAAGAAGATTTTTCTTTGGTGGTGATTAAATCAAAGTATTTTGCATATCACCTAAATAAAATTACTGAATTGAATTTCTATGGCATTACCTAAATTAAACACTCCCAAATATAAAATGAAATTACCTTCCAGTGGTAAGGTAGTTAATTACAGACCTTTTCTTGTAAAAGAAGAAAAACTTCTTCTGATTGCCACAGAAACTGGTGATCAAGATGAGATTATTTCAGCGATTAGTCAAATCATTCAAGATTGCACCGATCTTACTGATATCAATAAACTACCCACCTTTGACATCGAATTTGTTTTCTTACAAATTCGTACAAAGTCTGTTGGTGAAGAAGTTGAAGTGAATGTTACCTGTCCTGATGATGGTCAAACTGAAGTTAAAGTTGCTATCCCTTTGGACAAAATTCAAGTTCAAAGAACACAAGGTCATAAGACTGAGTTGAAATTGGATGATAATATTATCCTTACGATGGGGTATCCTACACTGAAAACATTTGTTGAAATGAATTTTGGTGATGAGGCACCTGGTGTTGAACAACTGTTTAACATGGCGGCAACTTGCGTCCAAAGTATTGCTGACACTGAACAGGTTTATGAGTGTGCGGACACACCTAGATCAGAACTACTTGAATTTTTTGATGGTATGAGTTCTACTCAATTTAAACAAATTCAAGACTTCTTTGAAACTATGCCTAAACTCTCGCATACTATTAATGTTACCAACCCCAAAACTAAGGTCGAAAGTGAAGTCAAACTTGAAGGGTTGTCGGCTTTTTTCGCCTAGCCCTTATGCACACCAGTTTGATCAATTATTATCAAACTAATTTCGCATTAATCCATCACCATAAATGGGCGATAGATCATATTGAAAACTTAATGCCTTGGGAGAAAGACATTTATATTAGCATGTTAGTTGATTTCCTCAAAGAAGAGGAACGACGCATGAAAGAACAAAAACAGTAATAATTAAGTGGCAAAACTTGACGCATATAAGTTTATGGGAGGGGAAAAACCTCCTGAGGAGCAACAAACTATTGCTGCTTCGATTGGAAGTGTGGCGATTTCAAAAGTCGTCACTACTTTTGCGAATGCTAATGCCAATGCACTTGGTAATATTAATACATCGGTAATAACTATCGATCAGACGCTAAAGGGACTGTATTCAGTCTCTATGTCGTCTATTAAAAATGATAAATTAAGAGATCAAGCAGAACGCCGTAAAGCACAGAGAGAGCGTGATGCTGCTAGAGAGGAAGAAATTGAGTCGGGTTTGCTGCCTAAAGGTGCAGCAAACATGGCCAAAACTGGTAAATTAGATAAAAGAGAGGAAGGTTGGGCATCTAAATTATTCAAATCCATGTTTGGTGGATTGGGATTTTTATTTCAAGGTGTTCTTCAGTTTTTAATATCTTTAGCAACCTTTGGTGCAGTTAGAGCAATCTTACAGATTGTTGGTGATGAAGAAAATAAGAAAAAATTAGAACTCTTTTTTACCAAGTTAAAATTTGTATGGGATAAAATAGCTGGATTTACTAGTTGGCTAGTAAAGGATAATCTTTTAGATGGATTTACATCATTATTTGGTGAAAATAATACTTTCGGTGAGCGATTGCAAGGATTGGGAAAAATCCTAATCGGTATCATTGGATTGAAGTTATTACTTGATCCCTTTGGATTAATTTTTGGGGTTCTTGATTTATTAAATGCTCGTGAAGCAACTGGTGGAGGTGGACCACAACCCGGTGGACCACAACCAAGCACTAAACCTGGTAGTCAAAAACCAAGAAGAATACCTCCAACAAAAAAAAGAGATACTTTACTTAAGAGAAGCAGAGTTGATAGACTTGGCCGTTTAAGAACTTCTCTAAAAAGAATTAAATTAAAACAGGCAGGTATTGTTGATTATGCCAGGGTAGGTATTCGTCGTCCTGGTAGAATACCTAGCATGGTTGGTCAGGGTCTAAAGCAGACTCCTAAAATGATCATGAGAGGATTCAAGGGATTGGCTGCTGGTGCTAAAGGTGTTCTTGGTAGAATTCCTGTAGTTGGTGCTCTGATTAATTTTGTATTTGAGACATTAGATGTTGATGAACAGGGTAATTTAAAACTTGATATTGCTGGTAAAGGTGAAAAAGCAGCATACACTAGCATTGGCATGGCTCTTGGTGCTGCAGTAGGTTCATTTATACCTGTTCCTATTCTAGGAACTATTGTTGGCAGTATGATTGGTTCGTTTGGTGGCGAATTAATTTACGATCTGATCAAAGGTTCTGGTAGAGAAGCAACCCTTGCTAAAATGAGGGCAGGATTTAATGATGCTATTAACACAATTAAAACTGGTGCTGGTGCTGCTGGTGAGTTTATTAAAGGTGCTTGGGATAAATGGTATCGGGGTGTTGATAAGGTAAAATTCCCTGATGTACCTAATTGGGTTAAAAACACTCCATTTGTTGGAAATTGGGTAGCAAGTTTCCCTATTTGGGGCATGATGGTTCCAGATCCGAGAGTCATTACAGATCCTATAAAAGTAGGATACACATATGGCATGAATTTTTTCAAGTCATTATTTGGTGGTGTTATTGAATCGGGTAAGACAACTTTCTTGCCTGGTGCAAATAAACCGGCAGTTGGTCAAAATGCTAAATTGGGTGGTAGTCCTGTAGTTTGGGATGGAAATAATTGGATTCCTAAAGCAGAGTATGATAGTCCTACATCAAATCAGACTACAACATCACCTGCACCTTCTATACAACAGCAATCACAATCAACATCAACACCATCAGGGTATTATCCGGGTGCGAATCAATCCGCCGAGATGCGTGCTCTTCTTAATGTTATTGCTTACGCTGAAGGCACAAGAGATGACCCTAATAATGGATATAATACACACTTTGGGTATGATCAAAATGCAGACTTAAGTGCCCACCCCAATATAATTAAACGCAGTTCTGGATATTCTAGTGCTGCTTTTGGTAGATATCAATTCATGCCTAGAACATGGATTGGTGTTGGTGGTGCATGTAAAGCTGGCGGTCCTATTCCATACACTAGTGGTATGGATATGTCTCCTCCTAATCAGGATAAAGGTGCAGCAATTTTATGTAATAGAAGGGGTGTTAGCACAACACTGCTGAAAAAGGAGGGATTCAGTGTAAATGTATCTGCTAAGTTATCGGGTGAATGGGCATCACTTCCTAACGCTAAAGGAAAGAGTGCTTACGATCAACCGGTAAGAAAGTATGCAGAATTAGCGCAGTTATATGATCAAGAATTGGGTAGGAAATCTCCTACATCAAATCAGACTACAACATCACCTGCTCAAACTAGTTCAACGAAAAATCAGTGGTGGGATTTCTTTGATCTAGTTCCTAATGAATCTGAAGATCAATCCCAATCACAATCTATTCAAAGAGCTCCTGGACTTGAGATTGGTAGCGCAAATGCTCGTATTTCCTCTGGATATGGAATGAGAGTACATCCCGTGCATGGTGATTATCGGAATCATAAAGGTATTGATATTGCTGTTCCTACTGGTACTTATATTTCAGTTAAAGAACCTGGTGAGGTGATGGCAGCTGGTACATATGGAGCGTATGGTCAATTAGTTGATATTTGGATTCCTAGTAGAAGTATTCAACTTAGATTTACTCATGTATCTCAAATATTAGTTGCTCGCGGTGATAAAGTTGATGCATATACACCACTTGCTAGATCTGGTGGTGGTATGAATGATCCTGGAAGAGGAACATCTACAGGACCACATATTCATTTTGAAGCAGATAGACAAAAAGATGGTAGAACAGGTCATACCGATCCATCGCCTTACATAAATTTATTATACTTAACTAAAAATGATCCGTTTAGTTCTGCTAAAACAGTAACTGGTCAGGTAAAACCCACCAAATCTACTAATAATCAATGGTGGGACTTCTTAAATCTATTCCCCGATCAAAAAGAGTCTAGTGTTCCTGGTAGACCTGTTGGTCAGAAAGCAACATTAATGGGTAAACCTGTTGTTTGGGACGGTGATAATTGGATTCCCGATCAAGAAAAACTACAACAACAACAGGAACGAAATGCAGCAGTAACAACATTTGCTGCACTAATGAAGGGTGTTTTAGCACTCCCTCAGAGAAATGCAAAAGGGTTGACATCTCTTGATAATAGTGCAATAGAAACATTTATTGATGCGGTAAAGAGTGGTAAATTATTCTTATATTTGGCACCTGAAGGCACTGCTGCAGCAAGTGCTGCCTTAAATGGTGGTGCAGATTTATTAAATTCTATTGGTGGTGCCCTTTCTGGTTTTGGTGGTCTTGGTGGTGGTGCTGGTACAACCGGAGATGTTCCTGGTGGTGTTCCTAGTGAGAATTTACCAGAGAATTTAAAAAAGGCATTAGAGGAAAGACAAATTGATCCTTTTGATACAGCATATTCTAAAGATCAACTAGATGATCCTATTGGTACTTACCTAAATCAAGCATTTCCTGATCCTACAGGTAGTGGTCCTTCTGGCAATCCTTTCTCACAACCTTTAACTAAAGAAGGAATATTAAATAATTTTTATGGATATAATCCGTTAAGTTTAAGTGACGGATGGGAAATATTTAAAGCTAAATTGGGAATAGGTGGTGCTCCCAAACCCAAAGAACCTGAAACTTCTAGTGGTATTGATTTCGGTAGTATATTTGACTTTAGTTCTGGTGCGCCCGAATACAGTTTTAGTTCTGGTGGACAGGTATCTAAAAATTTACCTCAGGCATTCCTTGGTAAGATTTTCAAGAAAGTTGGTAATGCAGTCAGTGGTATCTTCAAAGGTGTTTCAAAGGCATTTAAAAGTGTTACTTCAGCACTCGGTGGTTTCTTAAATTCACCTCTTGGTCAAATAGTTAGTTTTGGTCTATCGTTTATTCCTGGTGTTGCTCCCATCATGGCGAGTATTAAAGCAGTTCTTGCATTATCTCAGGGCGATATTTTGGGTGCACTCACCTCCGGCATGGGTGCTCTAGGTGGATTCTTCCCTGGTACATTTGGTGCGGGAGGCACATTCTTCCAAGGGTTAAATAGCACTTTTGGTGACGGTCTTGGTGGTGTGATAGGTGGATTCCTCACCGGAGGATTTGGTGGTGCTTTAGGTGCATTACCTGGAATGTTACCCCCAGGTTTGCAGAATATCTTTAAAGGTATTGGAGGATTTTTAGAAGAAAATCAAGGTGTTGCTAATCTTCTTCAAATGCTTCCTGGTATAGCTAGTGCTACTGGTTTTGGTCAGATGCTTGGTATACCCGATCCTCAAGCAATGGGTGGACTCGGAACATTAACTACAATTGCTGAAAAAGAAGGTGCTGGTGGTATTATGCAAGCAATTCTTGGTAATATATTAGGACAGAAGGGATATCAGGAGAGTCTGATAGATGTCGCTGCTGAAATAGGTGTTAATCCTGAAGTATTAGGTGGAGTTCTTAGTAGAGCAAGGGCAATGAACCCGCTAGATGAAAAGAGTCGTGAATATGCATTACAGTCTTCTATTGAAATTCAACAAATGCCTATTATAGTTGAAAAGTTGGTAGAAATTCCTAAGGGCGTTCCCATAAATAATTATGTAGGTGTACCCATTCCAGTTCGGCAAACAGCAGAAGAAAAGAAATAAACAATGGCAACTCCAGTAGCACCAGCAAAAATTAATGTTTACAAGTTTGTAGGATCTCCTAAAATTTCTGGAGATGTTTTGACGAAATCTGGTGCATTGGGGCAAGTAATTAATAAGACTGAAGATGCAAAATTAACGGCACTTAATAATATTGGTAATACTCTGAATAGTATTCAGGGAAGTCTTAAAGGCATCTTAGATATTCAAACTAAGCAACTCAAGGACGATCAAAAAGATAGAGTAAAAGATAGTTTTACTGCAAAATATACTATTGGAAAAGGACTTAAAGCAAGCAGATTTACGAATCCATTTAAAGGTATAAAACCTGGGAGTTGGTGGAAAGGTTTACTTGGTATTTTAGGTGGATTATTAAAGTTTTTAATTATTAGACCTATTCTTGAGTGGTTAGCAGATCCGCAGAATCAAGAAAAAATTAAAGCAACTCTTGAAACATTCAAGGATATATTTGTTTGGCTCTTTAACTTCACTAAAGGTAGAATAGCTGGAATTGTAGACGGATTATATAATTTCTTTAATGAGGAAAATAGTTGGCAAGATCGTCTTGGTGGATTACTTGGTGGTCTTGGTAATCTTGGTGTTTTATTATTAGGTCTTCGATGGCTTTCTAATCCACTTAGGGTTATTACTGATTTAAGATCAGTTCTTACATTTTTCTATAATCGCTTAACTGGTGCGAAAAAAAGATTAACTGGAGCAGCACCTGGAGCAGTTAGGCGTGGTCCTGCTGGTAGAGTTAGAGGTGCTATTAAAGGTACAGCTGCGATTACTGCTCTTGCAGTTGGTGGTAGCTTTGCTCTCGGTAAATGGCTTGAATGGCAAGAACAGCAAAATGAAAAAGGTGATGAAGTTGATGCAAATCAACAGAATACTATTGACGGATTAAGTTCCTCTGTACAACAACTCGTTGATGAATTTGAAAAAGGATATCTAGATGCGGTTGATCCTGCTGGTGCTGAAGAAAGATCTAAAGGTGGTTCTGTAAAAAGAAAAAGAAGAAAATCATCTGGTGGATATATTTCTGGTCCTCAGTCTGGATATCCCGTATCACTTGATGGTAAAGGTATTGACTTTATTGGACATGGTACTGAATATGTTGCTCAAAAACCTGGCGGCGATGCATATGTTGTACCTCTTGATACGCCACATACGAGAAGAGATCCCGAATTAACTGATAAACGAATTGCTCAAGCAATGAGCAAGGGTTATGGACTCAGTGAAGGAGGTCCAGTTCTTAAGAAACCTCAGGGTGGTTGGATTACTGGACCTATGTCTGGTTATCCGGTTTCTGTTAATGGTGGTAAAGCAGACTTCATCGGTCACGGTACTGAATATATTTCCAAACAACCCGGTTCTAGTGATTTTGGTGTTATTCCTTTCCATAAAGGTGTTTCTAGAGAATATACTAAAAAAATTGCTCAATTAACTGCTCTTGGTGGCGGTCCTGTTCCTACTAAAAAACCATCTAAATCTGATCTTTTAAGTGGCCGTGGATCTGTATCACCTAGAACCAGAAAACCAAAAGCATTTTTAGGTAAACTGTTCTCTGGTGCTACTAAAGCTATCGGCAATTTCTTTGGTGGCGGCAGCAAGTCTTCTGGCGGTGGTGGTGGAGGAGGATTCCTTAGTGGAATCGGTAACTTTGTTAGCGGTATTTTTGGTGGTGGTAATAGGTCTTCTGCAAGTTCTTCTGGAGGATCTTCTGGAGGAGGATTCCTTAGTGGATTCGGTAACTTTGTTAGCGGTATTTTTGGTGGCAAGAAGAATGAAAGTCCATATACATTTGGTCCACTAGCAAGTGGTGACACGTATGGTGCCGCACTTGCTGGCAATAAAATCTTTGGTTTTGATTATAACGAACGAGGCAATCTTAAAGGTAGCACTTTCTTACCAGGAATATTAAGTCAAGGCACTGGAATTGGCAGAACAATTGGTAAAATATTTGGTAACGAATCTCTTGGTGGTAGTATTGGTGGACTGCTGAGACAGTTCGGTGGTATTATGGGCAAACAGGAGGGATTTGATTTAGGAACTCTTCTTCAAAGTGGACTTGGAGTTGCTGGTCATTTCTTTAAAGATAAGAAAGGACTTCTTGGTCAGATTGGAAAATATGCTAGTATCTTTACTGGACCAAATGCAGATAAGTTCACCTTCGGTGAAAAGTTGGTTTTGGCTGCCAAGATGGCACTGGAAGGCACAGCAGGTGCTGAATATATTGAACCCATCGCTGATATGTTGGGTATTAATATTGATAATGCCAGTGCCATGGCTTCTCAAGCAGGTATTGGAACTGGTGGATATAGTAGTCCTTATGATATTCCCCCAAATCCTGCTTTTGAAACTGGTAATAATCCTGGAGTACAGGGTGGTGGTATTCAAGCTGCAGTATCTTTAGGTAAATGGGCATTGAGTAGGGGCATGACCGTTATGGGTCACCCAAACTTTAGAAATAATAAATGGACAGAATTTGGTGCTAACACTGGCGTTGGTTATAGTTCTGCTGGTAAAGAATATATTGGCAATCCTCCGAGAGGAAGTCAAAGATCCATGGGTCTATCGATTGATGTTAAAGACTATAGAGACGAAAATCCCATCGGTAGACTGGCATCATTAGCAGCAGAAGCATACGCAAACAGAACAGGCAATAAAATATCAACAATTGCTTATGATGGTTGGGGTATGTGGGAAGCAGGATCGAAAAAAATGAATCCTGGTAATTATGGATATCCTGATAGTGTATATTTTGGTGTTGCTCAAGAAGCTCAAGAACAGGGTGGAACGGGTATTGAAGCTGGCGGTGCTACGGAATCAGCTGCTGTCAATAGAATGATCGATGGTGGTGTTAAAGGGATGTCACCACAAGAACAATTATTAGCTGCTCGCGCTCAAATTAATCAAAGTCAAGCAGGTCAGGATACTAATTGGTTAACTAGTGCTCTTGATCTATTTGCACCACCAAAAGCAAAAGAAGAGGAAAAACCTTTTTATTCGGACCTATTATACAGAGCATCAGATACTAATTCTTTTGCAAAAATGTTTGCAGACTCAGGAGTTGATAATGATGGAATCAATAAAGCATTAAATGTCACTGGTTTTGGTGTAGGTAAGAATTCATTAAACTTAGGTACAAAGTACACATTCAATACTGATGATAATTACAGTTTTAATAATATATACAAACCATCAGAACAAAAACAAAAAGCTCAGTTTAGGGTAGATGGAGGTGATACAGATACAAATGATAATAAAACAATAGTTAAGGGAGGATTTACAGGATCTCTTGATAGAACTGAACCTTTCTCAATTACACCATTAGATATTGGTCAAAACTTTTTGCCGCAAAATACAGGATTTGCTTCTGGTAGAAGCGAAAGAAAAAAAGAGGAAGAACCTGTATTTAGATCCAATGTAAGTAGCAGCGCACCCGGTGAATCTGTAAGAAGGCATTTTGAACAGCGTAGAGGTGATCATGCGACTGAAGCAGCGAAGGAAAGAAATGCTGCACGAACTGAAATGCAAATGCGAAATGCAAAGACTATGAATGCATTAATTACTCAGGTATCAGCAAACAATGCTCAAGTTTCTGCTAATGTAGCGAAAGCACATGCCACTATTAGCAACTTAATAAATAATGCAGCGAGAGGTGGAAACGCACAACAAACTGCTGGTAAAATTATGCAAGGTACTGCAAGCACTCTGGCACAACCTGCATTCAAAAACGGTTAGAGGAATTTATAAATGCAAAGAACCTACGCTGGTGAAATTGATACCAGAGCATTCTTAAGACGAAATGGTGAAAGACTTAAGAATGCTCAAGGTGTAAGTGATATTTCTGATTTTGTTAGAGGATATACTATCACCGAATCGATTGATCTTGTATGTATGCAAGCGCAAATCGTTCTTGAAGATGCTGCTGGTTTAATTGGTGTTATAACCGGAACGGAAGAAATTGAATTAAGAATACGAAGTAGTCTTGCAGATAGAAGTTATATTTTTAGGGTACTTGGAATAGAAAGTAGAGTGAAATCTAGTAGAGGATCGGAAGTTTTCGTTCTTAACTGTGTTTCTGAGGAATATATTAAAAATGAGACAGTCAGTGTTTTTGGACACTCTGATGTTTTGTTTAAAAATACAGAAGGATCTAATATTGTCAGAAGTTTGTTAAAAGATAAAAACTTTTTGGGTTCTGATAAAAAATTTTATGGGGAGAAAACCCTCAATACACATCCATTCATTTCTCCAAACTTTAGACCTTTTGATGCTCTCTTTATGGTTGCACAAAGAAGTATTAGAAAAGCAAAAGCAAGTGGTGTATTACAGAATGGTTTTGTATTCTATGAGAATGCTTTAGGTTTTCATTTTAAATCTTATGATAAATTGATTGAAGATGTTGGTTTGCAATTAACTAGATCCAAAACTGAAGAAGAGTCTGGTCTTCCTAAAATGTACAAATATACTCTATCGGATCCTGGTCTTGATGAACAGATGGATTTATATAGGATTACAGGAATAGGTTTTGATAAAGATACTTGTTATATTGATCCACTAAGAAATGGATCTTATTGTGGGTATAGTATTGGATTTGATCCTGTATCTTTGCCATCATCACAAATTGGATTGAGTGAAGACATGCCATCAGCAACATATCGATATAGTTTATCTGATATGTGGGATAAAATGGAACATTTGGATAATAAAAATAGTGTAAATCCATATACTCAAATTGACAATACTGTTAAAGGATATATTGACTCGCCAAGAAGAATTAGATATACTCCAATACCAAATAGAATTTTTGATAATAAAGATGGTCAAGCGCAAGCAACTTACAATGAACTTAGTCAATTAGAAGCATATGAATTTGCTAGAATTGAAAGTCTTAGGAATGTTATGGTAAATATAGAAATACCAGGAAACCTTGACTTATATGCTGGTACTGGTATTGACATCAATGTTTCAGCATCCTATAATACTGATCGTGGCAGAGATGTAGACCAACGATCTAGCGGTAGATATTTAATCCGTAAAATCGTACATAATGTCGCTTCTGGTGCCATGAATATGACCACTGATCTAACACTTATGAAAGACAGTGTTATGAGGCAGCAAGGTCAATTATAAATAATCAAATAACGGAGCTATACTAAACATGGAAAATATCGAAGCTCACATCCAAAAAGACAAAGAAATCCTTCAAGATCCAACTACCAATCCTCAAATGCGCCGACATATTGAAGGTGAATTGCATGATCTAGAGGAATATGTAGAACATCATAAAAAAGAAATTGAAGCGGGTGATCATCATGATCCATCCTATCTTGAATTGTTCTGTGATCAGAACCCTAGTGAACCAGAGTGTCTAGTTTATGACGATTGACTTTGAAAACTCCCTTTTAGGAAAATATAATAATTTTAAACAAGCACAATCAGCGCCAACATTATTCTCCCAGATAGTGATACTCTGGGAGCGAATTGAAGGTGGATTGCACTCTAGACAATGGTATAGACACGAAAAAGACCATCCTTATAGAGAAGGGTATCATAAAATATCTTACACTTCTGACACAGAACTTATCGTAGAAAACTACAATACGGACTGGACAAGGAGAGAAAATTGTGATATGATATTTAAGTTCGACGGCAGGGCATGGAATGGTAAAATCTTAGGTGATATGTGTTACCGCAGGGGTGGTCAAGTCGTGTCTGAAATTACCTTAGTTAATAAGCAACTACATAGTAGAGACAAAGGATTGGACGAATTTGGCAATCGTGTATGGGGTTCTGATACCCTATACATTTTTACAAAGGGAGAATAGCTCAGCGGTAGAGCTACTCGTTTACACCGAGTCGGTCGGGGGTTCAATCCCCTCTTCTCCCATTGACAATATTATAGGATCAAACTACATGAAAAAGGTTATTATTGCAGGAGCACTCTTTGGTGCTCTCCACGCCATGACTGTTCCGGTAAATGCTGGTGAAGATAAAATCACTAAAGGATACAACAGTATGGATTCCATGGGTTGTATGCTCGTGCGGGAGTGTAAGAAAGATGTGAAAGAGGTGTTCTCATTGCTAGACATTAGTAGTGAGTATGATAATACGGCGGAGTTCACCTCACATGCTGCTGAATTCAACATGATGTTGATGACGATGAATCAGATTGGAATCAAAGTATTCCTTGCCGATGAGCGTTATTTCCCGGTGATGCATCGTGGTGTATATCATACTGTCAGTAATAATGTATATCTCAACAGGAGATATATGAATAGACCGCATGTTTTAATGCAGTTAATGCGTCATGAGGGATGGCACGCTGCTCAAGATTGTATGGCTGGAACTATTGATAATAGTATGATTGCTATTATCAAACCAGAGGAAGATGTTCCTATGATCTGGCGTGTTATGGCAAAGCGCACCTATCCTGCGTCAGCGGTCCCCTGGGAAGCGGAAGCACAATGGGCGGGTAGAACTGAAGGTATGACACAAGCAGCACTAAATGCATGTGCTAGAGGTAATATGTGGGAAGTTTATGAACCTACTCCCATGACTGGTGAATGGTTGCAAAAGAATGGGTACATTAAATGATTGATAAAAAACAACTACATCAGGTAAAAACCCAGTGGTATTATTGGTTCTGGGGTGCTGCCACTGTTGCAGTAGTCTCAGGACAAATCTATGTTGGTCAAGGTTATAGAATGATGGCAGAATCTTTTCAGTCATATGTTGAACAGCTAAGATAAATACTAAAAAACCCTAGGGTGTAATGGCATTTAATGTAGACGGTATTACTTCTGAATCTACAACCAATTTTGTTGGTAAGGATGGATTCTTTTGGTGGGTTGGTGAGGTCGAAGACAATGAAGACCCGATGGAAATTGGTAGAGTTAAAGTAAGAATTTTAGGATATTATACAAACTTTAGAGGTGGTACTGTAGGTGATCTGCCTACAAATTATCTGCCATGGGCAACAGTGTTGCAACATACTTCTCAGGCAGGTAACGATGGTCAAGGAGAATCTTCTGGTCAATTACAACCAGGTGCCATTGTTTTAGGGTTCTTCATGGATGGTGAGTATGCTCAGATGCCAATTGTTATTGGTGTGATGCGTGTTGAAAAGTCTAATAGAACATTACAAAATAGACTTTTTTCCTTTTCTAACCAAAAAATTCCTACAGGAACTGCTGTAAATAAATCTGCCACACATCCTGCTGATAATAATGCGGTTAACCCAGCAGCACCTTTAAGACAAGGAATAACTAATGTTGTTGCATACCCTGGACAAAAAACAACAAATAGTGGTTCAGAGGGATCTCCTAAAAATATAGGTAACGCAAAGATATCTGGAAGTTCATCTAATCCAATTAAACCAATTGATCCGGAGAATCCTATTCCTGTAGCGAATGGAGTTGGTGGTCCTTGGTTGAGTTTAGAGTATAAGTTAGCATATTTAATTGAAGATGTTGCTAACAACTTATCAACTCTCTTAAAATCTAATGGATATTATCTTGACATGGTGACCGGTAAGAAGGTTACTAATAGTGAACTCACTTATAGAATTGAAAATTATATTGGTGCAGTCTATGCACAGATTATTTCTGCCATGCGTGAGTCGTTAGTAAATCTTGCGACGGATCTTGAAAAGAGAAAAACACTGACCTATTCAAGTGGTGTTCCTGTAAATGTACATAAAAATATTCAATCTGCTATCAGTAAAGTTTTAACAGCATCTTGTACAATGGATGCAAACTTAGAAAAATATGTTGAGGATTCAATCAAACCAGTAAAAGATGTAGTGGATAAGTATCTCGCATCTACATTGGATAAATCGGAACTTGTAAAGAAAACTGTTGACTCTGTTGTTGAAACAATTGGTAAGACAACAAAAAGTATTATTGTAGAGATTGGTGATGTAACAAAATCTATTAAAGATTCTGTTAATGATACTGAGACTAATAATGTAATTCAGCATTGGGAAAAGCAGAGTACGATATTTGCATTAAACACCAATTTGACGGAAAAACATAAGACTAATTTAACTGGTCTTATGAAAATTCTCGCATCATTTACTAGTGCATCTTGCGATAGAAAACCATCTTATCATCTTGCACATAGACATGGATGGTTTCCTTTATATGGTGTCAATCATGGCACACCAGATCTAATAGAAAAATTTTCTAAAGTTAGAGGCGAAGATGGTGATAGATTATTTTCTCTCATGTTTAACGATGCTGATCCATACTTAACAACAGCAAAAAACCATCCCAATGGTTCTTATGATTTATATCTTGCTACTCCTGGTAGACAGGGAGAGGTACATAAGCGTGCTAATGGCACAACTCACACATCTATTTCATATAATAATGCACAATATGCTGAGAAGATTGCAAGAGATAATTATCGCAAAGCAAATCCGGATGCAACCGATGAAGTAGTAGAAGCATATGTTGCTGAGTATATAAAAACTTCAACTGGAGGATTGGGTGATACTGGTAATCTCGTTGCTGATCATATTACATATGCTGGTGTATTAACTCAGGAAGTTCACGGTGATGATTGTAAGTTAGTCAATAAAGATTATGTTAGAACTGTTGAGGGTGATTACTATCTGAAGGTCAGTGGTAACATGCACATCGAAGTTGGCGGAGGATTTTTTCTTGGTGCCGAAGGATATGCAAAACATGGCATCATTCAGCAACATCAACTTAGATTTGGGTCTGATGTTAATATGAATGTTGTTGGTGCTAAATTTGAGTTACAATCATCCGAATCTATTATCTCATCGGTTATTACAAAAATTACTGGTAGTATGTACGAAAATTCATGTGATCAACAGAACATGAGCAGTCTTGAATTAAATATGTCTTCAGAAAGTTCTATATCAATGATTACACCTCACTTATTACAGTTAATTAATCTTGAAGATTATGAATCCCCTAAAAGATTGACTGGATTAAGAACTGTTGTTCGTGGTGGCGTTGAATTACTGATGGATCCTTCAGATATTAGTAACTATAGATTATCTTTAACTAATGATAGTTCTCTGTATAAGGATTCTATCGCAGATCCAGATCGGTATAGAATCTTAAGAAAAGATGTCCAGTTGACACAGTTCTGATATGCTGCTATAATATAAGGGTACTCAAGGGATCTCCCTCATGCCCACCGACGAACTCCAACAAGTATTTGTCAATTTTTCAAAGCGCAGCATCAATCTTCTTGATAATGAAGGTTACGAAAAGACTGTAAATTGGAAATGGGATGCTGAAGGTGCTGAGGGATTTGCAGAGACCGTATCTGTACTACATAATGTACTTGATCATAACATGATCACCTATCAATGTGCTGTAAAATGATTGGACCTATTGGAGTTACTGAAGAACAAGCAGAAAAGTATCTAGAGTTTTTGGTTGAACTTACTGATAATCAAAGAGTCATTTGGAAAATCACTAGAGCAGATGGGAAATCTGTGATGATGGTTCCTGTTAATGAAATTCCTCCTGTATCTGAAGAAATTCAAAATCAAGTTGAGGAGTTTCAAAAACAATTTTTAAAAGATAACGAATTACCTAATGAGACCTGAAACACGAGAAGCAATGGAAAAATTGTGGTCAGCAAAATGGAACTTGCCAAAGGCGGCAAAACATGCTAATCTGACCACGAAAGAAATGAAAATCACTTTTAATGAGTATTGTTACTTTCATCCTCCAACTTACGATGGGAGCGTGGCGGAATCGGTAGACGCACCAGACTTAAAATCTGTTGAGAATTAATCTCGTGGGGGTTCAAGTCCCCCCGCTCCTATTATATCAATATTATGGAAGATAAAAAACAAAAACTCATTGAAATGATCATGCAAAATGAAGATGACTATTGGTGTCTTCCTCAATATGGATTGATTGCTGATTGGTATCTTCGTTATTGGTATCTACATATTGCAGTTATGCAACTTCTAGAAATACAAGATGATTATCAAGGACCATGGCCCTTGAGAGATGAAGGATATAAAACTGACCGTCGTGGTATTATGCCCGCAAAGGAGTGGTGGAAATGAATATTCGTTGTGTTATAGATGACTTCCTACCACAACATACATATTTGCAGTTGGAAGATATTGTTATCGGACAACATATTGACTGGTTTTTGAAGATTGGAACTGTTAGTAATGAACAAACCAATTTTGCCGATTGGAGATTTATTACTCATGTATATAAACAAGGACAACCACCCGATCAAAAATATCCTTATTTCTCACCAATTTTTGATTACTTAAATCCAAAAGCTTTGATGGGATCAAAACTTAATTGTGATATCTGTACGCAAACTCCCCAACAAAGACCTTGGCATACTGATCAGAAGTATCATACAGAATCTACATTTACATCTATCATGTATTTCAATGATTGTAACGGTAAAACAATCTTTAAAGAAGATGGTGTTACTGTAGAATCAAAAAGAAATAGGATGTTAATTTTTAATTCTAGATACGAGCATTCAGGTATAACGCAAACAGACGAACCTAGAAGATATGTTCTCAATACAAATTTCTTTGCTGATCCAAAAACAATTCCATCTGGAAAAAATGTATGAACTCATTATCTAATTATGAACCAGGTGGTCTTGACAGAAAACCTGAAAATGTGCTAAGATTAATCAGTGAATTGGAAGGATCCTATCAACTTCTAAAATGGATGGGATTTGAGGATGACATGAATACCCTTGATGAAATTAAGGGTAGATACTACAAACTCTATTTTAAAACAAAGAAAGAGCAAAAGTAATGCAAAATTTTATCGGTGTATATCCTAATGCCTTAGAATCTTGGCAATGTGATGCTATCATTAAAGAATTAGAAGATAATGAAAAGTATGATGCTGTTGATCTAAAAAAACAACATGGTGGTGCTCAACATCGTAGTGGCACTGCATATTTTGTTCGTGCTAATGATGGTTGGAATCTTACAAGAAGCGCAATTAATCAAGCACTTAATAGATGTTGCCAACAATACATTGAAGAAAATCCAACAATGAATCTTAGTTGCTCCTCACATACTATCAAGATTCAAAAAACAGGACCTCAAGAGGGTTATCATGATTGGCATTGTGAGGCATTTAATTATGCTTCGTGTTCTCGTGTTTTGTTCTGGATGGTGTACCTAAATACAACACCAGAGGGAGAAGGAACAACAGAATGGATTAATCAAGGTGTGAAAGTACAACCCGAACAAGGTAAATTTGTTATCTGTCCGGCAGCATGGACTCATACACATAGAGGTAATCCAACCTACACTGCAACAAAGTATATTGCAACAGGGTGGTATACTCATCAAGAAATGGATCGATTAGTTAATCCTTGACAAACTACAAAAGAAGTATTATAATAGATACTTCAACCGCCAAACTAGCTCAGCTGGTAGAGCAGGTCTTTTGTAAAGATCAGGTCGCAGGTTCAAGTCCTGTGTTTGGCTTAGACGGATTGGCGACATCCGTGCTCACATCTCCGAGAGAAAAAAGAATCGGAACAACAACCCATGTGAGAGAGAGGTGGGATCCCTCTTGGTGCTACCGCTGCTGACGAGCAGCGGTTATTTCATTCCTCTATAGCTCAGTTGGTAGAGCAGGTGACTGTTAATCACCCTGTCCCTGGTTCGAGTCCAGGTGGAGGAGTTATACAT